>Ga0268280_1001467_pt1 | contig 15815 bp, 16 predicted proteins | sample saktaG_9_FD_190139 | JGI IMG/M metagenome (GOLD analysis project Ga0268280, IMG submission 190139) | Saline water microbial communities from Sakinaw Lake, British Columbia, Canada - sak_2011_5_24_40m | ecosystem: Environmental > Aquatic > Non-marine Saline and Alkaline > Saline ... | reverse complement strand
GCTGCCCGTGATGCTGTAAGTCCCGTCGGGGAGTTTCTTCGCCGATGTTTTCAGGGCGCCCACATCGCTTCCGGCACCGGCCTCCGTGAGGCACATGGTTCCTCCCCACTCGCCCGTGTTCATTTTATACATGTATTTGTTTTTCTGTTCTTCCGTGCCGAAATTCTCGATGAGCGAGGCCGCACCGTTCGTCAGCATGGGGTACATGACGAAGGGACAGTTCGCGGCGTCGAAAAATTCGAAGCAGGCCGTGGAAACCGTGAGGGGCATTCCCTGGCCGCCCACATCGGGGGACTTCATGCAGCACAGCCACCCGGCCTCGACAAATTTCTTGTATACATCGTGAAAGCCCTCGGGCACGAAAACCTTCCCGTCCTTGAATTTTGCCCCTTCCCGGTCACCCGGAACGTACGCGGGTACGAGGACGTCCATGGACATTTTTTCCGCTTCCGTCATTATCATGTCCACCGTGTCTTTCGAATAATCCGCGTACTTCTTGGTATTGAAAAGCTTTTCGATACCCAGTTGTTCGTAAAGGATAAAATGCTGATCCCTTGTGTTAACCAGTAAATTACTCATAACCTTCTCCTTTCCTTATTTGCCTGTCCTGCTTTTCATCGTCAGGGATCATCTGATGGCGGGAATTCGTCAGATGCCCTTTCGTTTTGTGACGCTGTCTATTTAAAGTGCCTCTGAAAGCCTCGTGTCCGGGCCGTCTTTCAAATCCGCTTTGGAAAGGCCGCGGACGAAAACATCCAGGCTGGCCTGAACGGTGGAGCGAATCCTCTGCTCTCTTGTTGTCTCCTTCCCGATGTAAAGATGGAGAGCAATGATGCCGTTCAGAAGGCCCCAGATGGCGTTCTTGTATTGCCTGATATTGAGATTTTCGGGGAATTCCCCCCGTTCAATGCCGCACTTGAAGATTTTTTCGATGATGTCGACGGTGGCGTTTGTCGCCCGGATGAGCTGCTGATTGAGATGCTCGGAAAACCGCAGTTCATCCGTGTGAAGCATGAAAGACATTAGAATCCGGAACAATTCCTTGTCGCTGATGAAAAAATTGATATAAATGTCCGAGAAGTGACGGAGCATGTCGGCGGCGCTGCCGCCCCGCTCGCAGATATCCTCGAGGGTGGAGTGGAACTTGTCGATATCCTTGAGCAGGATCTCGACGTAGATTTCTTCCTTGCTGTTGAAATAGAGATAGACGGCTCCCTTGCTCAATTCCGCTTTCTTGGCGATGCTGGCGACGGTGATGGTCTTGAAACCCTTTTCGAAGGAAAGCCTGCGGGCGGCTTTCAGGATGGCGTTCTTCCGGCCTTCCTTCTCTCTCTTTCTTCTTTCTTCGAGTCCCATGGCTGGTTCCTGCATGAATGGCGGTCACAAGGTGGCTTGCGGTCAAGATATGACCAACGGTCACTAACTATTTCGCACAGACGAAAATATTTGTCAAGGGAAATATTCGCGGAATCCGTTTGTTTTTTTAATCGTTTGAATACGTTGATATTTCAAGCCTCTCCCGTCGTGGCTTTTCATGGCCATTGGGGAAAAAGCCCGTCCTATTCAGGAGATAATTCTATTGACAGACGGGGACGCATGTGTTACGAAAAACCCGCTTTGAAATCCGAGACTCAAGGCGATAAGACCGACCTTTCTGAGAGCAACCAGACGGGCACGCGGACCGTGGTGCTTTTTTTTGTGACCTGAACGCAACTGTCGTTTTTATAAGGAGGACGAGGTGACCCTTCGAGAGGTAAAAGAAATTCTTGATGCCGATATCATCGTGGGGGAGGATCAGCTGGACAAGGAGGTTCACACGGCCTTCAGCGCCGATCTCATGAGCGATGTCCTCGCCTTCGCAACGGCGGGAAGCCTTCTCCTCACCGGCGTCACGAATCCCCAGGTGGTCCGGACGTCGGAGATTCTTGATATAGCGGCTATCATCATGGTCCGGGGCAAGAGACCTTCTCAGGAAACGGCTCAACTGGCACAGGAGCTGAGGATCCCGATTCTTTCAACGAGATATATCCTTTTCGAAACCTCCGGGAGGCTTCATGCCAGGGGAATTGTCGGCTGTATCGTGAAGGTTGGTGACAGGAGCGATGTCCGAAGAGACAAAGTATGAGGGTCATTTTGCCGTAGAGGGTGGTAATTTCCGGAATGCGGGCCAGGTATCGAGCAGGATCAAGAATATCCTCAAAGACCTGGGATGTGACAACGATATTGTCAGAAGAGCCGCCATCGTAACCTATGAGGCGGAAATCAATATTGTTTCTTACGCGAGAAAAGGTCTTATCCATCTCAACGCAAAACCCGACAGAGTTCGGATTGAGATTAGTGACGAAGGTCCGGGCATTGCCGATATCGAACTGGCGATGCAGGAAGGTTATTCAACGGCCTCTCCGATCGTCAGGGAGATGGGGTTCGGGGCCGGGATGGGGCTTGCGAACATGAAAAGGTTCTCCGACAATTTTAACATCACGTCAAAGGTCAATGAAGGTACGCGAGTGGTCATGCAAATTGACCAAGTCCGCTGATTGCTGAACGCAGGGTGAAATGAATCTGGAAAAAATTGCGGAATCATTGAAGCTGAGCGTCCGGTGCGGCGCGAATAACCTCAAAAGAGAGGTCACGGGAGGCTTCGTGGGAGACCTTTTGAGCGACGTGATCGCAAACAGCCAGGAAGGGAATATCTGGATCACAAGACAGATCCATCAGAATATTGTTGCTGTCGCGAGTCTGAAGGACATCGCAGCGATTGTCCTCGTTCAGGGGAGCGAGCCCGCGGCGGAGACCATTGCCAGGGCTGAACAGGAGGGAATTCCTCTCCTGGTGACCGCTCTCCCGGGGTTTGAGGTGGCCGGAAGAATATACAAGATGTTGAACCCGTGAGTCCGCCAGGCCAGGTGTGACAGGCCGGACACGGACAGGGCGAGTTGAATACAGCGCAGGGTTTTTTGAGCAGGATTTTCGGAGCCTTCAGGTTCCGGAAAGTTTTACAGGCAGGGGAAGGTTCATTGGTGTTCAGGGTAAGAAAACGATGCTTAAGGAGTTTCGTTGCGATCTCCATATCCATACATGCCTTTCACCTTGTGCCGACTTGGACATGTATCCAAGTGCCATCGTCGCGAAGTCCCTGGAAGAGCGATTGGATGTAATCGCTGTCTGTGATCACAACTCGTCGGAAAATGTTCTCCATGTCATCAACGCGGCCCGGGGGACGCATCTCAAGGTTTTCCCCGGAATGGAGATATCAAGCCGCGAAGAGGTTCACCTTGTGGCGCTCTTTGATAAATTGGATGCATTGTTGAAGCTCCAGAGTTGGATTTACGATCATCTTCCCGGAAAGAACGAGGAATCCGTATTCGGCTGCCAGGCCATCGTCAACGAACTCGATGAGGTGGAGGGTTTTAACGAAAGGCTCCTCATCGGGGCGACGGAACTTTCGATTGATGAAATCGTCGCGAATGTTCATGAGCTCGGAGGACTTGCTATAGCTTCCCATATTGACCGGCAGGGATTCGGTATTATCAGTCATCTCGGTTTCATCCCCCCCGATCTCCGCCTGGATGCCTTGGAGATTTCCGTAAGGATGGGCCTGAAGGATGCTCGGAAGGAATTCGCCGAGCTTTACCGGATGGCCTTTATCGAGGCGTCGGATGCCCATTTCATCCGGGATATCGGAAGGGCATCGACACGGTTTCTGCTCGAGGACGCGACCGTGGAAGAATTGAAAATGGCTTTTCGCAGGCAGCGGGGCCGGCTTGTTCTGGAGTAAGGCATGCTGGAGTTATCTCTTCATATCCTGGACATCGCGGAGAACTCGACAAGGGCCGGCGCGAAGACGGTCAGCATAGATATCACGGAGGACGAAGCAAAAGACCGGTTGATCATTGAGATCAAAGACGATGGTGAAGGAATGGATCCGGAGACGCTTAAAAAGGCCTTGGATCCATTTTTCACGTCCAAGAAGGTCCGGCGGGTTGGTCTGGGACTTCCGATGCTGGCCGAGGCGGCGGAGAGAACAGGCGGCCGCTTTGAAATCGAATCAGCCGTCAGCGCGGGGACGCGGGTCCGAGTGGAGTTCCGGCACAGCCACATCGACCGCCAGCCTCTCGGGGATATCCCCGGAACATTCATGACGCTGATAGCGGGGAATCCCGACGTGAATTTCGAATACCGCCACCAAAAGGAAGGCGGGACTTTCGCGCTCGACACGGCCGAGATTCGAAAGGAGCTTGACGGTATTCCCATCAATCACACGGAGGTGCTGAATTTCCTGCGGGACAGGATCCGGGAGGGATTGGAGGAAATCGGCGCAATGAACCATTAAGATCAAATAAACTCGATTGTTTTTGTTATATCGGAGGGAAATAAATCAAATTGCGGCAGGAGGACCCATTATGAGTGAAGATGTTTTAAAAGAGTTCAGTCCGGAACAGATTGCGAAGCTGGACGCCATTATTGAAAAATACAGGGGGAAGCCCGGATCGCTGATCCCGGTGCTCGAGGAGACCCAGGTGGCCCTCGAGTATATTCCTGTGGCTGTTCAGAAGCGAATTTCCGCGGGATTGAATATCCCCCCGGCTCAGGTATACGGGGTTGTGACGTTCTATTCCTTTTTCACCATGAAACCCAGGGGAAAGCACACCGTTCGGGTATGCCTGGGCACGGCCTGCTATGTCCGGGGAGGCAAGACCATCGCGGAGGGCCTGGTGAAGGAGTTAGGCGTCGGGGAAGGGGAAACCACGACGGACAGAATGTACACCTATGAAACGGTGAGGTGTCTCGGCGCCTGCGGTCTGGCGCCGGTGATCGTCATAGACGAGAACGTCCATGGGAAGCAGAAACCGGCCAAGCTCAAAGAAGTCATCGGACAGTATAACTGAGAAACGGGGGAATCAGCCATGGCGAAAATAAAGATAGAAGACTTGAAGAAGATCAAGGAGAAGGTTCAGGCGGAGACCTCCCTGAGGGCGGGGGAACGGCGGGTGAAGGTGACGGTCCACATGGGGACCTGTGGCATCGCCTCCGGAGCGCGCGAGGTTCTGGACGCCGTGATGGGGGAGATCGCCGAATCGGGAGCCAAGGATATCGCCGTGACCACTTCGGGCTGCATGGGATTTTGCAGCCGGGAGCCACTGGTGACGGTCGAGGTCCTGGATCAGGATCCCATCAAATACGAATTAATGAATCCCAACAAGATGAGGCAGGTCTTCAAGAGGCACATCCTGCAGGGTGAGATTCAGACGCCCTTCGTGCTTGCCAAGGGAGCGGAGATCGTAAAATAGTCTTACGGACATTTTCAGATACAAGGTAAGGAGGAACAGGATCCACATGAAGATATATCGATCACATTTACTGATCTGTGGAGGGACGGGATGCCATGCCTCGGGGAGCCTCATCGTAAAGAAGGCCCTGGTAGAGGAACTGGACAAGAGGGGTCTCGCCGAGGAGATAAAAATCGTCGAGACGGGCTGCAATGGTTTCTGTGCCCAGGGTCCCATCATGGTGGTCTATCCCGAAGGGATCGTCTACATGCAGATCAAGGCAGACGACGTTCCGGAACTCGTGGAAGAGCACCTCGTCAAGGGCCGGCCGCTGGCGCGGCTGTTCTACATGGAGCCCACCACGGAAGAGAAGATTCCCACGATGCAGGAGATCCCTTTCTTTGCCCATCAGGAATTGCGGGTGCTGAGGAACAGGGGGCTTATCGATCCGGAGAATATTGAGGAATACATAGCGAGAGACGGTTATGCCGGCCTGGCCAAGGCCCTGACGGAACTGTCCGCCGATGATATCGTCAAGGAAGTTCTCGCGTCGGGACTCCGGGGGAGGGGCGGCGCGGGTTTCCCCACGGGGTTGAAGTGGCAGTTCGCCGCCCGGTCGATGGGCGACGTGAAGTATGTCCTCTGCAATGCCGACGAGGGCGATCCCGGAGCTTTCATGGACCGCAGCGTCCTCGAGGCGGATCCCCATGCCGTGATTGAAGGCATGGTCATCGCCGCCAAGGCCATCGGATCTACTCAGGGCTACATTTACTGTCGCGCGGAATATCCACTGGCCATCCACCGGATGAATATTGCCCTCAGCCAGGCGAGAGACTTAGGGCTTATTGGCAGCAACATCCTGGAAACGGGATTAAATTTTGACATCGAGATTTACCAGGGCGCGGGTGCCTTCGTCTGCGGGGAAGAGACGGCTCTCATGACCTCCATCGAGGGAAAGCGGGGAATGCCCAGGCCGAGGCCTCCTTTCCCGGCCGTGTCGGGTCTCTGGGGAAAGCCGAGCATTCTAAACAACGTGGAGACACTGGCCAATATCGGCCAGATTATTCTAAGGGGAGGCGACTGGTATGCAAGCGTGGGGACCGAGCGGAGCAAGGGCACGAAAGTTTTCGCCCTGACCGGCGATGTGAACAATGTCGGTCTCGTGGAAGTTCCCATGGGAACCACCCTGGGAACCATTGTCTATGATATAGGCGGCGGGATTCCGGGGGGAAAACGGTTCAAGGCGGCCCAGCTCGGCGGCCCTTCCGGCGGAATGATCCCCGTGCAGCACCTGAATGCTCCCATTGATTATGAGAAAGTCGCGGAGCTGGGAGCCATCATGGGGTCCGGCGGCATGATTGTTCTGAACGAGGACAAATGCGCGGTCGATATGGCGCGGTTCTTCATGGATTTCTGCCAGGATGAGTCCTGCGGCAAGTGCGTGCCCTGCCGTGAGGGAACAAAAAGGATGCTGGAGATCCTCACCAATATATGCAACGGCAAGGGGCAGGAAGGGGACATCGAGCTGCTGGAGAACATGGCCATCGTCATCAAGGATGCCAGCCTTTGCGGCCTCGGTCAGACGGCTCCGAATCCCGTATTGAGCACGATCCGCTATTTCCGCAGCGAGTATGAGGCCCATATCAGGGACAAGCGCTGCACGGCCGTTGTCTGCTCGGCCCTCTTCAAATCGCCCTGCCAGCACACCTGTCCCGTGGGGATGGACGTGCCGGCATACGTCGCCCTGATCCGGGCGGGGCGTCTTGAAGATGCGTACAAGATCATGATGAGAACGAATCCCTTTCCCTCCGTCTGCGGACGGGTCTGTGACCACAAGTGCCAGTCCAAGTGTCGGCGAGGGATGCTCGATGAGCCCGTGGCTATCAAGTTCCTCAAGCGTTTTATCTCGGACAACGCACCGCGGCCGAAGATCGATCCGGTGCCCGTGACGCGAAAAGAGAAGATTGGTGTTGTCGGGGCCGGGCCCGCCGGTCTCACGGCGGCAAAGGATCTCGCGATGCGAGGGTACAAGGTGAATGTCTTCGAGGAGCTTCCCACGCCCGGCGGCATGCTGGCCTGGGGCATTCCCTCTTACAGGCTCCCCCGTGAGATTCTGAATCGGGAGATTGACGACATCCGACAGCTGGGCGTTGATATCCGCTGCGGCGTCCGGGTAGGGAGAGACATCCCCTTTGATCAATTCCTGAAAGACTACGATTATATTTATCTCGCCCCCGGCGCCCACAAGAGCCAGAGGATGGGCGTGGACGGCGAGAATCTGCAGAGCGTTTACGGCGGCGTGGAGTTCCTGCGGGAATTCAACTTGAACGAAGCGGCCTGGCTGCAGGGTGAGAAAAAGATCGGAAGCCGGGTGGCCGTGGTCGGCGGTGGAAACTCAGCCATTGATGCCGCCAGGACGGCGGTCCGACTGGGCGCCGACGTGACCATCCTCTACCGCAGGCTGAGGGCGGACATGCCCGCGGCGGAAGAGGAAATCGTTGCCGCCGAGCACGAAGGAATCAAGATCGAGTACCTTGTGGCCCCCACGAAACTGATCGGAGAAGGCGGCAAGGTTACGGGGATCACCTGCGAGAGAATGACCCTGGGCGATTTTGATGCCAGCGGAAGGCGAAGACCTGTCCCCGTGAAGGGCTCCGAATTCACCCTCAGTGTGGATGCCGTCATTGCCGCCATCGGGCAGACACCCGATCTTTCCTTCGTTTCTGAAGGCAGCGGTGTCAAGGTGAACCGGTGGTCCTGCTTCGATCTGGACGGTTTGAGCAAGTCCAAGACCCTCCGAGACAAGGTTTACGCGGGAGGGGATGCCGTGACGGGTCCCGACACGGTGATCGGGGCCATTCAGGCCGGCCACCAGGCCGCCGAGGATATCGACCGGGCCATTCGGACGACCAACGGCGAACCACTCTACGTGGCGCCGCCCTCCGAGGATATTGTGATTCCCTTCGAAATCGACGAGGAAACGGAAGAACGTCCGCAGGCGGCTATGCCCGAACTCGACGCCCGCGAGAGACGGAAGAGTTTTATCGAGGTGGAACTCGGCTACAGCCGCGAGGAGGCTTTCAAGGAAGCCTGCCGCTGCCTGCGCTGCGATGCGGAAATTTAGGAGTCACCTTCTTTGAAATAATGAACATGATGTGAAATGGAGGAAGATGAATGTCTCAAGTATCCCTGACCATTGACAATAAGGAAGTGAGCGTGAAGCCCGGGACCACGATCCTGGAGGCGGCGAGGAGCGTCGGGATCGACATCCCCACGCTTTGCCACCACCGGGCGCTGGTGCCCGTCGGGGCCTGTCGTGTCTGCGTCGTCGAGGTGGAGGGGCAGCGAACCCTGCAGGCGTCCTGTGTTTTCCCGGTGACGGCTGGAATGAATGTTCAGACGGAATCGCCCCGGGTGGTTCAGGCTCGAAAATTCATTCTGGACATGCTTTTTTCGGAACGAAACCATTTTTGCCCCTTTTGCGAGACGAGCGGGGACTGCGAGCTGCAGAATCTGGGATACCGCTACGGCCTCGACCACTGGGTTTACCAGACCTACACCAAGGCCTTTCCAGTGGACGCCTCGCGTCAGTATTTCCTGATGGACCATAACCGCTGTGTTCTCTGCGGGCGATGCATTCGCGCCTGCAGCGAGATCGCGGCCAATCACACGCTGGGTCTTCGGCAGCGGGGCGCCAAATCGATGATCAATGCCGACACGAATACCCCCTTCGGAGGTTCAACCTGCATCTCCTGCGGAACCTGCCTGCAAGTCTGTCCCACCGGCGCGATCTTCGATAGCCGCAGCTCCTTCATGGGGCGCGAGGCACAGTCGGAAGTTGTCAAGAGCACGTGCAGCCAGTGCAGCGTCGGATGCGGCATTGAACTCATAACACGGGGCGGCAACCTTCTGCGCGTCAGGGGCGACTGGGAAGGCGAGGTCAACAAGGGAGCCATCTGCAAGCACGGACGCTTCGAACCTCTCAATGAAGGGCGGAATCGTCTCTTGAATCCCATGATCCGCCGGAAGGGAAAGCTTCAACCGGTGAGTTGGAGTGAAGCGCTGCAGGCTGTCGCGAAACGTCTTGAAGCGACAGAGGCCAAAGCCGTCGGGGTGCTGACATCCAGCAATGCCACGAACGAGGCGCTTTTCCTGCTGGAAAAGCTGTTCTGCAAGGAGCTCAAGGTGAACAATGTCGGCCTGCTCAATGAAGCCGCGCCGAAGCTGGCGGGCCAGCGGAGAGGCATGCTGAACGACCTTGTCCAGAGCGATCTGATTCTGGTCGTCGGCGCCGATCCGGCCAAGGATCAGCCGGTTTCCTCCTTCTTCGTGAAGCGCGCTGTCGACAAAGGCGCCCGGCTCATCGTCGTGGACAGCGAGCAAAACGGGCTTGTGCCGTTCGCATTCATGAACGTGGAGATGAAAAACATCCAGAAGGCGGTCGAGATCGCCGAACGCGCGGAGAACCCCTTTGTTCTCTACGGCGCCGGTATGACAGAGGACGCTGCGAAGGTTCTGAACAAGCTGCAGAAGAAAGCGGCGTTCGCGGCGATTGAACCGGGCGTCAATACGCGCGCCGCGGTGGCCTTCGGATTCAATAATGGGTTCAAGCCCGCCTCATCCAAAACACTCTATGTGCTCATGGGCGAGGCGGACGGAAGCGGTGAGAAGGCGCTCCAGAGTATTGATAAGAAGGGCTTCGTCGTCGTGCAGGCCAGCTACGCATCGCCCCTGACCGAAAGGGCCGATGTGGTGCTGCCGACGGCTATCTGGTCGGAGCGGACAGGGAGCCTGACCAACACGGAGGGCCGTGTGCTGAAAGCCAACAGGGCGGTCGATCCAGAGGGAGACGCCAAGCCGGATTGGGAAATCCTTTCCCTTCTGGCCGGCAAGCTTGGAAAATCGCTGCCCACATCCTTCGATGACCTGTCTGCTCGCGCGTCGAACGAACTCAAGCGAAAGGAGATTTAATCATGCCAAAAATCAAGATAGCCACTGACTGGCTGGCCGGCTGCGCGGGATGCCACATGTCATTACTCGATATTGATGAACGAATCGTTCAGCTGCTGGAATCGGTAGAATTCACGTCGAGTCCCGTGACGGACTTGAAGCACCCGCCGAAAGAAGGCGTGACGGTGGGCATCCTGGAGGGGGCGATTTGCAACTCCCATAATGTTGAGGTTGCCAAGCAGATGAGGGAGCGCTGTCAGATTCTTATCGCGATAGGCGACTGCGCGACCTTTGGGGGTGTCCCCGCGATGCGCAATCTCGTCGGAACGGATGAGGCGCTGAAGCGCGCTTACGTAGACGCTGAGAGTGTAGTCGGCGGTCTCATTCCAGACTCGGATGAGCTTGGAAAGCCTCTGGAAATGGTGACGGGCGTTGACAAGGTGGTCAAGGTGGATCTCTTCATCCCCGGTTGTCCCCCGAGCGCGGACGCGCTTTTCTACGCTTTATCTGAACTACTGGCTGGGCGTACTCCTGTGACGCTGCCGCCCAAATATTTCAAATATGATTAGAGGAGAACAGCTATGGGTGCTCGAAAAATAACCATTGAACCTGTGACGCGCATCGAAGGTCATGGGCGGGTCACAATCTATCTCAATGACCAGGGTGCGGTGGACCAGACGTTTTTTCATGTGGACGAGTTCCGCGGGCTGGAGAAATTCACGGAAGGACGCCCCTACTTTGAGATGACTCAAATCACACAGCGCATCTGCGGCATCTGCCCGGTCAGTCACCATCTTGCGGCCGCGAAGGCCTGTGACGGCGTGGCCCGGGTCGAACCGACGCGCCCGGCGAAACTGCTGCGGGAATTGATGCACATGGGGCAGACGGTCCAGTCTCACGGGATGCATTTTTTCCACCTGGCGGCGCCGGATCTGATTCTCGGATTCGATGCCGATCCGTCGATCAGGAATGTGTTCGGCATCATCAAGGCAAACCCGGAACTGGCGCTGAAGGCGGTGAACCTCCGGCGCTACGGCCAGCGCATCATTGAGCGGCTGGGCGCGAAGCGCATTCATCCCAATTTCGCCGTGCCCGGCGGGGTCAATGCGCCGCTGAATCCCAAGGACCGCGACGAGATTCTGGCGGAGATGGGGACCATGGTGGACATCGCGAAGGTGGCGGTGGATATCGGAAAGGGTTGGCTGGGAGCCAACAAGGAGCTTGCGGCGACCTTCGCGTCCTTCCCTTCCAACTACATGGGCCTGGTCGATGAGGAAGGGGGACTTCAGCTCTATGACGGGGAAATCAGGGTCAAGGACGCCGAGGGCAAGTATATCGCGCAGTTCAAACCGGAGCATTACCTGTCCCACGTCGCCGAGCACGTGGAGCCCTGGTCCTTCCTGAAATATCCCTACTATCGCAAGATGGGCTTCCCGCAAGGCTTCTACCGCGTCGGTCCCCTGGGGCGGCTGAACGTGAGCGACAAGATAGGCACACCCCTGGCCAACGAGGAGTTCAAGCTCTTCAAGCAGATCAACGGCGGCAAGCCCGTTGAGGGTTCCCTTTATTATCATTACGCCCGATTGATCGAAATCGTCTATGCCCTCGAGCGTATCGGCCAGTTGCTGGACGACCCCGATATCCTCTCTAAGGATGTCCGGGCCTATTCTTCATACTCGAATCTCCCCGGGCAGGGGGTAGGCGTCATCGAAGCCCCCCGCGGGACGCTGTTCCACGATTACAGTACGGACGAGAACGGCCTGCTGACGCGGGTGAACCTCATCGTGGCGACGGGCAACAACAATTGGGCGATGCACACGGCGTCGGGGCTGGTTGCCAAGGCTTTCGTGGACGGCAACAAGCTGACGGAAGGGATGTTGAACAGGGTTGAGGCTGCCATCCGGTGCTACGATCCATGCCTGTCCTGCTCAACCCATGCGATCGGGAGAATGCCTCTTGAAGTCACCCTGGTCGCGGCGGACGGCACGGTTCTGGATCGGATTTCCCGCTGAGATCGGACCTGATGGATACGGGGACAAGCGGGCGGCCCCGGTTTTGCCCGCTTGCCATCGCTCTTGCCCGGTAAAGACTCATGCCCAATACCCTGATCATCGGCTTTGGCAACATGGATCGCGCGGATGACGGCGTGGCCTTTGCGGTGGTGAACGCCCTGCGCTGCCGGCTGGGCCAGCAAGCCCTGCCGGAGGACGAAACCGGTCTCGATGCGCTGGGTTCACCCGTGGATTCCGTCTTCCTGCTTCAATTGACACCCGATCTGATGGACGTGATGGGCCGTTACGAAAGGATCGTTTTCGTCGACGCCCACGTGGACGAAAACATGGACGACCTGCATTGCGGGCCTGTCCTGCCGGAACAGGCGACCCTGACGTTCACGCACCACATGTCGCCGGAGATGCTCCTGGCGCTGTTCAAGGTTCTTCACGCCCGGGAGCCTGCAGGTTATCTCGTCTCCATCCGGGGGCATGACTTCGACTTTCACCGCCGCCTGTCTCCGGATACGGCGTCCCAGGTGGAACCGGCCGTGGAGCGGATCCTGCGGCTGGCCGAGGATGACTGAAAAAAGCTTTTTACCGCGCCTCTTTTTATTTCTTTTTTTGAAATTTCATCGGGGCGCTCTTCGAATTGTCCTTCATTCCAGCGGAATAAATGATATTGTAAAGAATAAAATTTGCAGGTAATATAAACAAAACAAGAAGGAGGAAGCGCAGATGGAAAAGGTTATTGACGTCTTAAAAAATTCCGTTGTTTTCCAGAAACTGACCAGTGAGCAGATCAAAAAGCTGGCGGCCGTCGCCTCGGTTGAAAGCCACCCCGCTGGGACACTGCTTTACAAGGAGGGAGATCCCGCCAGTAAATTCTATATTGTAGAAGTGGGGAAAGTCATTCTCGACATGAAATGTGAAATGGGTCCCCATACCCCCCCGAGACAGGTCACCGTGGATGTCATCACGAAGGGTGAATCCATGGGCTGGTCCGCCGTTGTGGAGCCTAACATCTACACGCTCAGTTGTCTGTGCATGGAGCAGACAAGGCTCGTTGCCGTCGACGCCGCCAAATTGAGGGAATTCATTGTCGAGGACCTTGCCATGGGCCTGGAGATCATGAAAGCGATCGCGAAACTGATTTCTACCCGTCTCACCCACACGCGAGTGCTGCTGATTGGTGAACGGACCCTTGGTTTTCTGATGGATCAGACACAATACGCCTGAGCGCGAAGAGGAGAAATAGCCGCATCGAGAAAGAGGTTTGATCGTAACGATCAAACCTCTTTTTTTCAGGAGCCGCTGCAAATGTTGAGACACAGGATCTGTCCGGTTTTTTTTCTTGGCTTTTTTCTCTGTTCGGTTTCACAGGCGCAATCCCTGCCGGAATCGCCTCTTTTTCCGCCGTCAGGGGTGCACAGGGAGGCGGCGCCTTCTCCTCTGCCCCACGTCCAGCCGGTCTTTGAAGACGTTCGTTTCTGGATAGGCCGACAGCCGGAACCGGATAAAATTCTCCTGAAGATGGAGGAGATTGAAAAGGTCAACCGCACGGACCGGCTGAATGATCCCGAAGCGGTTGATATTTTTTCTCTCGCCGGCAGGATCGATTCCGCCTTTTTAAGAACGATTCTGTCCGGCGATCAGCAGAGGTATGGAAAAGGGACGTTTTACGATCTCACGAACCGGATCCTATCTCCCGATTACTTCGCGCGGCTCTTTTCGCGCATGAATCTCCAGGGCATGCCCGCTGTCCTGAAACCGCTTCACGGAGTCACCACCCACGAGACGAATCTCCGTGTTCTCCCCTCCGACGACCTTGTCATGGACAGGCCCTTTGATTATGCCTTTGACCGTTTCCAGTCCGACAGGCTGGACTGCGGAACGGTCGTGACCGTCCTTCACTATAGCGCCGACCGTTCCTGGTGCTTCATTGAGACCGCTCACTCCCGGGGATGGGTCCGGCCGAACGATCTGGCCATCGGAACCAGGGAAGAGGTCATGAGATTTACCGCCGCGAAGCCACTCGTTATCACCGGAGATTCGATTCCCTTTTACAGGGACAGGGAACTCACGCAGTTCGTTTTCGACCTTCCAATGGGCGCGCGGCTGCCTTTCGCCGGCCGGGAAGGGGACGCCTGCAGGGTTCGTCTTCCCTGGCGCGACACCGGAGGCTCCCTGGTCATCGTGGACGGTTATGTTCATTGCGGCGCAGGCGTGCACGAGGGATATCTTCCCTATACCATGGCGGCCGTGTTGAGGCAGGCCTTTAAACTCAGGGAGAGCCGATACAGTTGGGGAGGTCTTCATGAGGGCCGGGATTGTTCCCGATTCATCATGGACGTCTTTCGCTGTTTCGGTTTTCAGATGCCCAGAGACAGCTACCGTCAGGCCGTTTTTGGAGGGGATCGCCGCGTGGATGTGTCTGAACGAACGGAGAGCGCAAAGATGAAACTCCTCGAACAGTGTCCGAACGCGCCGACCCTGCTCTACATGAAGGGGCATGTGATGCTTTTTCTCGGTGTCGTGGACGGCAGGGCCTACGCCATTCACAGCTACTGGGATTACGGTCCATATGACACGCCCGATCTCGTCTACCACGTGGGGAAGGTCGCCGTGTCGGATCTTTCGCTTGGGAAGATCGGGGAGGGAAACCTGCTGCAATGGATCACGGCCCTGATTCCGCTCAAGTGATGCGGGGAAAAGGACTTTTTCAGGAAGCCTTTTGCCTTGCCAGCCTTCGCGTTCTTTTCTTCAGCCGGCTGATTTTTCTTCTGAGAAAATCGATCTTTGCCCGTTCCCCGGCCCCGCTGAGCGACTCTTTCGCTTCTTTGAGCACTCTGATCCTTTGCTTGAGATTTACCACTGTTTCGATGGGTTTTTCCCGGACCTCCTTGACGGGAACGCCCTTTACTTCCTTGATGGCCTGGATCAATTCCGCCTTCTTCATGGCGGAGACGCCGGTGATTCCTCCCAAGGCCAGCGCCATTTCCTTGAGTTCCTTTACGGTGAGTTCCTCCAGGGGCTTTTCTTTTTCCATTTCTTCACCCTCCCTTTATGATGACGGCGTATCACACATCCCTTCATGACCTCCGAACCGCCACAAATACTGCGTGCACGTCAGGCAATCAGGCGAGCCAGGGCCTTGATCAAAACGGTATTCTCCTCATCGGTTCCAACCGATATGCGAAGTTTATCATCGAGACGCGGTTGTTTGAAATATCGGATCAAAATGCCTTCTTCCTTTAGGGACGTGTAGAGTCTTTCCGCGTCTCCTTCCGGCGGTCGGGTGAGCAGGAAGTTCGACTGGGAAGGCCAGACGCGGAATCCCATTTCTTTCAGCGCTGCGGACAGCTTCTCCCGGGAGGCCTTGACCCGCGAGGCGTTGGCGTTTTTGTGGGCCTGGTCCTCGATCGCCGCCGCCCCGAGGAGGCACGATAGGGCATCCACGTTGTAGCTGTCCTTTATTTTCATGAGACCGTCGATGAGGTCGGGCCTCGCGACCCCGAATCCCAGCCTCAGACCGGCCAAGGAATAGCCCTTGGAAAGCGTCCGGAGCACGATGACATTCCCGTGTTTTTGAACGAGGTCCAGG
>Ga0268280_1001466_pt1 | contig 15820 bp, 15 predicted proteins | sample saktaG_9_FD_190139 | JGI IMG/M metagenome (GOLD analysis project Ga0268280, IMG submission 190139) | Saline water microbial communities from Sakinaw Lake, British Columbia, Canada - sak_2011_5_24_40m | ecosystem: Environmental > Aquatic > Non-marine Saline and Alkaline > Saline ... | reverse complement strand
GTATGCTCGATGTGATGCATCGCATGCTTGTTTTCCAGCATCCCCGACGGCTTGAACTGGGCGACGATTTCGGAGAGATACTCGGCCGCCTTCACCGAGAATTCCGACAGGGCGACGAACGATTGAAAATAATAGTTTTCCTTCAGTTTGTCCATGATGTCATCTCCTCATTAAAATATGATGATGAACAGTTTTGCCATCAGAAAACCGAGCAGGCCGCATCCGGGGAAGGTGAGCACCCAGGTGAGTGCCATGTCCCGGACGACGCCCCAGCGGACCGAAGAAATGCGTCTGGCGGCGCCGACGCCCATGATCGCCGTCGTCTTCATGTGGGTGGTGCTGACGGGAATGCCGAGGAGAGAAGAAAGCAGCAGGCCGCCCGCCGCCGACATGTCGGAGGCGAACCCCTGGTATTCCTTCAGCTTGACCATGTCCATCCCAACGGTCTTGATGATGCGGTAGCCGCCGATCGAAGTGCCGAGGCCCATCACGACGGAAGCGAGGATCATGAGCCAGATCGGAATGACAAAGGTCTGGGTACCGACAGTTCCCTGCGCGAGCGCCATGCCGAGCAGGAAGACACCCATGAATTTCTGGCCGTCCTGGGCACCGTGCATGAACGCCATCGAAGCGCCGCCGGCGACCTGCGCCTTGCGGAAGAACTCCGTCGTCTTGCGGCGATTGGCACGTTTGAAGATGACTTCGATCAGTTTGACGAAGATCCAGCCCGAGCCGAATCCGAGGACGGTCGATAATCCAAGTCCATAAAGAACCTTGACCCATTCGGCGCCGTTGATACCGGAAAAACCGCCTTGAAGCGCAATCGCGGCGCCGGAAATGCCGGCGATCAGCGCGTGCGATTCGGAGGTGGGGATGCCGAAATACCAGGCTGCCGTCGCCCAGATGAGAATCGCGATGAGGGCAGCACACAACGCGGCGAGCGCGTCGCTGGAATTGCCGCCGAAATCGACCATCTTATAGATTGTCTGCGCCACGGTGGCGTTGATGGAGGTCATCACCAGGACGCCGAGGAAGTTGAAAATCGCCGCCATCAACACCGCCTTTTTCGGCGATATCGCTTTGGTGGAAACGCAGGTTGCGATGGCGTTCGGCGCATCGGTCCAGCCATTGATCATGATCACGAGCAGGACCAGAACGACGGTCACGAGCAAAATCCAATTGCCCGCTAGCGCTTCGATAAATTCGCTGAAATTCATCCGGTACCTCGTTGCCAGTTATGACTTGTGCAAAATGCAATCGAGAATGGATCGTTCTATATAGGTCATCCGATTTCATCAGCGAAATCAGCTTGTGTTACCAAAAAGAGCGCAAGTCGCAATAGACGCCCTGTAAGGGCGACGGATACAAGTGCTTGAACCATCCTCATTATAGCGTATTAAAAAGGTAATGTCCATTTGTATTTGCGGGAGAAACGGCCGAAAAAGCGCCGATTACCCATGAAAGCGTTTGGCATCGTTTCCTGCAAGGAAGTCTGGTCAGGGATATCCCAGAACTCTTTTTGGTTTTCGACTTCATCGGGTCGGGAAGAATTGCGAGAAAAGCATGGGACTTTCGTACCGGGCGCTTTTCTTTCGGCTTAAAATCAAGTAAAATAGGCGCATGGCTGCTGGATGAATTCTGCCGCCGACATTGCTCAGGAGGCTCAACATGCAGGAATATTCTTTACGGGAACTCCAAAAAATGCTAAAAAGCGGTGAAACGACTTCGCGCTTGCTCATCGAACGCTATTTGGAACGGATCGAACTGCTCGATCGGAACGGACCGAAGCTGAACAGCGTCGCCTGCATCAATCCGGATGTCTTGGCCATGGCGGACCGCCTTGACGCCGAACGTCGGGCCGGCAAGGTCCGCGGACCGCTCCACGGCATCCCCGTTCTCCTCAAAGACAACATCGGCACCCATGACAGGATGCCGACGACGGCATCTTCATTCGCCTTTGCCGATTTTCTGGCTCCGAAGGATGCCCATGTCGCCAGAAAACTCCGGCAGGCTGGGATGATTCTGCTGGGCAAAACGAATCTGTCGGAATTTGCCTATTTCATGAGTACGGATAAGATGCCTTCGGGATACGGTTCCCTGAACGGGCAGGTCAAGCATCCCTATAATGAAAAGATCGATCCACTCGGATCTTCGACCGGCTCTGCCGTCGCGGTCGCCGCGAATCTTATACCGGTCGCCGTCGGCACGGAGACGAACGGCTCACTGACCGCGCCGGCCAAGCAAAACCTGATCGTGACGATCAAACCGACCCTCGGGCTAGTCTCCCGCAGCGGCATCATCCCGATTTCGCATCTACAGGATACCGCGGGTCCGCTCGCGCGGACAGTCGAGGACGCGGCGCTCTTACTGACCGCGATGGCTGGTTCAGACCAGGACGATCCCGCGACGAAAAGTGCGGGAAGAAAGAAAAAGGACTATGCCGCCTGCTGCGGCGAACCGATCCAGGGTCTGCGGATCGGCATGTTTTCCTTTGCCAACTACGCCGACGATGACGTCGAAAAGGCAATCATGGTGGAAGCCAAGGTCGTTCTCGAAGCGGCCGGCGCCGTTCTTATTCCTCTAGTGATTGAAGCGAAACCGATGAAGAACTATGAAACCATGCTATATGATTTCAAATACGACATGAACCGTTATCTTGCCGGCGTCAAAGGGCATACGGCGATGACGTCGCTTTCCGACATCATCGCCTTCAACGAAGCACACGCCGAACGCTGTCTGCTTCATGGTCAGAACATTCTGATCGAAGCTGAGAAGACGAAGGGCGATCTTTCTGAACCGGAATACGTCGAAGCCCGCAAGGTTCTGCTGGAAGAGGCGAACCGCATGACAGTCTTGATGAAAGAGCAGCATCTTGATGCGCTAATCGCCGCGAAGAGAACCGGGTACGCCCCGGTGGCGGGAAATCCCTGCATGTCGGTACCGGCGCGTCCGCTTACCGACCTGATTCCGCGCAGTCTCAACTTGATCGGCCGGCACTGGGACGAATGCACCCTGATTAAAATCGCCTATGCCTATGAACAGGCGACCCGGCATCGGCATCCGCCCGTATTCCCCGATCTCAAGCAAGCATAAGAAAAGTCGGCGGCCGCGATGCGGTTGCCGACACTTTTTTACTATGAAACGCAATCGTATGAACCCTAACCTCAGACCGGGATGATGCCGGCGACCATCAAAATGCCGACGACCGCCACGACGATTCCGAGGCAACCATAGATGATCTTGGCCGGTTTGGCGCCGACGAGATTCACGAGCCAGCGATTCCGGCGGGAATTCACGACACCCTGTGTAAAGAAAGCGATGACACTGATCAAAAGCCCCAAAACGATGAAAATGATTCCTGTTGCCATGTCCATTTCCTCCTGTTTGGTGATTGGTCTTTTCTGACGGCACCCAGATAAAGAAACAAAATTCGTATCGGTGATCGGCCCGGTGAATCCACGCCTGCCGTCAAGAAGATTATACCATCGAAAGCAGCTGTCTTATGCCGGTATTTTTCCCCTTTCCGATACAAATCATGATATTAACTCGTAATTGCCTGTCCACATATGTCTGTTGCATGTCTTGATGAGATAGGAAAAGCCGCTCATCCGATGAAAATCGGTCGAGCGGCTTTTGTTGATTCGGTTCTTTATCTCTTGCTTCTTTTAATCGTTTCGGATTGCGGCTTGAGGGCTTTTACCCAAGCGGCGATGATGTCGATCAGACTGATGAAGCAGAGGAAGATCGCAAAGCCGGTGGCGCCTTCCGTCACGCCGGTGGCGATATCATTGGCGGCGACTTCAAAAAAGGTGGAGGCGCGGGCCAAAAATTCGGCGTTCAGGAGATTCGGCTGTTGGACGAAGGCGAGGAAGATGACTAGTCCGAAGATCTTGTCAATCGTGTGGATGATGGCGACCGAGACGTTCCAGTGGGCATATTTCCATTTGACGAGACAGGAAGTAATCGTCAGCGCCAGCGCGCCGATGTAGAGCGGAACGAAGGTCTGAACGATGGCGTCACTGAAGAGCGGAATGACATCGAAATGGGGCCCGGCACCATCATACCAGCCGATATAGAGCTGATTATAGTACAGCAGGTACACGAAGATGGATCCGAAGATGGCGGCGCACATGAGCCCGATGACGGATTCGACGCGGGATATTTTCTTGACGTTCATCTTCGGTAGTTTGGGCAGATTGTCCGGATTCCAGGGCGCCTTCTTGTATTTGGTGCCATAGATGTCGATCGCGGCGAAAATCAGGGTGACGATCGTGAAGGCGCGGAACAGGCTGCCGATGACTTCGGAGATCACCTGGCCGAAGACTTCGCCAATGATGCCGATGAGCGTCGTCGCCTCCGGGTTCATGATGTGGTCGATCAGTCCGAAGACGAGCGTAATCGAGCCGAAGACAATCATCACGATCTTGAGAACCTGGAGATATTCGTCCATCCATTTCGGGGAAATCAGATAGCGTTGATGCTCTCGGTAGCCGCCGGCGAGTTCGCGCGGTTCGCCGAGCTCGATCAGGACTTTCCGGATGTCTTCTGGCTTCGGATTCTCCGGCAGCATGTCGCTGATGTTGGCGTGTAGTTCTTTGGCGACTTCACCCCGCGATGCTTCCGGAAGCCGTTTGGTGACGTTATAAACATATCTTTCAATCAAGTCATTCATTTTCCTTTTCCCCCTTCAAGCAAACCGTCAAGTTCCCTGGCGATCGTTTTCCATTCTTCTTTGAGTATTTCATAGACTTCCTTGCCGACCTCGCTGAGAAGATAATATTTCCTCGGTCGGCTTTCGGTGGTATCCCATTCGCTTTGCAGCAGGCCTTGTGATTCCAGCCGCCGGAGCAGCGGATACAGGGTTCCGGCTTCAATGGAGACGTTCTTGTCTTCCAGGCGCTGAAGCAGGGAATATCCATATTGAGTGGCATTTAGCTGACTCAGGACGGCAAGGATCTGCGTCCCGCGGCGGAGTTCACCTTTCAGGTTTTCAAGCATTGATGGATCGATCATGTTTTCACCTCGCCAACATTATACTGTATGCCATACACTATTGTCAACATAATAATATAAATATTTTTACACTAAAGTGTTTTTCTGTTTTTATGCACGATAATTTGAGAAAATTGGTTAATAACACAACCATTTAATTCGTTCATTCGCCACATTTGCGCAAACTATTATCAACTTTCTCTGTAAATGCTAGGAGGAATGGATGCAATTTCCCGAAAATTCAGGAATTTCTCAACCGGAAAGCCGACTGACATTCGTATTTTTGCGCTATGAAAATCAAAAAGCAAAGCGCTTCGGTTGCGCTTTGCTCTGTTTTTTCTCAAATTTTCAATATTTTACAACATTTGCCGAAGAAGAAAAGGCGATCCGGCAATAACTTTATAAAATGATATACGTGATGCCGTCGTTGCCTTTGCGGAAATCCGAGTCGCCCGCCAACAGGGCTTTATATCGTGTGATCTCTTCGTCATATCCCATTAGGGTCGTTGTGGCCTCGCCGGGAATATAGCCTTTGATCTGTCTTGCGGACCGCATCTCCTCAAGGGTGTCCCGGACCGCATCGCGGATCTTCCCGCCGACACCGTGGGATCCATAGCCGTGGATGACCTTGATGATTTTCTCCGTCGGTTTCATCATCTTGACGTAGTTCTTCAGCCGGAGGACGGCGACATCCGCTCGCGGCAGGTCCGATTTTAAGTCAAACACTTTCATCACGCATCAGCTCGATTCGATAGAATTAAATCATGTTCTTTCATACCTGAAGAAAAAACAGTTGAATCTAGTACCTGTCACCGGACGGCTCGCCGCTTGTTTTCCTTCATTCGCTCGGCCACAATGACCGGCAGGCCCCAGACGCCCATGACGACGAAAGCCGTTACGACCACGCCGACAAGATAGAACTTGGAACCAACCAGATCAATCAACACTTCAAACGGCGTTCCCGCGGGATCTTTAAGGAACAGGAAGTTGGCCCCTGTCAGGAGATCAATCGGATACACGACGAGCAGCGTGACGCCTAGGAGCAGGGCGACGCTTTTCCAGAACGCTTTCAGTGATGGCCGGTATCCATGCACGAAAAGCATGTACATGAACATCAGGAAGAAACTGAGATGCCCGATCAGGTACTGATAGAACCGGAACCGGTCTGGTCCAAAGGGAATATCGGGGAACAGAATGCTGGCGACGCCGCCGATCGCCCAGAAGTAGGCGATGTCGAACACCTTTTTCGACTTCGTGAACATTACGTAGATGCCCATGGCAAGACTGAAGAAACAGATCGCCATCGGAAAGCTGTCAGCGAACGTCCAGATGCCATTCAGAAGCTGCCACAGATGCAGGGATACTTCCGACAGGATGCCGATCGCCCCGAGGACATACCGAAACGTCCTTTCATGTTTTGATGCCCTGATTCTTCCTCGCATCAGGTACAGTACGAGGATTGATCCGATGACGATGCCCAAAACAATCAGGTGGTACGTTCCGAATTCCACGAACGTCAGGCCCGTTGTGGCTGAAAAGAAGTCCTTCATGTCTTTCCTCCGTTCTCGCTTTGTGTTACCAAAACCTAGTTTGTGCCGTTTTTGAAACTTTCGTTTTGATGTTTGTTGTGACCTTGAACAATAATTAACTTTATTTTCTTGTATTTGTTGACAAAAGCCTTTCCTGTGGCTATAATCAAATTGTAATTGAAAATAGCCACAAGAGGGGGTTCCTATGAAGTATATTCGTCGACAAATTACCGATACTTTGATTAAATGCAGCCAAACGTTCCCGGCCACTTTATTGATTGGGCCCAGACAGGTTGGAAAATCAACCGCGCTGGAAACCATCTTCCCAACCTTGCCCTATGTGACATTTGACGACCCGCTTCTCTTGAACCTGGCAAAGCAAGATGCGGGGCTGTTTTCCCAAAACAACCCCACTCCGGTCATCCTTGACGAAGTCCAATACGCGGCAGAACTGTTTCCCTTCATTAAAATCATCTGTGATAAAAAGAAGGAAAATGGATTGTTCCTGCTGACGGGCTCCCAACAATTCCATCTCGTGAAAAACGTCACCGAATCTTTGGCCGGTCGAGTGGCGATTCTGGAGATGCAAGGACTCTCCTTGCGAGAGATTTTCGACATTGATTTCCATCGGCATTTCGTTCCCACTAAAGACTATGTCGACGCCAGACAGAATTCAATCGTCAAATACGATCATCTTTGGCAAATCATCCACCGCGGTTCTTATCCCGCTTTGCAAAACCTAGATGTCGATTGGGAAATTTTCTACCGTTCCTATGTCAGCACCTATATCGAACGAGACATCAGTGATCTGCTCCGGGTGAAGGACAAAGGAAAATTCTTGAATTTTCTGATTGCCATGGCCGCCCGAACCGGGCAAATGCTGAATTATAGTAATGTTTCGGATGAAGTGGGCATCTCCGTGGAAACGGTTCGCAACTGGACCTCATTATTGGAAACCTCAGGAATTATATACATTCTCGAACCCTATGCCCCGAGTGCTTTGAGAAGAGCGATCAGAACACCGAAATTGTTTTTCCGCGACACGGGATTGGTCTGTTATCTGACCAAGTGGATGACCCCCGAAGTGCTGGCGGTCGGCGCCCAAAACGGAAACATCTTTGAGACTTTCGTGATTTCGGAAATTTTGAAATCGTTTTCCAATGAAGGCAAAGGCTATCGCGACCATGTTTTCTATTATCGCGGAAAAGACAAAATCCGGAAGCATCCCGATGGGACTTCGGATAGCATTGAATCGGAAATCGATTTCATTATTGAAGAAAACGGGATTCTACACCCCGTGGAAATCAAAATGAGTGCTGCTCCAGATGCATCGATGGCGTCTGCATTTGATGTATTGGATGGGGTTGTTGATAAGAAACGGGGTATGGGGGCCATCATTTGTTTATATGACAAAGTCGTCTATTTGCGCGATAACCTGTTGGCGCTCCCCATTGAACTTTTGTAAGGCAATTTTTAACAATCTCGGATCTTGAAACTCGAACTCCCCTTTGAAAAATGAAAACCGGTAAAGTCGATATTTCCATCATTATTCGACTTTACCGGTTTTTTTGCGAATGCAATGCATAAAAAACGAGGCCCGTACTCTCAAGCCTTTTCAATCGCTTCACACATCGACTTGCTTTTGAGGATGTAGAAACACAACGACTATTTTTTGATTCAATTCGAAAGAGGGATATCCCGGTATAAACGCCTCTTTGTCATCGAAATCACTGAAAATACGAGTTTTCAGGTGTCAATAGGTTACAATGAGCGCATACGGACGACATGCTTAATTATAATGACTCAACGTGTTCTATGGAAAACTTTCTTTGCGCAGCATTACTGATTCTCCCAAAGCGTGATAGTAGTGTTTTGGCGAATGAACTGTTTTATTCTTTGGTCGCATTTTCTTCGTTTAGCATACGCAAATAGTTTTTTCTGCTCGATCACATATTGGTAAAACATCGATTCCAGCATCGGCGCCATTTCTGATTCACTGAATAACGCTTTTAGAATCGGTTCAGAGAAAAGATCGACAATGAACTTTTCCAACTTGATTTCATGGGAGCGTTTATTTGTCGGAGCTTGGGTAATCAAGTTCAGGATAACGATGGAATCCGGCTCGACGTATCGAGTAAATTCATCTTTTTTCGGGTTGATCAGAAGATTTGATTGTATGTCTGTTCTAAGTTTGTCAAATATGATCTCTGCGTAATCCTTATTGACTTCAACAAAAATAACGTTTCTAGCCAACTGATGATTGAGCCATTCATTCAACATCGTCGCCTCATAAATAACTGCAGAAATATTGGGTAGCTCTTTGTCGAAGTAGTCGATGATCTGATGGTGTTTTGTTCCGATATATCCATAAGTATACTTTTTTTTGTATCCTTTGATAAAAATATTGTTATCTATTTTGGTTATCAATCCGGAATGGATCAAGTTGTAAACGACCCAGCGGTAAGAGGTTTCAGAATAATCGGGATGTTCCTGTTCAATCCATTGATACAATTCGTTTTTGTGAATATACGCGTTATCGCTTTTTGAATGAAGTCTGGATTCGATACTCATAACGAACACCACCTTTCTTCTATCTATCATCATACTACCGTCGATAGAATAAATCAATGCAATTTCACACTTTTTGAAATTAGTGCAAAATAGCAAAAGAGAATATGGAATGTCGGCAATCAAAACAATCTATTTGATTTTCATGTGCCGTGTTAGAGATACAACTGGTAAATCTGGAAAATGATCGCCTTTCTCTGCTTGTGATAAACGCCTGCCAACAAAAAGAAAAACCGTCAACGAAGACGGTTTCTCGGAATGCACAATGACTAAAAGCCGGGAATGGAGTAGATGAATTGCACAGAACCGGGTACCGGATTGTCAGGATCGGTGAAGGAAACGTAATCCCCTGGAACGATGTCGAGGAAGGCAAGCCCGGTGATGGCGTCCGAAAGGCCGGCCATCATCGCGGACTGGGCATCGATCATGGCCGGCAGGGCGGCGACGATCACGTCAAAGCCGGAGCCCGTCATCGCTAATCCATCCATGATGTTTCCCGACGCCTGAACCAGCTCCGTCAACCCGGCGTTCAATAGTTCGGTTCCGGCCTCAAGCTGGGCAAGCCCGGCCGCCAGAATCGCGAGATTACTGGATAGCGAATCCACGCCGCCGACATAGGCTGAGAGCGCCGCTTCGATGGCGGCGGCCGTCTGGGTCATCGTCGTCAGTTTCGTCAGGAGCGCTTCGTCCTCCGGATGCAGGGCGGCGAACGTAGCGGCGACATCGTTGATGATGCCCATCAGTCCCGCATACCCTTCCAGCAAGGCCGATCCCGCATCCTGCAGGCCCGATGCCCCGAGCGACAAGGCCGTGATATGATCGGAAAGTTCCGAAAGCGAAGCGAGGAGCAGGTTAGCAGCGTCTTGATAGGCCCCGATACCGCCGGTGATATCCGCCGAACCTACCAGCAGCGCATCGACGGCGGCTCTGACATCCGCAAGGCCGTCGGCCAGATCGACCTGGCCATCCCGCAATGCTTCCAGCCCCAGGATCAGATCAGCCATGGCGGCACCGAACCCGGCGAAGTCATCACCCAACATCGCCGGATCAAAACGCGTGAAGGACGCTTCAATCCCACCAATGCCAAACGCGTCAGTATCAACGGTGACGGAAAACGTCTTTGATGTTCCGGGCAGGACTAGGAAGGCGATGGTATAGACGCCCGCCGCCAGAATCGTCGTTCCGCCCGTAGCCTGCAGGATTCGGGTTTTGCCCGAATCCAGCTTTAGCTGGAGGTTGCACAGATATTTATCCCGGAAGTATGCTTCCGCCTCGGGGTTGACGGATACCGTCATCTTCAATGTCACTACACCGGCAGTTCCGACGATCTCTCCGACATCGACGGGCTCGCCATCCAGTTCATAGGCAATGTCGATTGCGAATGGAGCGGCATAACCGGCTCCCAGTTCCGCACGATAATAATACTCTTCGTAGTGGCTGTCGATGTTCAGACGAAGGCCGTTGTCGCCGATCGTGACCGTTTCGTCGCCGGAAAGACCGAAGGCGGCCGTGAATCGGCCGCGGTCGACATAGATGCCCGGTTCGACATCGGCGAGACGGTTGATGACGATCATCCTGCCGATGACGCCATTGGCGTCGGCAGTCAGATAGACCGTTTCATCCTTGATCGCCGCAATCTCCTCGGTCAGGGCAGTGATCGTTGTCGTCGTGGTGGTCGCCGCCGTTGTGGTCAGGCCGCAACCGGATAGCGTCACGAATAGAAACAAGGCAGAAAGACTCAGAAACAGGATTTTCTTCATGATATCAACCTCTTATCTGACGATTCACCATCGTCGTTTTCATGATCGGCCGGTCGAGGACCAGCAACAGGGAAGGCAGGGCGAAGAGGATCATCGCCCCGGAAAGCAGAGCGCCGCGGCCGATGAGGATGCCGATGCCGCTCACGGCCGGAATGGCGGACAGGATCCCTTCGGCAAAGCCCGCGGAAGCGAGGATGAGCGAGGAAGTCACGATCGACACCGTCGATTTCTGGATGGCCTCCTTCATCGCTGCCGCCGGCGACAGCGTCTTCCGGAATTCCAGATACCGGGACGAGAGCAGGATGCCGTAATCGATGGTGCCGCCGAGCTGCAGCGACGTGACGACCAGATAGCCGATGTAAAGCACGGGTCCGCCTTCGACCGCGGCGATCGCCATGTTGATCCACACGGCGGCCTGGATGACGAGGGTCAGGATGATTGGAATCGAGACGGAGCGGAAGACGAGCATGATGATGACGGCGATCGCCAGGACCGTCGCCCACAGGACGAGGGTCGCATCGGTGCGGACGGTCGAACGGATTTCCGCCGTCGCCGGGGCATAGCCGATCAGATAGTAATCGGGAAAACTTTCCGCGGCGGAAGCGTTGAGAAAGGCGACGGCTTCATACATGTTGGCATCCTCTTCCGCCACGGTTAGATAAACGATCAGGCGGGAATAGTTTCCGGAAACATACTGATCGACGACCGCCGCCGGCAGCCACTCGCGCGGCAGCGAGGGATCAACGGCGGTCACGAGGGCATCCACGCCGGAGACATACTCGGAAGCGGATACCTGTTCGACGAAAGCGGCTTCTTCGGCAGACGTTGCGCCAACCGTCAGCACGACGACCGGGTTCAAGGCTCCGAAATGTTCTTCAATCTTGAGCCGTTCGCTCGTGACCAGTCCATCCGGGTCGTCAGCAGCGGCGTTTCCATATAGATAACGGTTCCCGCTCTGAAGCAGGAAGGCAAAGAAGGCGATCACGATGAACAGTCCCGCCATGACCTTCCGGCGCGCAAAGAGTCCCGTACCGGTCTTGCCCAAATTTGGTATCAGTCGCCGATGCTTGGTCTTTTCGATCAGCGGTGCGGCATAGTAGATCATGACTGGCATGATCAGGATGACGACGAGATAACTGAAAAGGATCCCTTTGGACAGAACGATGCCGATGTCGGCGCCGATCGAATAGTCCATGAGCGTCAGGGCCAGGAAGCCGGCGATCGTCGTCGCCGCCGAACCGGTGATCGATCCGAACGTTTTTTTCGTCGCCACGGCGATCGCGGAAGCCACATCCTTGCCGGCATCGCGTTCCTCATGGTAGCGGTGCAGGAGGAAAAGTGAATAGTCAAGCGACATGGCGAGCTGAAGGGCCATCGCCATCGTCATCGTGATGTAGGAGACGCTTGGCAGTAATGCGTTCGTTCCCATGTTGAGCGCGACGGCGGCGGCGAGTCCGACAAGAATCAGGATCGGTTCGAACCACGACCGGCCGACGAGCATCAGGATGATGACGCAGATGGGGACGATGATCAGAAGAATCTTGAAGATCTCCGCCTGGGCGATGGCGCGCGCCTCAATATTGTCAAGCACGTCGCCGCGGAGGGCGACGTCATGATCTCCCAAGGCGGTACGGATGCCGGCGATGATGTCTTTGGCTTCGGTGTCGTAGGTGCCGCAGTCGATCGTTACGGTGAAGAGCGCCGCATCCCCGGCATAAAAACGTTCCAAAAGCTCGGGATCGATCGTTTCAAGCGGCGTCAGCGGGTCGACGGCGGCGCCAAGCCAGACGACGGTGGAAACACCTTCGACACCTTCAAGCGCCGCGGCGATGGCGATGCCCTGGGCCGGCGTGATGTCCGAGACCATGACCTGCACGGTCGCCGCGTTCCCAAAGGAGGATTCCAGGCGCGAAACGCCTTCGGCCGTCGCAGAATCTTCGGGAAGGTATTTGGTCATATCATAATTCGTCGTGATGAAAAAACACAGGACGACGGCAACGGTGACGAGCGCGGTGAAGATCCCGAGCAGCCATTTTTTCCCATTATGTAGCAGCATTTTCGTCACGATACACCCTCCAAAACAAAGATTTAAAACGATTGTTTAAATTGCTTGTTTCAATTATAAGGATTTCGTGTTATGATTACAACGGAAATGGTGTTTGATATGACGTTTCAAACGCGATTTCAAACATGATATTATCTGGAGGCCTCCCATGACGGCAACCGAAGACATCAAAGCCACGATCATCCGAACTACCCGCGACCTCGTCGCCCACAACGCTTCGATCACGATCCGCGACATCGCCGAAGCCTGCTTCGTCAACGTCGCCGCCGTCAACTATCATTTCGGTTCGAAGGACCGGCTGTTGTCGATCGTCCTGAACCAGTTCATCGACGAGATCAAGGCCTCGGTCGTCGCCAAGATGGACGCCATTCTCCCAGCGACACCGATCCAGGTGACGCTGGAAGCGATGATCAACCTGATCTACAGTTTCGCCATCGACAACTCGGGTGTGATCGGTTATCTGTTCATGCAGGGCGGTAATCGGGATTTTGCCTCCAATCTTCTCCTCGATGCCTTCTTCAGCGACAGCGAGTTCAAGCGGATGGTGATCCAAAAACTGAGCGAATCGACCGGCATCAAAGACGAAGCCGTCCTCTCCGCGCGTTACATCCTCCTCTTCTCCTGTTTCGCCATTCCGCTTTTCATCCAGATCCTCGAGGATGCCGGAGGCAAGGGTGACATCGCGACGCTCAAAGACCCGAACTTCCGCCAGGCTTACATCCACGAACTGATCCGGATGATTCAATGATCGCAGCATCCATTCTCATGATTGGCTTGAATTGATAAAGAAAGGCATCGCCGGCTGTGTCAAGCCCGGCGATGCTTTTTCAATCATTTGGTTTTTCTGAATTAATCCAACCAATACGATTTCTCATCAATATGCTCTTGCAAGACCTTTTGACCCGTGATATACTGTGCATATGTGATATACACAGTTTGGGGGCGACGCCATGCCGATCTTGACGGTGAATGACTTAAGCAAGAAATATGAGAAGTTTGAACTGAAACACGTTTCCTTTGAACTCGAAAAAGGGTACATCATGGGATTCATCGGTCGCAACGGTGCCGGCAAGACGACGACCCTGAAGTCGATGATGCGCCTCGTGCACCCTTACAGCGGCACCGTCACGGTGGCCGGCCTGGATTTCGCCGCCAACGAATTTTTCTGCAAGCGGAAGATCGGTTTCGTCCTCGGCGGCATCGACTGTTACCCGAAGAAGAAACTGAAGGTCATCGCCGCTGTCACGAAGCGTTTTTATCCGGAATGGGACGATGCGGCCTATCAAGGCTATCTGGAACGCTTCGAACTGGATCCGGAGAAGCGGATCGACGAACTGTCGGCTGGCATGCGGGTGAAGTTTTCGCTTGCCCTGGCGCTCTCGCATCATGCCGAACTCCTCATTCTCGACGAACCGACGAGCGGCCTCGATCCGGTTTCCCGCGACGATCTGCTGGAACTGTTCCAGACCCTGATCGCCGACGGCGAGCACAGTATCCTGTTTTCCACCCACATCACTTCGGATCTCGAGAAATGCGCCGATTTCATTACCTATATCAAGGATGGGGAACTTCTCGCCAGCGGCGATAAGAACGAGTTCATTGATTCGTACCGCGAAGTCAAAGGTCCCAGCAATCTTTTGACGCCGAAGTTCGAAGCGAAGCTGATCGGCTGCCGCCAGCACAAATTCGGATTCGAAGCCCTGATCAAAACCGCAGATCTCCCCGCCCCGGCCGGGATCGAAGATCACCCGGCCAGCCTCGAGTCGGTCATGATCCACATCGAAAGGGAGTGAAGACGATGAAGAACCTGTTGTATAAGGAATGGAAGCTGGCAATGCATCCGACCACTTTCATCTTCCTGTCGTTTGGTCTCATGTTGCTGATCCCGAATTATCCAAGCTATGTCGCTATGATGTACATGTGTCTTTCGATCTTCTTCGTATTCCTGAATGGAAGGGAAAACAAGGACATCTTCTTCACCGTAACGCTGCCGATCCGTAAAAGGGATGTCGTCAAGTCCCGCTGTCTGATGGTCGCCGCCATCGAACTCGCCCAATTATTGATCACGGTTCCGTTTGCCATACTGAGTTTGAAATTATACGCCAGTATCGGCAATCAAACAGGAATCGAACCCAACGTCGCCTTCTACGGCCTCGCCCTTGGCATGTTCGCCGTCTTCAACGTCGTGTTCATCCCCAACTTCTACAAGACCGCCTACAAGATCGGCATCCCGTTCCTGATGGCCGGAGCCGCCGCCTTGGTCTATTATGCGGCGGCCGAACTCATGGTCTGGATCCCCGGACCGCTCCAGACGTTCCTCGACACCAGCGATCCGGCGATGGCCTTCGCCCATCTGCCGATCCTTTTTGTCGGCATCCTCGTCTGGGTTCTGTCGATCGTCTTCGCGTACCGTCGGGGAGCTGCCCGCTTCGAAAACGTCGATCTGTGAGTTTCATCATGCAGATCAACATCGTCAGCGCTTCGGAAGTGCCGATTTATAAACAGATCTATGAACAGATCAGCCGGCAGATCCTCCGCGGCGATCTGCCCGGCGACTACTGCCTGCCTTCGATCCGCTCGGTCGCCCTGGAACTGCGGATCAGCGTCATTACGATCAAGAAGGCCTGGGAAGATCTCGAAAGCGACGGTCTGATCTACACCATCGTCGGCAAGGGTTGCTTCGTCACGCCGCAGGCGCCCGGGAAGCGGCAGGACAAACGCGACGAAATGGCCGCGGAAAAGATGAAGAAGGATCTGGAATATTACAAGGCCCTAGGACTGTCGCTTGCGGAAATTCAGGAACTGGCAAGCGTCCATTACCATGAATGAATACGATCAAAGACAAAGGGGCCGGCTTTCCCATACGGAAGCCGGCCCCTTTTTTATGTGGTGTTCGTCATTTTTAG
>Ga0268280_1001465_pt1 | contig 15826 bp, 17 predicted proteins | sample saktaG_9_FD_190139 | JGI IMG/M metagenome (GOLD analysis project Ga0268280, IMG submission 190139) | Saline water microbial communities from Sakinaw Lake, British Columbia, Canada - sak_2011_5_24_40m | ecosystem: Environmental > Aquatic > Non-marine Saline and Alkaline > Saline ... | reverse complement strand
GGAGGGGGTGGTGGTGTAGTTATCTTTGGAGCAAAACACCAGGCTGTATCTTCAGGCCAACCGGTATTCTGACCAACGCAAGCCCAATACCACTTGCCATCACCAAAACCAGATCTACCAACAGTTCCAACCTTACATAAATTAGACGATGGTTGATTTACACTTTCAATATTTGAAGCAGACCCGCAGGATGGATAAATAATGGCCGGCTCACTTCTAGGCGCAAAACACCAGGCTGTATCATCCTTCCATTCGGTATTCTGACCAACACAGGCCCAATACCAGCGGTTAGTGCCATCATTAGTAACACCAGTATTTTTACCAATAGTACCAACAGAGCATGTGTTTTTTGTTGTACTACAAACTGGATAGATAGGAGTTAGTACTGGTGTAGATGGTAATAATAAAACTAACTGCGGATAAATTTGATTATAATATGTATCATCAATACTAAAACCCCAGAATTTTAATTTTGATCTCATATCCTTCCCCATTGCAGCACTGTAGGCAGCTGAAAAATAAGTTTCGACTTTATCACTTTGGTAATTTAGGAGATCTTTGTCACCAAATAGACTAAAAAATCTACTGTAAAATTCCCAACCGTATTGATTACCGTATTCCTTAGGATAAGCAGCTGGAGTTACAAACAAGGAGCAGAAAGCACCCACATTACCCTGCAAGGAAGACAAAATATCTTCAGGCGAGGAAGCATTATCAATATCAAATATTCCTTTTATACGACCCTTTTTTATGTAGCTTTCAAAGGCTCCTAATCTCTCTTTATTCGCAGCATTATCAGACTTTTGTGATAGCGTCCAATTAATATATTCAAAACTACTTGTGGCAATATTATATTTTTCTGGATTTTCTAGAATCTTTTCTCTTAAATATTGAAGTGGAAGTGAAGCAACGCATTCACCAAAACCGCCACTATTTATTATAGAATTCCCACCGTTAGGGTGTAATAATTGACTCATTCCTTTAGAATAAGAGAAATTATGCCCCATTTCATGAATGACTGTATCATACTGCGGGCTTCCATTATCAACACGCAGATAACCACCGGGTGACACCTCTAATGGATTATTATTACCATTCGCGTTATTAGGTAAAACGAGTAGGGCTAATATTTGCTTATTACCAGCAAACGGCTTAAAACCAGAATATAATTTAGAAATTTCATTATAGGCCATATTTATAGTATTAATATATGGATATTTATTCATCATATACTCAAAAGTATACTTACTCTCCGGTGGTGCATAGTTTTTAGGAAAAACCGCAATAACATTATCTTTGTTTTTATCGCCATAGACGTTACCGGTAGCTATTATAATTTCCCCTGACTCTAAATTTACTGAAGGATATTTTACATTTAGGGATACAAAACCTTCACTTAAATACCTTAAATTACCTTGAGGGTCTACGCTGATTATTTTAGACGGATCTGTGATATCTGAAACATGGTGAGTAATTACAAAATTTAATTTACTATAATCTGCCTTAATTTTATTAGTTCCGCTTAAAAGATAAACATTTAATTTTACGGGCGTGGTTTTATCAGGAATATTAATTAGTTTTTGAGAACCACTTAAAACCATATTATCTGATTCCACAACTAATCCAGAATAAGTATTACCAGCTGTTATAGGTATAATAGAAGAGATAACACTTGAAAATAATGAGGTTGGATAAATTTTAGCATAAGTGATTGATAGTGTTAAAACAACAACCATAATCAGAACAGCTGAGCTGTAAACTAAATATTTTTTCATTATTTTGTTAATAAATTAATCACCCCACTGTCCACTTAATCCAATTTGCCTTAAAGGTAGTAGAATTAATCCAATCACCATAAATTGTAGTGTAAGGTACCCCTTTTTTAAGACAAACATTACACCAATTGCTTCTAGTTTACACTAGGGCGATTTTTTTCGCAAATTTTCGTAAATTCCCTTGGCGACATTTTCAATTTGGTATGAATCCTTTTGGTATTGTAGATGTAAATCGTGTGGTAAATTTCATAAACTAATTCTCCCAAGTCATCGAAGCGATTTGGATCACCGAGATCCACTTTGAATTTGTCATAGAACGATTCCTGATACCCATTCTCCCACGGTGATCCTTTACGAGACATGGATATTTGCATACCAGCGGAAGTGCAGAAATCTTGGTAAACCTTGGCGGTATATTCTGAACCTTGATCAGAGTGAGTAATATCTGGCTTGGGATGATCCATTAGAGCCGAGATCATCGCTTGCACCACTAGAGCATTGGAATGATTGGCTAGAACGCAAGCCCCGACAATTTCTCGATTCCAAATATCCATCACAGTAGCCAAGTAGATGAACTGATTTCGCCAAAATATGTAGGTGAAGTCCGCTACCCAAATCTGACCTAAACGAACTAATGGCGTCGTGAGTAGTAGATTGGGAAATATCTCATTTGGCTTTGATTTTGAACGTTTACCAGGCTTTCGGTGGCGACGATATGGTTTGATACCGTAGAGTTTCATTACTCGTCTAATTCGTTTTTTGTTGAGGTGAAGGGCTGGAGCAATTCGCTTGTGACCGTAGCTAGGAAAATCATGCAGAACCTCCTCAATTTTTTGTTTGATTAGCCAATCTTCAGCTGGCTTTTTTCTTTTGTAGTAGAGTGAGCTTCGAGACACTCCGAGAGCGGAATGCAATTTAGGATGCTTCATCGCGACCCCCTTTTTTGCCCAACGCCGAGTTGGACTGTGAGTTCGCCGATGATCTGCTTCAATTCGCGATTTTCCTTTTCTAGTCTAATTAGATCCCGAGACGAAACACCGGTCACACCAGTTCTAAGCCAGGCGTAAATGCAGGTAGTGGAAAGACCGTGCTCTTCGGCAATTTCTTTAACAGTTTTACCTGAAGTTTTGACCCTTTCTAGGATCTGATTCTTCAAATCCAAAGATACCTTGTATTGTTTTTTGTCAGACATATGTTTTTACTAAGATTAATTAATACTCGACCAGTATTATACTACTAATCTTGATGTAAAAAGTGTCTTAATTTTGGGGTACCTGTCAGACACAAAGGCAGTTGAGGAACACGAACAAAAATTTAAGAAAATATTAGGAGAGTTTTAACCTTTAAACAATCAGTTATTCCTATTCCTACTACGGCTAAATAATAAAAGTCTAGTCTTTAAATAAGACCTTTCTCTATACGATTATAAATTATATTTACCAGGTTTCTTAAGCAACCAGACCGAAACAAGAGTGGTAATAGGCACTGCCAAAATAATACCGATACTACCTATTAAAACCCTAACTATTTCTGCTGAAAATATCTCTCGGTTCATGGTTACCATAATACTTTCAGACGATGATTGTGAAAAAAGTAAGAGTAGAGGAAGAGACACACCTACATAAGCAATTGCTAAAGTATTTACTAAAGCACCAATATGTTCACGACCAATTCTGATTGCTCTTTTATAAATAGTTTTCTTTGAAATATCTGCGGTAGCCATTTGCACAAGTTCTTCTACCGCTGTGGCTTGACCAATAGCCACATCATAAAGTACCCCTAAAAGACCAATCATGATTCCACCCAATAGAAGACCTATAACATCCACCCCACCAGGAGTATTCATATTAAGATAAACAACCTCTTCAGACCCAAAACCGCTCAATCTGGTATAATAAACAGACCAATAAGCCAGGAGACCAGTAAAAGAAACGGTTATCAACATTCCAATAACAGCAGAAGAAGTCATCTTATTAAAACCATGAGTAATATACGAACCGACAATAATAATCAAGGAAGATACCCCCACAGTCACTAATAACGGAGATATGCCGTGAAGAATACCTGGCAGTAGAACATATAAGATAAGTAATAGACTACCAATCAAACTTATAACACCCCGAACACCCTGAAAACCACCGAAGATTAAAATAGCTATGATAAATAGAGCAACTAAGAATAATATCTGCGGAATACGGTAGGGCTCGCTTACAGAATAATGACTCTCTCCGCTCACTGAATCAGATATATGTTTAAGAAAAAATACTTCTTGATCTTTCAAAACTTGATAATCATTTTCTAGAGTTAATTTTTTACCCTTTTCTTTTCCTTCAATGATTTCTATTTTAAGAGTCTGGACAAAACTTTTTGTATCTGTCCCCGGAACCATAATATCTCCTTGTTTTACAATTTCCAGCACCTTTGCCTTAACCATAATTTGTTCATCTGCCACAAAACCGTTACTATCCTGAGCAAAGACGGTATTAGATGAAAGAAATATAAAGGCGATAAATAAAATTGTAATTATTTTTTTCATAAATATTGTTTTATCCAAACATTAACCACTCAGGCCTAAAAACAAGCAAAAGACCAATGATTAGCATAATCAGACCCCCGATCAGGCGGGATAACCTGGCATATTTTGTAGTTATACCAGTCATCTCTAGGGTAATCATCGCCACAAAAAAGATAAACAAATCATCAAGCATAAAAAATAGGATGTAAACCAAAATATAAAGATAGTATTGCCAACCAGCTAGATCATTTAAGGCTAATACTTGGGTATATACAGCAGGCAAACCAGCAGAACAAATAAGCTCCACTAAATTAACAGCAAAAGCTAAGAGAATGATGCCCCCCATTGCTAAACACAGACTATTTTGCTGAACGGCTAGTTTTATTCTCTCAAATATTCTTTGTCTTTTTTCATTACCAGTCACTTTACAACCAGAAGACTTGTTAAAAATAAATTCCTTTATACTGTAAATACCGCCGAGCAAAGCTAGAAGACCAATTATAATTTTAATCCAAGAGACAAAGCCTAAAAATAAAACCAAATTAAGCCAAGCTGACATAAAAAGAAAATAGACAGAGGCTGACGCCACAATAAAAACAAATCCCAATAACCACATTCTCTTTCTGTCTTTTACGCCCAATAACAGACTGATTAGGAACAATAATACCCACATCGCACATGGGTTAAAGCCATCAAGTGCCCCAATGATAACGGTTAATAAAGGTAAGGAAAAATCAGTAATATTGATCTCTCCCAAAAAAGGTAGCTCCATATTTTTTTCTTCCGTTATAGGCTCTACATTAGTAAATTCTTCTATTATTATTGGCACAACATCTTTTTCTACAAGGCCCAGAATTGATGCCACAGAGTCAGGACACACACTGATTGAGCACTCATTGAGTCTTTGTTTAATCGCCTTAGAAGTCAAACCTTCAGCATACCCGACGAAATATTTATCTCCAATAACCAAAAGTGGCACTCCGTCAGTATTAGCACCGAGCTTTTTTAATACCTGTTGTAATAGAGTAATATTATCCCGACTGTTATAAATTTCATACTCATATACTTTCAAACTTGGGTGCTCATTTGTCAGATCACCAAACAAAAACTCTCTTTCTTTTGCACAATGAGGACAACCGTCACCATAAAAGAAATAAGCATTTATATTATTAGTTGAAGCGTCTACTAGGCCCACACAAAAAATAGACGTAAAGATAAACGTAAGAACTGTTTTTTTAATGAAAGCCTTCATAATTATCTATTTCTATTTTGATTAATTAAATTAACTAATTCATCTTTATCTATTTCACCATTTAAACGCAGGATCTCATTATCCTCTTTATCTAGAAAAATAAAGGTTGGTAAAGTATCAGTAATGTTATATTTATTTACTACCTCTTTATCATTATCAAAATCATAATATTCTGTCTGTAGCCAAACGTTTTCAGCTTCTAGTTCCTTCCACCTTGGTTTCATTATGAGACACCCAGGACACCATATAGCACCAAATTTTAATACTTTCATATAATTAGTGATTAATTAATTTTACTAAATACATAAGAAGAATACCTAGCACAAAAATTGCAAAAGCGGTAACTGATTTTTTAATATTTGTTTCTTTTCTTATTTCCGGCATAAGGTCTGAGGCTGCAATATAGACAAATCCACCAGCGGCGATCGGTAATAGATACGGTAAAACACCTTCAATGTGTGATAGGAAAAAATAACCCACTACTCCACCCAAAACAACAGTTAAGGCTACTGCATAATTTAAAAACAAGGCCGTCTTACTCTTAAAACCGGCATAAATAAGAACGCCATAGTCACCAATCTCTTGGGGAATTTCATGAATAGCCACGGCCAAAGTGGTAGCCAAGCCCAATTTAAAATCCACAATAAAAGTACTGGCAATTACTAGACCATCAATAAAATTATGAACACTATCCCCAAAGAGATTCATATACCCAAAGGTATGAACTGGGCAGTCACTTTTATGACAGTGTCGCCAATGAAAAATCTTTTCTATTAGGAAAAACATAACAAAAGAGATAAGAAATGTGCCATAGAGAGAGTTGATACTTAGCATTTCTGACGCTTCAGGTAGTAAATGTAGAAAAGCTCCTCCCATAAGAGAACCAGCTGACAATGACACTAAAAAAATCACAATCTTGTCTAAAAATTGTTTCTCAAAAAATATAAAGAAGACGGCTATCCAGACACATAATGTTATTAAAAAAGTAGCTAAGATGATAGTTAGTAAAGTAATCATATTTTATTTATGTTTAGTAATTTTTATTGCCTTACCATTTATCAAAGCATCAGCAATTTTCTTATAAGCAGAGTTTAATATCCTTTGATAGGTACTGGTTGAGGCCCCCATCTTTTCTGCGGCATCTATCTGTTCTAAATCATCTATATGACGGAGACGATAAGACTCTACTTCCTCCATAGTTAGTTCAATAATCTGTAAATCACACATAGGAACACCCTGTGGTTTGAAATAAACCACATTCGGCTCAAATTTAATTTTTGGACAAAAACAAAGGGTTGGTCTTGGCATATATTTATTTTATTATACTACGGTACTTCATTAATGTCTCTGGCTTTATCAATAAATAAAATCCCATCAAGGTGATCAATCTCATGTTGAAAAATATTAGCCAGTAAACCACTACCACCAAAAGTAAATTTCTTACCTTCTTCATTATAAGCTTCTACCGTTGCTTTTGTGGCCCTACGGACCTTGCCATAAAATGGACGGACAGATAAGCACCCTTCGTCCATAAATTTTTTATCCCTAGACATCTTAACTATGACAGGATTAATAAAAAATAAATTAGGCTGGACTTTAATAGTGTTTAGATCACTCATATCACTGTTAAAAAGTTTGCCGGAAACAACAAAAATCCGTAAAGATATCCCTATTTGTGGGGCGGCCAAAGCTACCGCATCATTTTGACCATCCAAAGTCTTGCTCATATCAGCTAATATCTTTTGTATCTTTGATTTTGTTATATCAGATACTAATACATTACTAGCTATCTGCCTAAGTATTTTATTTTCCTTTTGAATAATATCAACCATAATTTCATTAACTAAATAATCAAGTAAATAAAACCACTCACACGAAGCGGCTTTATTTACTGATAAAAATTACTTACCACCTTCCAGGTTGGCGAGCTCTTTTTCAATCAGATCTTTTTCTTCCAACAAGATCTTCTTTCGATCCTCTTTTGTCACCTCTTGATTACCACAAAATGGGCAACCTAGACAAAAGCGACCAAAACCTCGACCCATTCCTCTTCCTAAACCAAAACCTCGGCCGGTACCACCAGTACCAGGGCAATTACCCATCCCTCGACCAGTTCTTGGCCCTTGTCCTCGTGGACCAGTTCCATCTAATCTAGGCATAATTTTATTTGATTAATGAGATTTTTAAATAGTTAGCTTCGACCATGCTTAACTAACTATAGTGAGTATATACCCATTACTTTTTCCTGTCAACCTATTTTAGGTTTGACATCTTTTAATAAAAGAATAAGATAAGGACATAGAAATTGTTGTGGCTACCAACCATAATCTCGCGTAAGCGAGACCGCGAGGCTAATCTATCAAAAAGTGCCCTAAGAATTATCAAAGGGAAACTAGGTGGAACCACGAGCAACACAAGTTGTCCGCCCTAGCGAGAATGCAAGAGATTGTATTTTCACTAGGGCGTTTTTATTTATCAGATAATTTAACATAAAAAAAATGGAACAAAACGAAAAGGTTATGAGAGTAAGAGATTCTCTCATTCATATACTTGAAAAAGCAGTGAAGGAACTATACCCTGATGTAAAAGTTGCCACCAGTCTCATAATAGACAATGGTTTTTATTATGATTTTGATTTTGCTTCCCCTATAACAGACAAAGACCTTGGAAAAATTGAGCAGAAAATGCGTGAGTTGGTAAAAAAAGTTAACCCAGCAGATGAACTAAAAAATGCCGGTTTTAAATTAGACAAAATAGCCGGTGCATACTGGGAAGGAGATGAGAAAAATAAAATGCTCACCAGGATTTACGGTCTAGCTTTTGAAAGTTCGGATAAATTAACTGATTTTATAAAACAGAGAGAAGAAGCAGAGAAAAGAGACCACCGAAAACTTGGGAAAGAATTAGACTTGTTTCATATTGACGACAAAGTCGGATTGGGGCTTCCTCTCTGGCATCCCAAAGGAGCGATGCTTTGGAGGGTGATTGAAGATTTTTGGTATCAAGAACATCTAAAAAATGGTTACGATTTAGTTAGAAGTCCACATATTGGGAATAAAGAGCTTTGGGAAACTTCTGGACATTGGGGATTTTATAACTCCAGTATGTATCCACCGCTTGAGGCAGGACAAACACTGAAAGATAAACAGGAAGGTAAAAAAGCAGAACATTCCGAAGAATATTTGCTTAAGCCGATGAACTGCCCTTTCCACGTTCAGATATACAAAAACAGCCCAAAATCATATAAGCAATTTCCTTTTAGATGGGCAGAATGCGGGACAGTATATAGATTTGAAAAGAAAGGTGAACTTTCTGGTTTAACAAGGGTAAGAGGCTTTACTCAAGATGATGCCCATATTTTATGCCGAAAAGACCAGATCGAAAATGAGTTGAAAAAAGTCATTGATTTTATCTTGTTTATATACAAATCATTTGGTTTTGACATTAATACGGTTAAGGTTTTTCTTTCGCTTCGGGACCCAAATAATAAAGAAAAATATGCTGGAAATGACGAGGGTTGGAATTACACTGAAGATGTATTAAGAAAAGTTGCCACTGAAAAAGGTCTTGATTTTACGGAGGAAAAAGGCGAGGCCGCTTTTTATGGACCAAAGCTTGATTTTAAGATCAAGGATGCTTTGGGTAGATTATGGCAGTGCTCTACATTGCAATTTGATTTTAACCTGCCAGAAAGATTTGATTTAACCTTTATAAACGCAAAAGGCGAGCAAGAAAGACCGTATATGCTACACCGAGCATTGTTTGGAAGCTTTGAGAGATTTATCGGACTACTTATAGAGCATTATGCGGGGGCTTTTCCTTTCTGGCTTGCTCCCGTGCAAATTAAAATAGTTCCGATTAGGGAAAACCATAATGAATATGCCGAAAAAATATCCGAACAACTTAGAAAGTTAGGCTACAGAATAGACTGCGATATTAGAGAAGAAAATATGGGTAAAAAAGTAAGAGATGCGAAAAATAACAAAATACCTTACACAATAATTATTGGTGATAAGGATATTGAAGTAAATAAAATATCTGTCGAAAGTAGAGATAAAGGTGCACTAGGACAAATGAGTTTGGAAGATTTTATTAGTAGGGTTAGATAATAGATCTAAGATTATAATGCTTTTAGAGGTCTAATCTGAATCGCCTGAGCATTAATACTATTATCAGTATTACTTGATCCGTTTACTGATATATTTGAACCAATAATCAAATCTTCTACATTTCCACTAGTCATCTTACTTATGGTCGTGCTGGCACTTAGAAAGACCAATCTTGAGCCACCATCTTGAGATTTAACGGTTAGACTTTTGTTATCGATAGAGAGAATCTCACCAGACACCATACCTCCCATAGTCCTGTTACCTCCTAAGATATTATTTCCACTTAACTGTGGGCTTCTTTGTCCAAAACTGGCTCTATCAAAAGTTGGGGTTTTTCCTTGACCATATTTTAGACCACCATAGAAAGAAACACCGACTAATACGATAGCAATTATTATGGACGAAACGATGGCATTCTTTGACATATTATTTAATTAATTAATTTTTTATAAACTTACTCATACCTTAATGCCTCGATTGGATTAAGTTTGGATGCTCGGCGAGCGGGATAATAACCAAAAATTATTCCGATTCCTGCTGAAACCCCAAAAGCTAATAATACAGACATTAGAGACATAGTGGTTTGGATAATATTTAAGGATGACAAAGTATAACCAATTAGCCAACCTAAAATGACACCGATTAGACCGCCGATAAAGGTCATAGAAACTGCTTCAATTAGAAACTGTAAATTAATGTCCTTGCTCTTGGCACCAATTGCCTTACGCAAACCAATTTCCCTAGTTCTTTCAGTCACAGTGGTGAGCATCATATTCATAATACCGATACCACCAACGATAAGTGAGATACCAGCTACCGCTGCTAACAGAGTAGTAAAAGTATCAGTAACACTTGAAGCGGTAGCGACAATATCACTCTGATTCATTATATTAAAATCCGCTAAGGTTGGATCGGTTATTTTATGCCTGGTTAAAAGAAGATCCGTCACATCTGTTTGAACTTGGGTCATAATTTCTGTACTTTCGGCCTGAATATTGATAGTGGAAACATAATCACTGCCAGCCAGAAATCTTTGAGCAGTAGTGAGAGGAATAAAAATCATATCATCTGAACTACCAAAACCTGTTCCACCCTTAGTCGCGGTTACTCCAATAACATTGAATTGTATCCCATTTATTCTTATTGTTTGTCCCACAGGATTAGATCCTTCACCAAATAAATCATCGCGAACAGTTGGGCCTAGTACTGCCACCTTAGATAAAGCCTTATTATTCTGTTCAGTGATGAAATTTCCTAGATCTATCTCCAGATTTTTTACAGTAGGATAACTCCCATTCACACCATCAACGGAGGTGTTGGTATTAGTACCTTTGGCGGTTACTTGATAACGACTAGAAAGTTCTGGTGCGATAGCTTTTACGCCAGTAATACTAGAGATAGCGGTGGCGTCTTCGGAAGTTAGAGTTTTAGCCGCTCCACGACCAGTATTTACCTGAACCCCGGGTGTCCTTTGAGCTCCAGGCATTACCATAAGTAAATTCGAGCCAATCGACTGAATGCTTGAAGTGATAGAACTCTGTGCTCCTTGACCGATGGAGATCATAGCAATCACGGAAGCAATACCGATAATAATACCAAGCATAGTTAGACCAGTTCGCACCTTATTAGCGACCAAAGCTGAATATGTTTCTTCTAAAATATCAATTATTTTCATAATTATTTTTTATTTATATCAGTATCGCAGGATGGATTTATAATTCTTCTCTTATGATTTTTTGAATCAGAAACAATTTCCCCATCCCGAATATGAATAATTCTTTCAGCATGTTCGGCCACATCGTGTTCGTGGGTTATCAATATAATTGTTCGGCAATGCTCTTTATTCAGTCTCTGAAAGGTTCCCAAAACAATTTCACCTGTTTTAGTGTCCAAGTTTCCAGTTGGTTCATCCGCTAGAATAATAGTTGGATTATTCACCAAAGCTCTAGCAATCGCCACTCTCTGAATTTGTCCGCCAGAAAGCTGGTTGGATTTATGTTGAAAATGGGCTTCATCCAATCCCGCCGCCTTCAATGCCTCAATCGCTCTCCTTTCTCTCTCTTCCTTGGATACTCCTTCATAAATTAACGGTAACATTACATTTCTTAAGACTGTCGTTCGAGGGAGAAGATTAAAGGACTGAAAAACAAAACCAATTTTTTCTTTTCTAATATCAGCCAGTTCGTCATCAGAAAGTTTGGAAACATCTTTATCATTTAGAAAATATTTTCCACTCGTTGGTGTGTCTAATGCCCCCAAAATATGCATCAAAGTACTTTTTCCAGAACCTGATGGACCCATAATAGCGACGAACTCTCCATCTTCAATTTTAAAATCAACCGATTTTAGGGCATTAAGAGCAATGTCGCCAGTATGATAGGTTTTTGTAATGTTTTTTACTTCAATCATTTTATTATCTAGTCATTCGATTTCCACCACCTCCAAGAATACTCGTGACTGACGGTGTCTTATTTGCTGTTTGATTTGCAGTAGTGCCAGTAACAGTTTTAGTTACCACTAAGTCACCAGCATTTAAGCCATCGATAATTTCAGTAACCGTATCGTTAGAAATACCCATAGTTATATTCTGTGATATTGGTGTAGAAGAATCATCATTTAAAACTTCAACATAATTTACATCACCTTGATTTTTTATAGCACTATTAGATACAGTCAAAACATCCATTTTGCTTTCAGTAATAATAGAAGCACTGACGCTCATACCTGGCTTAACTCGATCATCTTGGGTATCAAAACCGATTTTAATTGTATAGCTAACCACCCCTTGTGAGACGATCCCAATCAAATTCACTTCAGCTACTGTTCCCACGATATTTAATTCGTCAAAAGCATCAAAGGTTAAGTTGGTTTTTTGTCCAACCTTAACTTTGGCGGCATCAATCTCATTTAAGGAGATCTCCGCCATTTTTTGTTTGGTAATAAGGGTAGCAATAGTTGCTCCACTACTTAACGTGTCACCTATATTAACATCCCCAACGGAAGCAATAATACCAGCAAATGGTGCGACAACCGAATAATTAGCCAGAGCTTCTCGCTTTTGCTTTAAGGCCAATTCTTGCGAACGTAAATCCAAAGTGTCTGGACCATCTTTTAAATCAGCTAAGTCTGTTTTCGCATCTCTTAATGTCCTGTTACCATTCACAATATTATTACCAGCCGAAGTTAAATCGGTAATTATTGAATTAACAGCAATTACTAAATCATTGACGGCTATATAAGCATCTGACGCCACTGACGGATCATCTTCGCGGTCTCTCAAATAAACCACGGTATCCTTGGCTGTTTTTGAAGCGTCGAGAACTAATTTAGCAACATCATTCAAATCAGAAATTAACGATTCGGTGGTATTGTCATCAAGTTTATTAGAAATTAATCGATAATTCTTTTGATAAGCAGTTAGAGCTTTATTGGCTGAATAATATTTTTCTTCCGTATTATCAATATATTCTTTTTCAGTTTTAGCCAATCCTGTTTTAGAGGAATTCAAATAATTATCAAACAAGCCATCGATTATTTCTAAATTATCAGATAAATCAGTTGAAGCTTTAATGATGGTGATTCTTCCATCAGCATAAGCTGTTTGTTTTTCCTCTTCGGCATCAGTAACTGCTTCTTCCGCCTTTCGTAAATCAGTCGGATCTATAGTTACAAGCTCATCATAAGTAATTTGGGCACTTTCCAATTCATAAGAAGCATCTCCACTATCTAATCCAGCTAAATAGGCACCTTTTTGCACTTCTTGTCCGACTTTAGCGTTTAGATAAACCAAATCACCAGAAGTTTTGGTTTTTAAATCAACCTGACTTAAAGCCGATACCTGACCAGTACCACTGACTGTCGTTATAATGTTTCCGATCTTAACTGGTTCAGTGACATAAGAAATTTCTCCAACAGTATTGTTAAATGATTTTATAATCCAATAGGCAATTATAATAATTACCACAAGGGCGACAACAGAAATAAATTTATGCTTTAAGATATAGCTCTTAGATTTAGCTAAAATGTTTTTCATATAATTTGATTATTTTAAATCTGGAGTAGGTGGCGGTGGCAACACTCTAATAAGCTTAGCCTCAATTTCTCCCTGACTATTAGCTTCACCAATAATTGAAACAAAATCACCCACAACAATATCGCCAGCTTTAATTTCTTCTCGGGCTTTTCTAATACTGGTCTCCTGAACAAACAGAATCACTTTTTCAATATTGTTTGGTTCAGCCACCACGATAGTGGAAGTGCTTATCTTTACCACTTTTCCCACTGCACCGTGTCCACCAGGGATATTATCAAAAGGCATTCCCTCAAACATTCCACCCATTTGTGGTCTTTTATCGTCACCAAAGATGCGACCATAATTTTCACCTAATCTTTGAGAAAAACCAGCTTTTTTAAACCCCACAAAAACTCCCGCCTGAAAAACGATAGCTAAAATTAAAAAGGCGGCAATACCGATAATAAAACCGAGAAAAACTTTTGATTGGAAAAATTCTTTAGGATTAAAGTTCATAATATTAATTTACTAAGCAAAATTGGCCGACAAACCAATCTTTTGAATATCTTTTTTAATAAAACCAAATTTAAAACTGATGGATAGTCCAAGGAGAGAAATGAAAATTAGGGTTAGTGGAAAAACAGGGGTAGCTTCAATTAAGGACATTGAGAACGACTTCCAGTAAGTCACAACAACACTAGTATCTGTAAAAAGAAGAGATAGGTAATTCCAAAAGCCAGAATTTTGCATTTGACTGACAAGATTGATGAAGATTGGAAAGAAAGAAACAAAAGAAAGACCCCCGACGATTCTAGTGATTAAAACTTGTCTATTTAATCTCTTCACTCGTTCCTGGTCTATCCTCAAAAGAATCTTTGAGTTCAACAAATCTGGCGATTTTAATTCGCCAAGTGTTTTAAAAGCTTTTTCTAAATTATTACTCATACTAGATTATACGAGAGAAAAGCTCTTTTAGGTGCAAAAGACCACGTCGATGCTGGCTTTTAACGGTTTCAATCGGTCTTTTTAGAATAGTAGATATTTCCTCTAAGGTTAAATCGTTAGAGTATTTTAAAATAAGGACTTCTTTATAAAGAGACGGCATTTCTCCTAAAACCTTACTAAACTTGTCTAAATCCTGGGCTTGAGCAAATACCTCATCGGCTAACAAAGCATCGTCAGCTAGAGTATCTAATATGACATTACTATCATCTTTATCATCAAAATCAGAAAAGACAAATTCCTTTCTTTTTCTTAAATAATCAGTTGTTGTATTTCGAGCAATGGTGAAAAGCCAGGTCTTAAATGAGTATTTTGAATTAAAGCTTTTCAGCTTTCTCCAAACTTTAATAAAAACATCTTGGGTTAAATCCTCGGCTACCGATTCGTCTTGGACTAAACCAAAAACAAAACGATAAACAGATTTTAGGTGTCTATTTATCAAATATGGCAAAATCTCATCTTGGCCATTAAGATAATTAGCGATTAATTCTTTATCGTCTTTATTGTTTAAATCTAGGTATTCCATGATTATTTAGAAGTTTAGCATGTTTTTGTAGTTTGTTTTAATTAAAAATTTATATAAAGCAAAAAACTCCCCGATTGGGAAGTCCTTTGTGGGAGTAGCAAATTACTTTGAGAGAAGAACGGATTTCGCCCGCCTGCCGATTCTGGCCGGGCAGGTCGCCGGTCTTATTTCTCGTTCATTTCCCAACCCTCAGTTTGCAACTGTTATGCTCGGCTGAACTCTTGGTGTGTCCGTAAACCAGTTATCGCTTTTTACCGCTACCTTTTGTCCTTGCGGACAAATCCACCGCACAATGGCGGATGACGAGTCTTAATTCACGATCCCTGTTTTCAATATTATTGAAAAACACCAACTCTCACTACTCCGATGGTAGTATAGCAGAGTCCGAAAAGGCTTCAAATATTCTGTGACTACTTGCCAGATTTAGTTCGATTACAATCCTTACACAACATTTGGCAATTTTCTGATACTGTCTTTCCTCCCTCGTGCCATGGTTTTATATGATCAGCCTCCATTCCTTCCAATTCAAAATGTTCCCTGCATTTTTTGCAGATGCCCCTCTGCCTTTCATACGCTTCTCTTTTTTGTTTATCTGTAAAAGCACGAATATTCAGGAATTTTTCATTCCTAGTTAT
>Ga0268280_1001464_pt1 | contig 15827 bp, 14 predicted proteins | sample saktaG_9_FD_190139 | JGI IMG/M metagenome (GOLD analysis project Ga0268280, IMG submission 190139) | Saline water microbial communities from Sakinaw Lake, British Columbia, Canada - sak_2011_5_24_40m | ecosystem: Environmental > Aquatic > Non-marine Saline and Alkaline > Saline ... | reverse complement strand
TTGCCGATGACCAGACGGTCTCCGAAAAGCTGTGTCATGAGCTTGATATAGGGAGTCTCTCCGCAACCGGAGCAGGCACCGGAAAACTCGAACAGCGGCACCTGCAGCTGCTGTTCCTTGATCAGCCTGGTATTGATTTTGTTCCGGTCGAATTCCGGGATATTGAGATAGTAGTTCCAGTTATCAACTTCTGTTTCCCGAAGCGGCGGCTGAGGGTTCATGTTCAGGGCCTTTCTTTCAGGGTTGTTTTTATCCCTTCCCGGACAGACATGCGCACAGATCTCGCATCCGGTACAGTCTTCAGGAGCGACCTGGATGGTATACTTCATCCCCTCCCAGTTTGCGCCCTTAGCTCCGATCGATTTAAATGTCCGGGGCGCGTTTGCCAGGTATTTCGGATCATAGACCTTTGCACGTATTGCCGCATGGGGACATACCATGGAGCATTTGGCGCACTGGATACAGAGGTCGGTTTCCCAGACAGGAATTTCATCGGCAAGGTTGCGCTTTTCAAATTTTGAAGTTCCTGTCGGGTAGGTGCCGTCAGCGGGAAGTTCACTGACTGGAATGTCATCGCCCTCACCGGCAATGACTCTTGCCAGCACGTTACAGACAAAATCCGGAGCTTCACCGACTATCGGAGGACGCAGCTCTTTTTTACTGCTGGCAACGCTGCCGATGGTGACCTGATGCAGATTGGAAAGGGTGTTGTCGACGGCCTGAATATTCTGTTGGACGACATCGTCGCCCTTTTTGCCGTATGTTTCCCTGATGGAATCCTTGATTTTTTCCACAGCCTCTTCACGGGGCAGAACACCCGATATCGCAAAAAAGCAGGCCTGCATGATCGTGTTGATTCGCTGGCCCATACCGCTTGCATGAGCGACTTTATACGCATCGATGGTATAAAGCTTGGCCTCTTTGCGGATCAGATGCTCCTGAACGAGTTTCGGCAGTTTATCCCAGAGTTCCTCCGGTGCATATGGTGAATTCAGAAGCAGCGTGCCTTCTTTTTTAAGATTTTTGACTACGTCAATCATCTCAAGGAAAATCCAGTGGTGGCAGCCGATGAACTGGGCTTCGCTTATCAGATAGGTTGAGCGAATCTGCCTTGGTCCGAAACGCAGATGCGATGTTGTAATTGAACCTGCTTTTTTGGAGTCGTAGACGAAATACCCCTGGGCATAATTCGGCGTGTTTTCACCGATAATCTTGATGCTGTTTTTATTGGCTCCGACCGTACCGTCAGATCCGAGACCGTAAAAAAGAGCGCGGAACATTTCATCCGGTTCTATAGAGAAAGTATGGTCATAGTCAAGACTTGCATTGGTGACGTTGTCTTTGATGCCGACCGTGAAATGATTTTTCGGATTGATCGAAGCCATGTTGTCGAATACCGACTTGATCATCGCAGGAGTAAATTCCTTTGATGAAAGTCCGTATCTTCCGGCGGTAATGTTCGGAATCCTCTTCAGCAAACCGTTCTGCACACCTTCAAGCAGGGCATTGACTGTATCGAGATAGAGCGGCTCTCCGGCGCTTCCCGGTTCCTTGACCCGGTCGAGGACGGAAATTGATGTAACGGTTGAGGGGAAGGCACGGACGAAACGTTCGATTTCGAACGGCCGGAACATACGGGCATGGACAATGCCGACTTTCTCTCCCTGTTTATTGAGATATTCCGCGGTCTCTCTGGCCGTCTCGACGCCTGAGCCCATAAGGACGATAACCCGCTCGGCATCCGGAGAACCGTAGTATTCGTAGAGTTTATAGTGGCGGCCGGTAAGTTCACCGAATTTCTCCATCGCTTTTTCGGTGATTCCTGCGCATGCTTCGTAATAGCTGTTGACGGTCTCCCTTGCCTGAAAATAGACGTCGGGATTCTGCGATGTACCCCGAATGACCGGCAGGTCCGGACTCATGCGCCGGTTGCGGTGCGCTATAACCAGATCATCGTTGATCATCTGCTTGATAACCTCATCGGAAACGACCTCGATTTTCGAGATCTCATGAGAGGTCCGGAATCCATCAAAGAAATGAAGGAACGGGATTCTTGACTCAAGGGTCGCCGCTGCGCTGATAAGAGCCATATCCATGACCTCCTGAACGGAGCTTGATGCAAGAAGGGCAAAACCTGTTCCGCGGACCGACATGACATCGCCATGGTCGCCGAAGATCGAGAGGGCCTGTGCCGCGAGTGATCGTGCAGATACATGGATAACGCAGGGGCTGAGCTCTCCTGCTATTTTATACATGTTCGGAATCATCAGCAGGAGACCCTGCGATGCGGTAAAGGTGGTTGTCAGTGCACCGGTCTGCAGTGCCCCGTGAACCGCTGCGGCAGCACCGGCTTCACTCTGCAGTTCATCAATTTTAGGAACGGTCCCCCAGATATTGGTTTTTCCTTCAGCTGACCATGCTTCTGAATATTCACCCATCGGCGATGCCGGGGTGATAGGGTAAATACAGATTATTTCACTGGTTCGATAAGAGATATGAGCCAAGGCCTCATTTCCCTCCATTGTTTTATAAGTCCGGCTCATACTGTCAGTCACTGGATTTGTATTGATGAAAGGTATGTAACAGAGGCACGTTTTGGGAACAACGCAGGCACTGAATAAGTTGCAACATTGCAGACATTCTATCGGATAAACGCGTACATAAATGTATTAAAAAAAAACGATATTTGATAAATTTAATTAGATTCCGCTTTTTGATTTACAATCCCGGCTGCCGTACAGTCAGCAGCGGCCGTATTTTTTGTTTTTCAACCCGGCAGACAGGGGAAAAGAGGTTTTATGGAAGCTGAACATTCCGAACATCCTGAAAACATTGTTTACGGCAGGAACGCCGTACTTGAGCTTCTCCAGCAGAAACCCGAAAGCATCGAGAAGATCTATTTCCAGTTTAACACCTCTCATCCGAAGCTCAAGGAAATTATCATCACAGCAAGGAGGCTCAAGCTTGTAAGCGGAAAGGCCAGGCTTGAAAAGCTCTCTCTGATTGCAGGTACCACCAAGCACCAGGGAGTATGCGCCCTGATCAGTTCGGTCACCTATTACTCGCTCGAAGAGGTACTGCAGAGCCCCCGCAATACCTTTCCGCTCTTTGTTGTTCTGCAGGGTCTTGATGATCCGCATAATATCGGAGCCATCATCAGGACGGCAGAAGCCGTGGCGGCTGACGCCGTCGTGCTGGTCGAAGGAAAGGGGGCGCCTGTCAACGCGGTTGTTCACAAGGCTTCCGCCGGAGCCCTCTCCCATATGAGGATATGCAAGGTAAAAAGTCTTGTGCGAGCCCTGGAATTTCTTCACGACAGGAACATTCAGGTTATTGCAGCCGATATGGATGCCGAGCTCAACTATACCGATGCCGATATGAAAAAAGCCACGGCCATCGTGCTTGGCATGGAGGGGAGCGGGCTTGCTCCCGAAGCACTGAAATACTGTGATCATGTCGTCCGCATTCCAATGGCAGGCTGCGTTGAATCCCTTAACGTCAGTGTGACGGCCGGGGTACTCCTTTACGAGGCAATGAGGCAGCGGCTCTCATAATGCGATTCCTGTGGTTCGAGGGTGATTGTTGACCCCTGCGGTTTCAGCTCTTTGAAAAAAAATATTACCTTGCTTTTCACAAACAGTTACAACGCGTGCAACTCCAACAATACACATACTCCTGCCATGACTATTCCTGAAGATCTCCGTTATACAAAAGACCATGAATGGATCAAGCTGCTCGAAGACGGCACTACCGCACTGGTCGGCATTACCGACTTTGCCCAGCACGAACTCGGCGATATCGTTTTTGTTGAGCTGAAATCAACCGGAACAGTATTGAAGGAGCATGAGGTGTTCGGCACCGTTGAGGCGGTCAAAACCGTGGCTGATCTTTTTGCCCCGGTTGCCGGCGAACTTCTTGAGACGAACCCTCAGCTTGACAGTGCGGAAATTGTCAATCAGGATCCGTACAAAGAGGGCTGGCTGGTCAAAATGAAAGTTGAGGATCCTTCGGCTCTGCAGGCGTTGCTTGATGCAGAGGCATACCGCAAGCTGACGGGGGAGTAAGCATGCCATTCATTGTCAATACGGCAAGTCAGAGAGAGGAGATGCTCCGGGCGATCGGTGCGGTCTCTTTTGACGATCTCATCAGGGATATTCCCGAAGAGGTCCGCCTGAAAAGAGCTCTCGATCTTTTTCCAGCCTCGGATGAACCCCAGGTGCGGAAACTGCTGGAGTCTCTTGCGGCCGCCAACCGGAGCACCTCCGATTATGTCAGTTATCTGGGCGGAGGGGCTTATGACCATTTTATCCCGGCGGCCATCAGGACCATTGCTTCCCGCAGCGAGTTCTATACGGCATATACACCCTACCAGGCGGAGGTCTCCCAGGGAACCCTGCAGGCGATCTATGAATACCAGAGCCTCATATGCCGGCTTTACGAGATGGATGTCACCAACGCTTCCATGTATGACGGTGCTACAGCCCTTGCCGAAGCGGTACTGATGGCCATGAACGTTACCGGCCGCGGTCAGGTTGTTGTTGCCGGAAAGCTTCATCCCTGGAACAGTTCCGTTCTGAAGACCTATCTTGAAGCGGCCGGTCATAATGCCGTCATACAGAACGTTCTTGACGACGGCATCGGCAGTATTTCCGAACTGAAGGGAATTGTCGGCGACAGTGTGGCTGCCGTGGTGGTTCAGCAGCCGAACTTTTACGGCTGTCTGGAAGAGGTTGACGCGATACGCGATATCGCACATGCAAACGGCGCACTCTTTATTGTTTCGGCCGATCCGCTTTCGCTCGGTCTGCTTGCCGCTCCGGGAAGTTACGGTGCGGACATAGCCGTCGGTGAAGGCCAGCCTCTTGGAAATCCTCAGAATTTCGGAGGGCCCTATCTCGGCATCTTTACCGTGAAGCAGCAGCTTGTCAGAAAGATACCCGGACGTCTGGTCGGCATGACAAAAGACCGTGACGGCGAGGACGGATTTATTCTCACCCTCCAGACCCGCGAACAGCATATCAGGAGGGAAAAAGCCACATCGAACATCTGCAGCAATCAGGCTCTCAATGCCCTGCAGGCGGCGCTCTACCTTTCGCTGCTCGGAAAACAGGGCCTTCAGGATGTGGCTGCGCAATCGGCACAGAAAGCGCACTATCTGGCCGGAAAAATTGCCGCCATCCCCGGCTTTTCCCTGAAGTTCCAGGCTCCCTTCTTCCGTGAATTTGTCGTGGAAACGCCCATCCCTGCAGCCGAAGTGATCGCGCGGATGCTTGAAAAGAAGGTGTTTGCCGGCTATGACCTGGCGGCGCACGATGAATCCGGTCTGCTTGTTGCCGTTACGGAGAAGCGGACGCTCCAGGAGCTCGACAGCTTTGCCGAAAACCTGAGGGCTCTGGTATAGAACGGATTATTGCTGGGTTATAAAAGTTGTTAACAATGAGAGCTCCCGGCAGTGCCGGGGCTCTCATTGTTTCGGGCAGGGGCTTAAATCAGCCCCAGTGCATGCAGTTCCCTGTCCATGATGATCTTGTTCTCAGCGGAGAGCGGCACAAGCGGAAGCCTGTAGCTCTCTCTGATCATCCCCATTCGTGCAAGGGCGTATTTTACCGGTACCGGATTGCTTTCGATAAAGTTCAGCCTGAAAAGATTGCGATATCGGCGGTTTATCAGGCGTGCCTCTTCAAGATCACCCTTCCTGACCGCCTCGACAAGCTGCTTGACCTGAGAGGGGATCTGGTTTGCGGCAACGGAAATCACCCCGTCCCCTCCCATAGCCATGAACGGAAGAATCATTGAATCCTCTCCGGTCAGGACGGAAAAATTCGCGGGCCGCTCTTCAAGAAGCTCCATGATCTGGCCCATGTTCTCCGAAGCCTCCTTGACGGCGGCAATGTTCCCAAAATCACGTGCAAGCCGGAGAATGGTCGATGCGGCGACATTGCATCCTGTTCTGCCGGGAACATTGTAGATGATAATTGGAACGGAAACCGCTTCGGCGATATGCCGGTAGTGCTGGTAGATCCCTTCCTGCGACGGCTTGTTGTAATAGGGTGCAACGGAAAGAATAGCTGAAGCGCCGGCTTTTTCGGCATTTTTTGCAAGCTCTACGGCATGTTCAGTTGCATTTGTGCCTGCATGGGCGGCGACCATGATTTTTCCACCGGCCTCATCCTTTACCGCGCGGATAATGTCGAACTGTTCATCACCGGAAAGCGTCGGCGACTCACCGGTCGTTCCGCAGGGAATGATAATATCGGTTCCCGCTTCGATATGAAACTGAACCAGTCTCCTTAAGGCAGAGGTATCGACCGTCATGTCCTCTTTGAACGGGGTTACCAGAGCAACGGCGGAGCCTGAAATGTATCGTGTGGACATACGTATTTAATCCCTGATTTATGGTCCCCGTTTAAGTGTGAATACGGAGAACTCTTTTATTTATATCGTTTTAAAGGAAAAAGAACTGCCGGGAAACCACCCCGGCTTTTCATATTGCCCGGTAATCCCTGCTACTGATCCCTTCGAACAGCGCGTTTCAGAAAGATAGAAGATAAATAAAGAAAGCAAATTTGCTCCTGCCGAAATATTTCACGGGCTGTAATCAAGAGGTTTTCAGCCATGCAGGCCGCAAGTGTTTTTGATATATTTTGACAATACACAAGTGGCCCGTCAGACGGGTTTACGCCCACATGAAACATGATTTTTTAACTATCCATGGAGCGGTATGCATAGAAAATTCGGGAAGTCCGATATTGTCAGAATCGCTACCGATGCCATGCTGCAGCATGGTTTGGAGCCGGATTTTTCACTACAGGCGGAGAAACAGATAGCGTCAATTGACGGACCGGGTCATGAAAGCGGTCCCGATATTCCTGATCTTACGTCATTGCTCTGGTGCTCTATCGACAATGATGACTCTCTTGACCTTGATCAGTTAACCGCATGTGAAGTGCAGGCGGACCTGTCGGTCATTATTTATGTGGCCATAGCCGATGTTGATGCCCTGGTGAAAAAAGGGTCACCAGTCGATAATCATGCACGGAACAATACCACATCCGTCTATACGTCGGCACACGTTTTCCCTATGTTGCCGCTGCGTCTTTCGACAGATCTGACCTCTCTTAATCCCGGTCAAAACCGGCTTGCACTGGTCACCATCATGAAAATAGATGCTCATGGTGCGGTTATCAGTTCAACGGTTGAACGCGCATTGGTCAGGAACAAGGCGAAGCTCGCGTATGACGCCCTCTCTGCATGGATTGAAGGTGAAAGCGATCTGCCCCTTGCCGCATCTGCTGTGCCGGGTATGGACCGGCAGCTGCGCTGTCAGGATTCGGTGGCGCAAAAATTACGCTTGCGCAGGCATAGAAAAGGTTCACTTGAATTTCAGACGTTTCAGCCGCATGCGGTTTTTGAAGGCGAACGTGTGGTTGCAATCAAACAGCAGGAACAGAACCGGGCGCGGCAGTTGATCGAAGAGTTCATGATTGCCACCAATGCCTCTACCGCAGCTTTTTTAGCTGAAAGAGGCGTCGCCTCGTTTCGCAGGGTTGTACGCTCGCCTGAACGATGGATGCGAATTGCAGAAGTGGCAGATGAATATGGTTATGCACTGCCCGGTGAGCCGGACGCAGAGGCGCTCGAAGCTTTCCTGGCCGCAAGGCATAAGGCGGACCCGTTACGATTCCCTGACCTTTCGCTGATTATTATCAAGCTGATGGGTTCAGGCGAATATGTGGTAGAGGTTCCGGGACAGGAGGCAATTGGACATTTCGGTCTTGCTGAGCGTGACTATACGCATTCGACCGCACCAAACAGACGGTATCCCGATTTAATAACCCTGAGAATGATGAAGGCCATTCTCACCAATACTCCTGCCCCGTACAGCGTTGATGAGCTTGAATATTTAGCCGCACATTGCACCCGTCAGGAAGATGCCGCACGCAAAGTAGAGCGCCGTGTGAGCAAGTCGGAAGCCGCTTTACTGCTGGGCCCGAAGATCGGTTCTCATTTTGATGCCATCGTTACCGGCCATTCCGATAAGGGTACCTGGGTGAGATTATTGACCCTGCCGGCAGAAGGCCGGCTGATGAGGAAGATCGGGAAAATCAAGGTTGGTCAGCAGATTCAGGTAAAACTTGTACTGGCCGATGTCGAACGCGGGTTTATCGATTTCGAGAGGATTTAAGCCCGGTAAATTTTGGCCGTATCGGGAACCCGGATTGAGTTGCCCCGCCTTGAACGAACAGGGTAATCTCAACCATGCGATCAGGTTCATTACTATCATTCAGCCAAATAACACGGTCTTGAAATTTCAATACATGTTGTGCAGTGTTCTCCTGTTACAATCACCTCAGGGGTTGAATCAGCTCCATTACTCTCTAAACGTGTTCGAGTATAAATTATATTTATCATCGCGCAATTCTTACATCTCTCATATAAATGACAGGCACGCCACATGTATTTTTTAAATTAAAAAACTAAGAGCGACAAGTCTTTTAAAGTCACAGCAGTATCAGCTATCTGATTTAAAAATATAGGTATAAGTATTCGTGAAGTTCTTGTGACGTGATATTTCAATCCTATAATAATTACAGCCATGGAAAATCAGACACTTCCCCAAACAAACCAGGCAGTCAACAATCTGATGGAAACCGTCGGAAAAGTTGCCCAGCAGCAGGTTGACATGATCACAAACGGGGTCAAGTCCGCGACTGCATCGGTTGAGCCTTTGAGCAAAATGTCCATTGAGATGACTGTCAATGTGATAAATACAGTAAACCAGGTTCTGCAGAACCTTTCAGCGGCTCTTGCTCCGAAAAAGTAAAAGCATTCAGTTATGGGCACCTCTATTTATTGTCGTGAGAAGCCAGAGAACAAGGCGGATGGAGCGCAGAAACCGGAGTGTATCCCGACTTGTCGGGAAGGATTTCGAGCAACACCCAACGCAGTAATCGGACTGCGGAACAAATAAATTGAGGTCGCCTTATGGAAGGACGACTGATCGGTTATGCCAGGGTCTCAACTTCAGGTCAGGAACTGAACCTGCAGCTCGATGCGCTCAAACAGGCCGGCTGCAAAAAGCAGCATATCTTTACCGACCAGATAAGCGGGGTGAAAGCTGAACGGCCGGGACTTTCCGAATGCCTGAAAGAACTGAAAAAAGGCGATACCTTCATCATCTGGCGTCTTGACCGGCGTGGCCGCTCACTGCGGAACCTGATTGATATTGTCGAACAGTTGCAGAAAAGGGGAGTGGGATTCCGCTCAATCAATGACGGCGGCATTGATACCACAACGGCATCCGGTGAGATGATTTTCAACATCTTCGGCACTCTGGCTCAATTTGAGCGCAGACTGATTCAGGAGCGGTGTCTATCTGGCAGTAAAGGTCTGTGATGCGGTAGTTGATTATAAACGAATACCTAACGCCTTCATGGGCTCCTATGATAAAGGGCGGAAACATTGTCATACTCAGCATAACGATGCAATAAAGAACGCCAGTGATTTTGTCGATTTTATTCATTTCGATTTTTTCCTAAAGATCTAACGGATTATCAATAATCTCAAGAGAAACCTCTTTCTTGTGATACTGAAAACTGATCCGGATGTAATGGAGATTTTCGCTTCTAAAAATATCGGAACCTTTTTCTGCGGCATGCAAAATAATATGCCCCTTGTCATGGCCCAACTCTTTCGCAAGATTATTCCATTTCCTGAACACCAAATTGGTATAAGAGTCGCCGAATCGAGCACCTATAAGCTCGGATTCACAGAGATCGGTAATCTGATCAGGAGCTGAAAGCAGGGACATCTCTTTGCCAATCCAGATGGATATAATCTCACAGTGAAAAGGCAAAAAAACAGAGTTTTTGATCACAAATCCTTTTTCACCATTCTTGACTGCAGCAATAAAGCTTTTCATTGTCTCATGTATTATTGATTATTGGCATACCCTCAATAGTTAAAAAACAGAAACCATAAGAGAATAAAAAACGGGAGCAGTATCGGCAGCGAGTATTTGTAGATATACTCCAGAAAATCCGGAACATCAACATTTGCCTGCGCGGCAATGTTTTTTACCATGAAGTTCGGGGCGTTGCCGATGTAGGTTATTGCCCCGAAAAAGACTGCCGCAATCGAGATTGCCACAAGGTAAATATCTGAAGAGAGATCTCCCTGAACAGGAGAGGCTACCCCGTCTGCAAAATTCCTCACATCAGAGGGTGAAGCGATATTCATTCCAAACTTCCCTAACGCACCGGCAAAGAAATTCAGGTAAGTAGGAGCGTTATCAAGTACACCTGAAAGAGTTCCGGTCAACCAGTAGAAACGTGATACGGAAAATTCAGCGGCATGTGATGAAGCGTAGTTTCCGATGAGTTCAAGAGCCGGAATCATGGTTGCAAAGATGCCAATAAAAAGAAAAGCAACCTCTTTAATGGGCTCAAAGTTGAATTCATTGCCCTTGAATGCCTCGTGATTTGAAAATTTACAGGCAGTAATAGCAACTATAATCATGATAAGTTCACGGATACCGAACGGCAGATGAAAAAGCTCCTGAAGACTCGGAAATCCCTTTATTACTGCTGGATCAAGAAAAACCGCAGTAATGATCACTGCGAGAAAGAAGAAATTTCTTCTGCCTGTAATCCTCACGCCGCCTTTTGCTTCGGCGCCCTTCATATCACCCTTTCCCGCTCTGGCATCAAGAATTATGAAAATGAGGAGAAGTCCTGCAACGGTAATAATCCAAGGCAGCCATAATTTCGGGAGCACCCAGAAAAACGGGACTCCTTTTAAAAATCCAAGGAAAAGCGGCGGGTCTCCGACAGGAGTAAGCGCACCGCCGATATTGCTGACAATAAAAATGAAAAATACAATATGAAATGGGTTGAGACGACCTTCATTGATTCGCATGTAAGGTCTTATGAGCAGCATGGATGCTCCGGTTGTTCCAACCAGATTTGAAATAATGGCGCCAAAAAAGAGTAAAAGCGCATTAATAACAGGGGTACCTCTCCGCTCTATCTTGATTAGTATTCCACCGGAAACCACAAACAGGGATGCGATCAGTGCAATAAATGAAAGGTACTCTTCAAGGGTATGTTCCAGCACATGCAACCCATGATCCATCATAAAGCCATAGTAACACGCCACGACCAGCCCCAATCCGACAGCAACCTTAGGATAGTGTTGCTCCCAGAAGCGATGGAACAAAAGTGGGCCGGTTGCTATCATAACGAGAAGAGCAATAAAAGGCGTAACAAGCCAGATCGGCGGGAGATTATTCCGAAATGTGACAACAGCGGGAGCCACCGCAGTGATATCAAGAGCTTCCGCAAAAAGTGTTCCGCTTATACCCAGCGAAACTACAAACACAAGTGCCAATAAGAGTAGACAGCGTCTTGTCTGTTTCATAAACGACAATCTTCTGAAAAAAACATGATGTGGAGAAATCCTTATTCCTATAGTATACTCCGATTTTCAGACAATAGCTTAAGTTGGTAAGTTGCTCTATCAACACAGTCATTTTGAGCGTATAATAAAGTTCAGGCTGTAAATCAGAATGCCTGGAAATAACTCTGACCAGGCCGCGTGTTGCAAACCTTGGACTCCATCAGTGATGCCAATATGAAAATGACCGATTTCTATACCAAAAATCCCTGTTATGATTAAAAAGATCTTGCACTCATTTAATATACAGCAGGATGCTGAAACCTTTGATGTCATCCACAACGCGGTAGAAAGTGAGATCGTTTTTAAGGGCAGCCGGCTGTGGGTCCTGATTTTTGCCACTATTCTTGCCTCTGTAGGATTGAATATCAACTCTACAGCAGTCATTATTGGAGCCATGCTTATTTCGCCACTTATGGGCCCAATTAATGGAATGGGATACAGTATTGCAACATACGACTTCCCTCTGCTTCGAAAGGCTTTCAAGAACTTCTCCTATGCTGTTCTGGCAAGTCTGGCCGCCTCAACGCTGTACTTCGCAATCAGTCCAGTTTCGAGCGCCCATTCCGAACTGCTTGCACGCACAAGTCCAACTATTTACGATGTTCTGATCGCACTTTTTGGCGGGCTTGCCGGCACGATTTCCCTTACCACAAAGCTGAAGGGCAATGTTGTGCCGGGTGTTGCTATTGCTACAGCGCTTATGCCTCCTCTTTGTACGGCTGGCTATGGACTGGCAACCGCTCACTTACCATTTTTTTTCGGAGCAATCTATCTCTTTGCAATCAATGTGGTGTTTATAGGGATTTCAACAGTCGTCTTTTCAAAGGTTATGGCGTTTCCTATCAAACACATTATTGACGATGCAAAAAAAGTGCGCATAAACCGCCTGATAACCTTAGTGATTTTGATTACTCTTGTTCCAAGTATCTATTTTGGTTACGTGCTTGTGCAGAATGAGGGATTTATGGAAAACTCCGGAAAGTTTATCCGTAGTGTCAGCCTTTTTCGTGGAGATTATCTATTACGTCATGAAATCAATGCCGATAACAAAACGATTACCCTTGTTTATGGCGGACGGACGCTGACGGATGAAGACAAGGCCCAGCTGAAAAAGCGAGCGGCAGAATTCGGGTTGGGAAATGTAATCCTGAATTATCAGCAAGGACTTAACTTTAGCGACATATCCACTCAGCTCAGCGAAACCGAACGACTGAAATCTGAAATCAACCGTCTATCCCTTTTACTCCAGCAAAGCGCGAGCCAGCAGGATAGCATTCAACAGCGTAATTATAAAGGAAGGGTTCTGCTGAAGGAACTCAGGACACTCTTTCCGATGGTCTCAGCATGCCTTTTCGCAGAAACATACCGGTTCAACGCTGATCAAGCTTATAAGGCAACAAAGGCAGCTTACGTTGTAGTATCCGCAAAAACTCCCCTGGGGGATAGTGAAAAAGGGAAGATTATTGACTGGCTCAAGATAAGACTGCAGAACGACAGCTTAAAAACGGTGTTCGACTGAGTTGTTTTTCACGGTTTTTCTTGCGGTCAGGATGCCGGATTCTCATATGGATCCGAGCCATACAGATTGAGTTGTTTGCGGTAATAAGCAAAGGCCTCTTCCTGACGAACAACACCAAGTAACATGCCGCTTTCGGAATCAAGAACCGGCAGCATATCGTAATCAGTTATTTCAAATAATTTTAGCGCTTCGTCAAGTTTGGTGCTATTGTAAAGTACGGGCACACCCTTTTTTACAATATCTTCAGCAATCAATCCGATCAGGGAATCTTGTTTGAGAAGAATCCTCATTTCATCCAGACTAATGATTCCTGAAAATTTTCCATCCTGATCGGTAACCAGAAAACTTGATTCAGGGGTATTAAAAAATACATCGATCATGTTTGTGGCGGTTTCAGACATACTGAATTTCACAAAATCCGTTTTCGTGACATCAGCAATGCTGATATGTTCAGCAACCGACAGGGCTATACCAAAGCCAACCTTGACCCCTTCTTTTTCAAGAACGTAGGACTCCATGCTATGGCGATAGGCGAGGCGAGCAATAAGGGAAGAGGTTACTGACGCAAACATGATCGGCAACACAATTTCGTACTGTCCTGTAATTTCGAAAAGAATCAGAATGACTGTCAGTGGAGCCCGCATGATACCGGCCGTTAATGCACCCATCCCGACAAGAGCATAAGCTCCGGATGTTCCGGTTAATGTTGGAAACAACATATGTATGGCTTTTCCGAACATTCCACCAAGCATCGCACCCATTTTCATTGCAGGGGCGAACATTCCGCCTGATCCGCCTGATCCTATACTCAATCCTGTTACAATTGGTTTGAAGAGGTAAATCCCGATCATATTGACCCAGCTTTCATTACCGTGAACAGCATGGTTTATAGCCTCATAGGAAAATCCATAAAGACCAGGGAACCACACGCAGATCAGGCCACTCATAAGCCCGCCGATTGCCGGCATGGCCCATACAGGGATATTCCATTTTTTTTCAATTCTCTGGAACCATTCCTCTATGCCATAGTATGTCTTAATAAACATTACTGCTGAAAGTCCAGCAAGAATGCCGAGTACAAAGTAGAAGAACAGTTCCGTATTTGATACAAGTGAGTATTCTGGAACCATAAATGTTGGGTTGTTACCCAGCATACTTCTTGAAAGAACAGTCCCAATAACAGCAGCAACCACAATAGGACCGAATGTTTTTACACTGAAATCTCCAAGTAGAACTTCAATGGCAAACATAACACCCCCGATAGGAGCATTGAAAACAGCGGCAAGTCCAGCAGCTGCACCGCAACCGAGAAGAGTACGGGTTTTATTTGGCGAAAACTTAAGAAGTTGGGCAACCGTAGAGCCGATTGCTGCGCCAACCTGAATAATTGGGGCCTCTCTACCGCCTCCCCCTCCCGTGCCGATACTGATAACGGAGGTTATGCTTTTATGAAACCATAATTTCTTGCTGATCACACCGTCATTCTGGGCAACAGCCTTGATCACCGATGCAAGACCGTGTCCAGGCCTGGCTTTTACAACAAAAGCATTATACAACCCTACAAGTAGGCCACCAAAAGCGGGAATAAACGGAAGAATGACCATCCAGTATTTATCGATGACCATGGTTTTACCGAACGAGCGAAGGCCTGTAAAACTCATGGTGCTGATCATCATGATAGCATCATGAAACAAGACTGCGACATAGCCAGTCAAAAGGCCAACACATACAGCAACAAAAAGGAAGGGGATATCCTGATTAAGATTGAGCTGAACAAGTATATAATCGAGGGATAGGCGGAAGAATTGTTGAGACGTACCTTTGAAGTATCGACTTTTTCGTAAAAGCAGATACATGATTGCCATGAAACGTCGTTTCAGATGGTTATTACCGTTGAAAAAAGCATTCATTGAGTTCCTGTTCCATATTGGGGAGTCCTATATTTATGCAATGTATTTTTTATCCTCCTGAATGCAAACGAATTACAGCAATATAAGGGGGGACGAAAGCTTTCATGATTTCGTCCACGTAAAATTTACGCTTACTAATAAAATTGTACAGTTTATAATCGGAGTGCTGATTAATTTCTTTGAATTTGAATTTGTTGCATAAGATTGATTATGCAAAGCGAGTCGCTTTATAGTATTATTATAGAATGAATTATAGGACTTCCACCATTTACTCCTTGCCGGTCTCCCGGCGCACTAACGTACTTTAAAATCCGTTTCCTGAAGCGGTCCCAAGTTGCGGTCAAGGCTGATCCTTTTGCGGAGCTTCCCGTTGAAGTGGCCGAAGAGGTGGCCGCAGTTAATAAAGCGCTTGCTGAGCGCCTGATGGCAATGGCTGTCGAGGTAAACAATAAGGCGGTTAAGGCGGCAGAGCGCCATGTTGCCGAAATCATTCGCAGTACAGGGGAGCATCGTGAACAGGCAGAGCGAGAATTGGCTGATGCCTCACAAACCGTAGAGGATCTTGAAACCAGGCTTGATGAAGCCAGGGCAAATGCTGAAGAGCTGGGAAATAGTCTGGCTGAAATCCGGAATGAACACCAGGCACAAGCCGTCAAATTGGCTCAAGTGAGTGAACGTCTGGTTCTGATCGAGGAGGAGCGTAATCGTTATGAGCAACAGGCAGAGCAACAGGCAGAGCAAATGCGTACCGAACGCGATACTGCCCGTGAAGATGCAACCAAGTTGCGCGGTCTTGTTGAGGCATTACAAACCCAGGTTAAAGATCTCATGCAAACATTGGGTCCACGTTAGCACATTGAATGGTACTGTTCATATATTTCCTCTTGCCCCTTTGTTATCATTTTAGGGTCGCTTTGAGATTTAAACAAAATCAATTTGAC
>Ga0268280_1001463_pt1 | contig 15836 bp, 11 predicted proteins | sample saktaG_9_FD_190139 | JGI IMG/M metagenome (GOLD analysis project Ga0268280, IMG submission 190139) | Saline water microbial communities from Sakinaw Lake, British Columbia, Canada - sak_2011_5_24_40m | ecosystem: Environmental > Aquatic > Non-marine Saline and Alkaline > Saline ... | reverse complement strand
GACGTCCTGGCGGGTCTTGCAGTATGAGCAGACAAGCAGCGTCCCGGTCAGGACGGCGCCGCAATTCTTACAATTTGCCATTGTTCGTTTATCCTGTGGAGGATTTTAAATGCTGGGGAAATAAAAAGCAAATTGGAGCAGTCACCATGGGAAAATGGGTTAAAGAGTTGAAGAGTTAAAGGGTTGAAGGGCAAAAGAATTAAAAAATGAGTTGCAATAATTCATCCTCTTGCTGTTCCCCATCAACTCATCTACCCATAAACTCATCAACCAATTGCTATTTTCTTTTTTAACATCGAACATCGAACTTCGAACCTCGAACTTTTTTCATTGCTTATAGTTCATATCCCAGACTCAGTTCCAACGCCAAAACCGGCGCCCGCAAATAGCGGCGGTGACGCGGGCCGGTTCGATCGTCAAAAAGATCGGTTACGTCGATGCCCTTTTTTGGACCTTGGGCATAGAGATAGCCGATAAAGCGGTAGATGAGGCTGCCGCTGAAAAACATCCTGGAAGATATCGGCAGCAGCAGGCCGGCCCCGGCGTTCGCGCCAACTCCAAGGTAGGTGGCGTCGAAAATTTTTCCATTGTTATCCGCAGCGTTTTTCCTCACTTTCAACCAGGGGAAATTAAGGCCGAAGTGCGCAAAAATCCGCAGCGGCGAAGTTTTCAGCAGAAAAGTGCGCGAGTTGAGCTGGAGCAACCGCGATACGGCCGTGCTATCCCGGCCCTGGAAAATCACATCGTGGCCGGAGACAAGATATGAGATCGACCACAATCCAGATCGGAAACGGCGGCCGAAGCCAACGCCGAAACCGAGACTGGGCTTGACGCGGGGGATGTAAAAAACCTGCTCCGCATTGCCCAGGACCATGCTGCCGTTCAGATCTAGCTGGCTGAAGTTCAGGTACTGGGTTGTTACCTCAAAGAAAAAAGCGCCTTTCTCGGGAGGCTCGGGAACAACGACTGGAACTTCTTGAGCAACGACTGCCAATGCCCACAGCAGGAGGACTGGCAAAACGACTATTCTATTTATCAAATGCACCTCAGGATGAAGGTTCGTGGGCGACCAGCCGGTCGCCCCTACTTCTGTTCTTCTCTCGTCACGCGTCACATGTCACTAATTCGCGGGCGCCTCCCCTACTGCTGGCGGCGAAACGACATCCTTCTGCATCAGTTTTTTTTCCCGGGCAATATCCATGAAGGCTTCGATCAATCCAGGCAAAGAAGAGATTTCAAAACCATGGTTGATCGTATAAACCAATCCCTGATCGGAATTTTCCCAGACCTGGCAGAAACCCATACTTTTTTCTATGAAAACGGTGATTTTTTCCAGGGCGGAGGGAACGGGAAAAGCGGCCATGTTTTCACGCAGCGCCTGGGCGACCAAACGAGGCAACAACGGGCTGGCATAACCAAAGCCGTTGCCGCGGCGAGGCAGTTTGTAGGCCATTTTCCTGAAGGCCTCGCTGCCGGCCAGGCGGGGTTCCGGGCCATTGAAAACATTTTCCACCAGGGAATCCCGCGAAGCGAGTAGCAGCCATTCGCCTTTCTGGGCGATGACCGGCTCCATGGGGAAGGGTCCCGGCAGACGCGGAAAAACGATCTTCTTCAGTCCCTTGACTTCGGTTGCCTTGTTCTGCCCGGTAGCGGTCAGCTTGGTTTTTAGGGTATTGAACAAATAGGCGTCGTTGACGCGCAAGAGCAGGGCAAAGGCCGGTTCCGGTATCGACAGCGGCTTTGTTCCCAACGGCAGGGTAACCCTCTTTTCCGGGTCCAGAGTAAGCAGAAAACCCAAGCGGCCGCCATATGACTTGAGCAAACGGTCAGCATCAATTCCGGCCGATTGCAGACCCGCTTTCATCATGGCCATTCCCTGTTCCATGCCCTGGCTTTGCGGATCCTGGCTGCCCATTTTTTGCCCCAACTGGCCCAGCCATTCAATCAGCTTGACTATGTTGTAATCGGAAACAAAAGCCAGAGCAGTATCGGCTGGAAGCAACTCTATTTCGTCCAGGAAACGCGGAGTCGGGCCGGCCATGTTCCAGATCAATCCCTTGTTCTGACCCACACGGTGGTGGATCACGACGCGGACGCGGTGCAGACCGGGTTTAACGGCGAAAGAGCTGAAGCCCAAGCCGCTTATTTCTTCCAGCCCGTAGCTCTTGAACATCAGGTTAACCATGTCCAGACCCTGTTTGGCCTGAACCTGTCTGGCCTCGGGCAACGCGCTAACATTCTTCTGCAGACCACTAATGACATCTTTAAAGGCGCCACTGACCTTTTCGGCGTGAAAATAGGCGAAAGCTTCACCACCTTGGTCCAGTTTGGACGTAACCTGCAAGAAGGTATTGTCCACAGCCGAACGATGCCAGTTCGGAATGACGAAAGTGATAAGCGCCCAGGCCGCGGCTGCTCCTATCAACAATCCGCAAAGCAGGAGAATCAGGGTTTTTTTCATTTTTCACCTCACGCTGAAATTATAAACAGACAGAAAAGTAATTGCAATGAGGATAGCTGAAAAAACCACAAATTACCAAATTTTAAAGGCTGTATGTTCTAACTTACGCCACGGACAAAAAGCAACAGCAGCTTTTTTTACATTGAAGCGGAGATTTCTTTTTACTTTTTCTGCTTGTCGTTCCAGGTGCTGCGCTCCATGGGCAGTAAAGCTTTCAATCCGGCTTTTTCCAGAATGGCATTCAACTCGACCAGATCCTTTTTGATGCTCCTTTCCGCGTCATCTGTGGCTTTCTGGATGTCCTTGTTCAGGGCTTCCTTGCGATCAAGATTGGTCTTGGAAGGACGTCCTTCGAATCCATTGATACTGCCATAGAGGCTCGCCAAATAATCCCGCAAGCGCTCCTCACCCGTGATTCCACCCTCTTCACGCACGGGCACAAAGAGGGCGCGATTGGTTTCCAGTGCCTTCACGAATTTCACGAACTTAGCCTTTTGCGTTTCTAATTTGATCTCGCTACCACGCTGCTTGGCCTGGGCCTGCAAATCCGCGATGCGATCCACCGTGTAGGCCATATCTTCCAACATTTTTGCAACTTCTTTGACAGTCTCAAAGCAAGCCACGCGATCTTCCCGGGTAAAGGGACTGCGGGGATCGGCTAGAATCTGTACCTGGGATTCGAGCACGTCCTTGCCTTTGGTGAGACGGATCTTGTACGTTCCTTCCGGCACCCTGGGCCCTCCGAAGGCCGAGAAGGCAGGAGTGGAACCCTTGGCCACTTTGGGTCCCTTGAGCTCACCAGACCAATAGACTCGATTGAGGCCCCTGCGTTTGGAGGCAGGCGTTGTGTCCAGCACTTGAGAATTTTCGTCCAGAACCTCCAGCTTCAAATCACCTATGAGCAGGCGTTTCTTCAAGTAGTAGGCTATGTTTATCCCATCCGGCGCGTTGCGAGCGACGTATGCTTGGGCACCATCAGACCAGCCTTCGAAGGGCAAGCCAAGACGCTGCTGGGGCCGGGAAGGCAGCAGGGCCACATCCTTTTCCAGTACGTCCTTCTTGAGGGCACGCAGGGGTGTCAGATCGTCCACAATCCAAATACCACGCCCATGGGTAGCAATCACCAAATCGTGCTCCCTGGTCTGGAAGGCAAGATCGCGAACGGGCACACTTGGAAAATCTCCGGCGCTGAAGCGAATCCAAGCCTGGCCGCCGTCAAGACTGAGAAAAAGGCCCAACTCCGTACCCAGGTAGAGCAGTTCCGGGTTCAGGGGATCCTGCTTCACCACATGGGCGAAGCCTTCCAACTCCGGGGTGCTCAGTGGCTTCCAGTTCAGTCCAAAATCGTCCGTCCTATAAATGTAGGGCTTCATGTCGCCATTGGTATGTCCATCGAAAGTGGCGAAAGCCGTACCTTCCGCATAGGGACTGGCTTCGATCCAGGAAACCCATGTGCGGCTGGGAAGTCCGGTAATCTTGCCGGCGAGATTCTTCCAAGTTTTACCGCCGTCCTTGGTGAGCTGCACGTTGCCATCGTCCGTGCCTACCCAGATCAGCTTGGCATTTTTCGGGCTTGGGGCGATGGAGTAAATGGTGCAATGCATTTCCGCGGAGCTGTTATCCGAAGTGAGCCCGCCCGATTTCTCGTTACTGATCTTGGCAGGATTATTGGTGGTAAGATCAATTGAAATTCGCTCCCAGCTGTTGCCATTGTCCCGGGAACAAAAGAGATATTGACAGCCCATGAAGATCGTGCCTTTTTCCACAGGGCTCGGCATAATGGGCGTGTTCCAGTTCCAGCGGTACCTGGATTCACCTGGGCCTTCCTGTGGTTTGATGCTGCGGCTACCGCCAGTTTTCACGTTCTGGCGCGACATTTCGCCGCCCTGATATTCCACATATACATAGTCGGGATCCGTTGGGTCGGCCCAAGCCCAGAAGCCATCTCCGCCAAAAAGGTTGCTCCATTGTCGATTGGCGATTCCTCCCCCCGCCTTGCTGGGACCGCGCCATGTACCGTTATCCTGAATCCCGCCCATTACGTTATAAGGCTGTGCCTCGTCCACACTCACATGATAAAACTGGGCCAGAGGCAGGTTAGGGACCATGCGCCAGGAATTGCCGCGGTCCTCGCTGACATAGAGCCCGCCGTCCGTGCCCACCATCATGCGTTCCGGGTTAATGGGATCGATCCACATGGGGTGGAAGTCCGCATGGACCGAATAGCCAACGATAGTGAAACTGTGTCCGCCATCACTGCTTGCGTTCAGGAAGAGCGCGGGTTTATAAACACGCAAGGGATCCTTGGGATCCACCGCCAGGAAGCTGAAGTAGAACGGCCGGAGCATCACATCCACGGAATCGCTTTGCCGCGTCCACGTTTCACCGCTATTATCAGAACGGTAAAGGGCACCATTCTTGGCTTCTACAGCGGCATAGACGACCCTGGAATCGCTGGGTGCGATGGCCACGGTAATGCGGCCCAAAATGCCATCCGGCAAGCCCCGTTTTGGGTCACCGTTGAGCTTTGTCCAGGTCTTGCCACCATCGATACTTTTATAGAAGCCGCTGCCGGGACCACCCGATTCAAAGGTCCAGGGCCGGCGCCGGTGCTGCCACATGCAGGCATAAATGACATCGGGATTTTTCAAATCCATGGCCAGGGAAGAGGCACCGGTATTCTTATCCACAAACAGGATGCGTTCCCATGTCTTGCCGCCATCCCTGGTTTTGAACACACCCCGTTCACCACCTGATGACCATAATGGTCCCTGGGCGGCCACGTAGGCCACCTCGGGATTCCGGGGATCGACTTCGATGGCCGAGATGCGCTCACTTGCTGACAGGCCGAGGTTGGTCCATGTGTCGCCCCCATCCGTGGAACGGTAGACGCCATCGCCTATGGAAACGCTATTGCGCACCCAGCTTTCGCCTGTGCCCAGCCAAATTATTTGCGGATTGGAAGGCGCGATGCGGAGGGCACCGATACTCTGGTTGTATTTATCAAAAACGGGCTTCCAGGTCGTGCCGCCGTTTTTACTGCGCCACAAGCCGCCGCTGGCCGCACCGCAAAAAATCGTCAGACGATCCTTTTCGTATACGGCATCCAGGGCGGAAATGCGGCCGCTCATGATGGCCGGACCGATATTGCGGGCTCCTAGCCCCGCTACAGTATCGGAATCGACCTTGACTGGTGCAGGTTGCGGTGCCTGGGCCGGAAGGGAAAGGGCGAAAAAAAGAAAAATAGTTACGCGGAACAGATGCGATCGGATCATGAAGACACTCCCGGTTCCTTGGGGGCTTCCGGAGCCTTCTCAGGCATCACAAAACGCGCAGCGTCCACGGGCACATTCAGTTCGACCTTCTCGAAGATCATTGTCTGTCCTGCTGGTGCACCCTTGGCTTTTATTTCCATGGCATGAGCTATCAACATGCCGTCTACTTCCTTGAAATCGGAATAGATGACGTCGTTTTCAACTTCCGTATCACGGATATTTATCTTTGTAGAATCTTTTACATTCAGGTAAGTATCGGCATCCAGGAACATGGTCGTGATGGTGCCGTTTTTCAAGGTGACCTTCAGTTTGTAGGCTTGGGCGCCCTCTACACTTTCCTGGCCTGCGTATTCCACTTTGTGACCCTTTTTCGCATAGTCCACCAAGGGTCCATCAATGTCCGCCTGGACCTCGAACTCTTTGGTTTCATCGGGGCTCATGGGTTGGGCGTCCTTCTTGCCGCCCTGATAGCCGGCCAAGGGATTGATGCTCCATCCCTGTTTGCCGTCGAAGACCTGGACGATGGTCAGTTCCTGGACGGCTATTTCAATGCGGATCTGATTGGGTCGCTTGCATTCAATGTTGATGGGAAATTCCTGAGGTCCGGCTACCATTTTACCGGTAATACGCATGGTTTGAATGGCCTGGAGCTTGGCAAGACCTCCCCGGGCTTCGAGGTGCTTGGCAATAAGCTGATCTACGTTCTCTTCGGCCGTAAAACCCGCCACGGAAACAACCACAATCAAAATCATCCAAAATACGATTTTTTTCATTTTTATCTCCTTATTTGGTTAAGTGACTTTATGGCAATGATTCATTCAGCTTGATCACTACTTCATCGTTTCGTATGGCGATTCTGGCCGAACCGCCCCTTTTAAGACGTCCGAACAAAACTTGATCAACGAAAGGATTCTTTATTTTTTCCTGAATCAGACGCGCCACTTCACGGGCGCCGAAAACCTGGGAAAAACCGCGCCGGGCCAGCCAGAGATAGCAGGCCGGGCTGACTTTCAGAGTTACCTTTTTTGCCGCAAGCTGGGTGCTGAACTCCCCGATCATTTTTTTTACGATACATGTGACCACGGTCTCATCCAGGTGGTTGAAGGTGATAATTGCATCTAAACGATTACGGAATTCGGGGGAAAATAATTTTTCCACGGCCACGGTCACCGCGCCGGAAGTTGCTTCTCCGGAAAAACCAACCATGGTTTTGCCGATTTCCTTGGCGCCGGCATTGGAGGTCATGATCAGTACGACATTGCGAAAATCGGCTTTGCGGCCGCTGTTGTCGGTCAGAGTGGCATAATCCATCACCTGCAACAGGGTGTTGAAAATATCGGCGTGAGCTTTTTCGATTTCATCAAGGAGCAGGACGCAATACGGAGCTTTGCGCACGGCTTCGGTCAGCAGCCCGCCTTCCTCATAGCCGACATATCCGGGAGGCGACCCGACCAGGCGTGACACCGTGTGTTTTTCCTGGTATTCGCTCATGTCGAAGCGCAGCAAGGGAACGCTCAGTACCTCGGCTAGCTGCCGGGCCAGTTCGGTTTTACCTACCCCGGTGGGGCCAACGAACAAAAACTTGGCCACGGGTTTGTCAGCTTCATGGAAGCCGGCCCGGGAACGTTTAATGGCCCAGGTAACCCTTTTCACGGCCTGATCCTGGCCGAAGATCCTGGCTTTCAATTCCTGCTCCAAGACCTGCAGGTTTCTGACCTCGGACAGCGACACGCTGCGGCGCGGAATTTTGGCGATTTTGGCCACCAGCTGTTCGACGGCAGCGATCCCGATACGTATCGGCCCGCTTTTTTCAGGAGCGTTCATGCGCGCGTAAGCGCCGGCTTCGTCGATGACATCGATGGCTTTATCGGGCAGGAAGCGGTCGTTGATGTGTTTGCCAGACAATTCGGCGGCGGCTTTCAGAGTTTCTTGCGGGAAAATGACCCGGTGATAATCCTGGTAACGCTGGCGCAAGCCCAGCAGTATCTCGTAGGTTTCCTCGATTGATGGCTCAGGAATTTCAATCTTCTGAAAACGGCGCGCCAGGGCGCGGTCCTTCTCAAAGTATTTCTTATACTCCTCGTGAGTGGTAGTGCCGATGCAACGCAATTTACCAGAGGCCAGCACCGGTTTGAGTATATTGGAAGCGTCAAGCGAACCACCTGACACTGCACCGGCGCCAATGATGGTATGGATTTCATCGATGAACAATACAGCGTTCTTTTCAGCCTGCAGGATAGTAAGCACTTTTTTCAGCCGTTCCTCAAAATCGCCGCGATAACGGGTTCCGGCCAGCAAAGCTCCCATGTCCAAGGCATAGATCTTGATGTTCCGCAGCGACGGCGGCACCCGCCCCTGCACTACCATCTGGGCCAAACCCTCGGTGATAGCCGTTTTACCCACACCGGGATCTCCGACATGGACAGGATTGTTCTTGAAGCGCCGGCAAAGGACCTGCAGCGTGCGGGTCAGGATATCCTCGCGGCCGATCAGGGGTTCGCTCTCCCCGCTACGGGCTTTTTCGGTAAGCTCGCGGCTGTACATTTTTAAAAACTCCCCGGCTTTGCCTGCCTGAGATTCTTTTTTGCGTTCGCGCCCGGTTCTGGTTCCCTCGCTTTCATTGTCTTTAAGCGGCTCCGCAAAAGGAGAGTTGCCAACGGCAGGGCCGTGGGTGATAACGCTCAGCAGGTTGAAACGGCTGACTCCCTGGCGCTGCATCAGGTAAGCGGCGAACGACTCCTTTTCTTCCAGCAGGGCGGCATAAATATCGCCGATTTCCAATTCTTTTTTCTCGGCCGAAATGGTATGAACAATCGCCTGCTCCATCAATTCCTGGAACCCGAGCGAGGCTACCGGGTCGGAGCCAACCACTTTCGGCACCTTTTCATCCAGATAGGTTGCCAATTCTTTTTTCAGCAGTTCGACATTGGCGCCGCACTGGCTGATGATGGCGTCCCCGGTTTCAAAAAAAAGTGACGCGTACAAGATATGCTCGGGGGTCAGGTATTCATTGGTCCGGCTGCGGGCGTCGGCGAAGGCCACGGCCAGGATGCGATTCAGTTCTTCGTTTATATCCATTGGATTTCAGTCCTAACCCGGTTCAGGCTTCCTCATAACTGCAGCGCAAGGGGAAATCGTGCTGCCGGGCCAGGGTGTGCACCTGGGACACCTTGGTGCGGGCAATATCCAGGGAATAGACGCCACAATTGCCGCTGCCGCGGCGGTGCACATCGAACATGATCTGGCTAGCTTCCTGGGCAGGTTTATGAAAAATTTTTTCCAGGATCTCGATCACGAATTCCATGGTGGTGTAGTGGTCGTTATGAATGATGACCCGGTACATTTTAGGTTCGCGTATTTCGGTTTTTTCCTTTATTTGCAGGTCGCTATCGGGTCCAAAAATAAAATTCTGATCACAGCCCATGGTTCGCCTCAATAATTATATTAATTTTAACCAATTGCAGCCTTGCTGTCAACACAGCACCAATCACCCCCTATCCTGGCGGATCTGATTGGTCTGTCACCGCAGGGGAACACGTGGTTTTCCGTAGGGGCGACCGGCGGTCGCCCTAAATACAGTCTACAATTGCTGCCAAAGAGGAAATCCCAATCACAAAGAAATCCATTCCCGATCTGAATGGGCGACCGCCGGTCGCCCCTACGCGACAAATCAATTTTTTAATCTATTGATTTTATTTATTTTAATTTCTATAATGACCATTCCTTGCTTCGCGGAATTTGCAACTTTACGCTCAAAAGAGGACAACTACAACTATGAATGGAATTGAAACAAAAAAGCCGGTCGAACTGCTGCGCCAGGTCGGCCTGATAGCGGCCATCGCCTTTGCCATAGGCTCGGTTATCGGCTCGGGGATTTTCAAAAAACCCGGTTTGATGGCCAGCCAGCTTGAGTCGCCGCTGCTGCTGCTCCTGGTCTGGGTCGTGGCCGGCCTGATGACCCTGTTCGGCACATTGAGCATCGCCGAGATCTCGGGAATGTTTCCCCAGGCCGGAGGCCAATACATTTATTTCAACAAGAGTTACGGCGATTTCGCCGGCTACCTTTACGGTTGGGCTGTTTTCATCGTCATTCAGACCGGTTCGATCGCCGCCATCGCCTACGTCTTTTCCGACTCCCTGGGCTATTTTTTCACCTTCCCGCGCCTGGGCCCGGCCTGGGAAGCGTTCGCCCTGCACATCCCCTGGATCGGGGCCATCACCCCTTTCAAGTTTATCGGCCTGAAAGGCTGCACCATCTTGTTGATCCTGTTCCTGACCGTTATCAACTACCTGGGCGTGCGTTTCGGCAGCGCCATCCAGGTTATTTTTACCAGTTTAAAAATTGCCGTCATCCTGGCCCTTGTGGCTCTGGCCTTCACCATCGGCCACGGCAGCCTGGGCAACTTCACCCAATCGGCCGTCACTTTCAGCGGCGGCTACGCCCCGGTATTCCTGGCATTCATCATCGCCATGTCGGGAGCCTTCTGGGCTTACGACGGTTGGATAAACCTCACCTACCTGGCCGGGGAAATCAAGAATCCGCAAAAAAACCTGCCCCGGGCCATGATCATCGCCACAATTGTCTTCATTTCGGTCTATCTCCTGATCAACCTGGCTTATTTCTACATCATCCCCGCCCATGAGATGGGCAGCAAGTATCTGGCCGCCGAAAGCACAGGCCAATCCTACCTGGTGGCCACCGATGTGGCTTCTTCATTTATGGGTAGCTTAGGCGGCAGCCTGATCGCCGTGGCCATCATGATCTCCACTTTTGGCACGGTTAACGGAACGCTGATGATGTCGGCCCGGGTCTACTATGCTATGGCCAAAGAGAAGCTGTTTTTCAAGAAGCTGCAAAATGTCCATCCGCGCTTCCGCACCCCGGGACCGTCACTGATCGTACAGGGAATCTGGGCTTCGGTTTTGATATTGAGCGGCACTTTCGACCAACTGACCGACATGCTTATCTTCGTTTCCTGGATCTTCTACGCCGCCGCTGCCCTGAGCGTGATCGTCCTGCGCCGCAAGCTGCCTGACCACGAGCGACCCTACAGGGTCTGGGGTTATCCTCTGGTGCCGGTGCTGTTCATCATTTTCGCATCGATCTATGTGGTATTCACCCTTTATTCCGACATAGTCAATTTCAGCAGCGGCCGCGCCCCGCTGATCAACTCGCTTTTCGGCATGTTATTGGTGGCTGCGGGCATACCCGGCTACCTGTATTGGAAACGTCGCAAAAACCGAGAGACCGCCTAGTTCGAATCAACGAAACAAAGAAAGCAAACACTCGTTAATGAGTATATGAGTTGAAGGGGCAAACGCACCGACTGCGAACAATTTCTGTTTCTTAACCCATCTACCCATTTACCCTTCTACCCATCTAATTCTTGTTTTGGTTTAAAAGAACTGGCTGACCAGCACAACCAGGATCAAGAGCGGGCAGACGTATTTTATGGAAAGAACCCAGCATTTGGCCAGACGGAACTTTACACCATTATTAGTTATTTCGTCCAGAGCGTTTGCTGTTTTCCAGACATAACCCACAAAAATGGCAATCAAAAAAGCTCCGATACTCAATGCAATATTTCCCCAAAGTTTATCCCACAATGATAAAAAATCCTTGTGCAATATGGGCAGGTTGGTGAAAAATCTTACCCCGCCTCCGGACAATGCCGAAGGTACTGCTAAAACAAAAGCCACCATTCCTACCAGCCAGGTAGCTTTGCGGCGCGGCCATTTTTTTTCATCAATTAAAAAAGCCACCGGCACTTCCAGCAGGGAAATGGTTGAAGTCAACGCCGCCACAGCCAGCAAGGTGAAAAAGGCAAAACCGAACCATACGCCGCCGGGCATTTGCGAAAAAATCACCGGCAGGATGACAAACACCAAACCAGGACCTTGGTCAGGCATCATATTCTGCGAAAACAAGGCCGGGAATATAATGAATCCGGCCAGAATAGCAATAAGGCTGTCCAGTGCTGCCACCCAGGCAGCTGATGAGACCAGATTTTCCTTCCTTTTCAGATATGAACCGTAGGTCAACATGGTACCCATGCCAAGGCTGAGACTGAAAAAAGCCTGGCCCATGGCCGCGAGAAAAACCCGGCCATTGATTTTGCTGAAATCAGGTTTCAGATAGAACTGCAGCCCCTTTTCTGCTCCAGGCAGTGTCAAAGAACGAATCATCAACAGTAGCATAATCACAAAAAGCAAGGGCATCATGACTTTGGCATATTTTTCCAATCCGCCCGAAATCCCCTTGGAAACAATGTAAATGGTGAGCAGCAGAAAAACGGCCAACCATAATATCTGGACCCAGGAATCAGAAATAAAGGACTGAAAAACCAGGGCGGCCTTTTCCCTGACAATCCCTTTGAATTGGCCGCCAAGACACTTCAGACAATAGCCAAGCGTCCAACCGGCAATGACCGAATAAAAAGTGAGGATCATCACACCGGTTATCACTCCCAAAAAGCCGGTGAAGTGCCATTTCGTCCCCGGGCGAATGGCATTGAATGCGCCGACTGGATTCTTGGCCGTAGCTCGTCCCAAAGCAAACTCGGCCAGCATGATCGGCAATCCCAGAACTATAATAGCAACGATATAAATCAAGACAAACAGTGCCCCGCCGTTATTGCCGGTGATATAGGGGAAACGCCAAATATTGCCCAGACCGATAGCCGAACCGGCTGCAGCAAGAATAAAACCCACCTTCGAACCCCATTTGCCTCTGGATATCATGATGATTCTCCTTGAAACGTTCTATTAACACAAGGGACTTTTGAATGTCAAATTACTAACCGGCGCATGAAAAGAAATAAAAGTTGAAGCGTTGAAGCGTTGAAGCGAAAACGACCATAGCAAACGCCGCATTAAATTGCTGCTTCAGCCGCGTACTGCTGGCCAAGAAGAAAAAAGCCGCCACTCCTATTTGTGGAGGGCGCTCGCCATGTTCGTCGGCCTGATCCTGGTTACCGTGCTCATGGTCTGGCTGGCTTGGCGCAAAAAGAAAAATAAGGCGCAAAGCGATTAACCCGCATTTCTCACAGATATTGTCGCGAAATTGCTCGAGATGGTTATGGATACAAGGAAGGCGACCGAGGAGACCGCAGACGTACTGTTGGTACGTTGGAGGTATCCGACCGAACTGCCTGAGCGAGGACGCTCGCAGTCAGGGCCTGACGCCGTAGACATGCCCATATCCGCAATTGCAGCAAATATTTGTGAGAAATGCGGGTTAAAGCATAAACACAATAAAAGGATCCATTTTGCAGTTCTACCCTGCCATTTTTTTCTGATGCGATTGATTTCTACCCACTCACAAGCAAACTGGCTACTCGCTTCCTATGCTGATATCCTTGAAGATCAGGAAACCAAAAGGGCTCATGCGCAGGCCGCGCAGCCGTATGTTGTAGGCCAGCAAATGATTCAGGTGAAACAGGGGGATCAAGGGCAGATCCTCGTGCAGTTGGCGCTGGGCCGCTGCGTACAACTCCCCACGCTTCTCATCGTTGACCGTTTCCTCTGCCTGGGCTAGAAACCTGACAAATTCCGGGCTAGCCGACATGGTGTTTTTTTTGTCGCCCGGATAGAGCATGAACAGCGGATTCAGGAAGACCCCGGCATCGCCTGTGTACCCCCAACCCATCAGGAACAGGTCGGGTTCGCCTTGCTGCACGGCAGGCAAAAGCCTGGCAAAGGGCACCTTGACACTTTTAATATTGACATTGATCCGCCGGGCGTTATTGACAATGGCCCGGGCTACATCCTCGAGGCCGAACTGCCCTTCTGAGTAATAGAGGGTGCAGGAAAATCCCTTGGCCAATCCCGATTCCTGAAGCAAACGCTGCGCTTTTTTTAAACTGAAATCATCTTTGCCGATTTCAGGATCGAAACCGGTTATCTGCGGGGGGAGAAAACCTGCGGCCGGCATAGCGAAATTTTGAAAAATGTGCTTGATCAGGATCCTTTTATTCAGCAGATGAAAAAATGCCTTCCTGGCCTGCAGCCGGGAAAAAGGCTGGCGCTTGCTGTTGAACCCGAGATAGTAGGTGATGGGCATGGTCTTGGATAAAATCGCGATGTGTGTTTTATCCCGCAGTTCATCGTACTCCTTGGCGGACCGGATCATATCAATGTCGGCGCTGCGGTTCTTGATCTGGGAAAGACGCATGGCCGCGTTGGGTTCGCTTTTAAAAATGATCTTCGTCAGTTTGGCCGGCTGCTGCCAGTAGCGATCGTTGCGGGTGAGCAGCAGGGATTTGCCCCTGACCCATTCGCCAAAAACAAAAGGACCGGTCCCGATCGGCTTGAATTCAGGGCCCTCATATGAGCCGGGAGCCACCACGCAGCCGCGCAGATCGGCCAAAGAAAAAAGAAAAGGGAAATACGGTCGGGAAAGGACAATTTCCACGGTCCAATCATCCAAAGCTTTGACAGCGGCAATATAAGGGAAAAATCGGCCGAACGCGGCATATTCGCCCTGTTTTCTATCCATGCGTTTTGTAAAAGAATAAACCACTGCCCGGGCGTCGAATTTGTCGCCGTTGTGAAAAATTACGCCCTGGCGCAGGTAAAATATCCAGCGCTTGCCGTTTTCCTTGAAAGCCCAGCGCTCGGCCAGGCAAGGTTCCACTGAAACCATATCCTTGCCCAGGCGGACCAGCCCTTCAAAGACGTTGTAGATGGCCTCCTGGGAAAAAAAATCCTCGATTTTGCCCGGATCCATGGTCAGCGAATCTGTCAAGCGCAGATAAATCACCGGGCGCTCCGCCGTCAGGGCGGAAAATAGCAGCAGCAAAGTACAAAAGCAAAAAAGATGAAATCCTCGGGTCATTGGCAATATTATAAAATCAAATCAAAATATTTTCAAATACTTTTTTTTTATTGCCTAACCCTTCGCAACCAGAGAATACAGCAGCTTGATTTCCGCCTCCCAGAGGGTATCATCAATGGTTTCCAGAATCAGGGGCATATCATCGAATCGGGCATCGTTCATCAACAGCGCAAAAGCTCCCATACCAAGCTTGCCACGGCCTATACTGTCGTGACGATCTTTACGGCTGCCCAAGTCCACCTTGGAATCATTAATATGGGCCGCCTGCAAATATTGGAGACCAATAATTTCTTCAAACTTTTTCATGGTTGATTCATAAGTTTCCGCCGTGCGCAGGTCGTAGCCGGCGGCAAATACATGGCAGGTATCCAGACAAACCCCGGTCCGCTTTTCTTGGCCGACCAGGGCCAAAATGGCGGCCAGATGCTCGAATCGATAGCCAACATAACCGCCCTGACCGGAAGTCGTTTCCAACAACAAACAAACCTGGTTGGTTTCGGCCAGGATGCGCTTCATGCCTGAAGCAATCAGCTCCAGACATTTTTTTTCATCCATGGCTCCCAAATGGCTGCCGGGATGAAAATTCAGTAAAGTAAGTCCCAACTGCTCGGCGCGGCGCGCTTCCTCGAGCAGAGCCAGGATTGATTTCTCCCGCTTTTCCGCGTCCGGATGTCCCAGATTTATCAAGTAGCTGTCATGGGGCAGGACATGTTGCGGAGCGATGGCCGCGGCAGCCAGGTTTTCCTTAAAAGAACTGATGGATTCCACGCTCAGCGGTTTGGCCAGCCACTGTTTCTGGTTCTTGGTGAACAGAGCGAAAGCTCTGGCAGCGATTTTGGCAGCGTTGCAAGGAGCGTTTTCAACACCACCGGCGGCGCTGACGTGGGCACCGACGAATTTCATGGCTTCTCCTGCGGCCGGCATGGCCGGACAGGTGTCACAGACCTGTTTTATTTGAGGGCTGTGCGTACTGCCCAAACATAAAAGAACTGGTCGTAACCGGCAGCGGTAAATTGACCTTCAGGCAGTTTCAGCACCCAGACCGAGCGCGATTGGTCGTTGACGGTGTCGCCGCTCCAAACTGCGAAACCGTTCAGTCCTGCATATTGAGCCCGGTCCATCAGCAGCAAGGAAACGGTTTCCTCGGTAGAGGGCAGCCGCCAACCGCTATATCCGGCCGTGATACGGTTGGCCCACCATTTGGCTTTGTCATAAGCCATGGGTTTCTTCCACAGGTTCCACATCAACCCGGTGGCAAAATCGA
>Ga0268280_1001462_pt1 | contig 15837 bp, 15 predicted proteins | sample saktaG_9_FD_190139 | JGI IMG/M metagenome (GOLD analysis project Ga0268280, IMG submission 190139) | Saline water microbial communities from Sakinaw Lake, British Columbia, Canada - sak_2011_5_24_40m | ecosystem: Environmental > Aquatic > Non-marine Saline and Alkaline > Saline ... | reverse complement strand
TGCCGCTTCCCGGCGGACTACCTGATCTCGGTGGTCCCGCCCAAGACGCACAACATTTTTCCGGTTTCACTCTCCATTCCAAACCTGATCGGGTTCGTCAAGCCAGAACAGCGGGTGCTCATGTTCGGGGCTTCGGCCCAGGAGATGAAGCGCATCAATTTTATTCAAAGTGAAAAGTACTTTCAACTGCTGCATCTGGCCAACCGCAATTTTGTAGCCTTGCTGAAGCAGATCCCGCCCTCTCTCGTGCTCATCGACGGCCTGTACGGCATGGAGGGCAAGGGGCCAATCAAGGGCAGCCCGGTATTTCACGGCTTCGCCATTGCTTCCGAGGACGCGGTGGCAGCTGACGCCCTGGCCACTCACATCATGGGCTTCAACCCCGACGATTTGCCCTACCTGGATTTGGCCTTCCATGAAGGGCTGGGCAACAACCGCTGGCAGAACATAATCGGCATGGATCCCCAACAAGTGAAATTCCCCTACCGACCGCACCCGCTGTTCCAAAGGCAGCGCAAGTGGCGCGAGGCGAAAAGCCGAGTTCAGGGGCCTGGAGAGCAACCCCCGCAAAAACAACCGCCAAGCCATGAAGAAAATCATCCTGAAGAAGATTAAGGATTTTAAAACCGGGAAGCTATCCGAAAAGGAATTATTCCTTTTTTTGCAAAATTTCCCCTTCAGCAACGATCCGCACCTCAAGCTCGATTTCCATCGCAAGCTGCGCCGGGGTATCCCCGAGGTCATTTTCGGCCAGGGTAAGAGCGTCGAACAGTTGCGCCGCATCGTTAAAAAATTCACCGAGGTCGGTGAGGAAATGCTGATTACCCGCGTCGACGTCGAGTGCTACGCAGCGCTTAAAAATGATTTCTCCCATCTGAAGTATCATGCCGCGGCCCGCATCATCACTTCGGACCGCCAAGCCAAGGCCGTGAACAAGGGGAAAGTACTGGTCCTGTCGGCCGGGGCCTCTGACGAAAAGGTCGCCGAGGAGGCTTATATCTCTTCCCTTTACCTGGGCAATAAAACTGAAAAGGAATACGATGTGGGTGTCGCCTGCCTGGCCCGGGTCCTGAGCCTGCAAAAAAAATTTAATGGTTACTCGGTGATCATCACCGTGGCCGGCATGGAGGGGGCCCTGCCCTCGGTCGTGGCCGGGCTGACCTCCACGCCGATAATCGCCGTCCCGACCTCGGTCGGCTACGGCAGCAATTTCGGCGGCCTGTCGGCCCTGCTCTCCATGCTAAATTCCTGCGCTGGCGGCATTTCGGTGGTCAACATCGACAACGGCTTCGGCGCCGCCTACCAGGCCACGCTGATCAGCCAGAAACTTTCCTGATATTTTCGAGAAACTTGGATATTTTCCCAAGATGGGTTCCTTGCCAGTAGATTTTCTGGCAACTTTGGCAGCGCTGGAAAGAGTTCTGGGTGCGGAAGACGTAGGGCGGAACCAAGTCCTGTATCAGCTCCTTTTCAATCGCCGCCAGCTTGCCGTTGCACAGTGAACAGCGCGGCGGCAGGGCGAAGCCTTGCAGTTGGAACGCAGCAACGATGTCCTCAAGCTGCCGGCGAGGGTAAATAGCTTCGACCAGGCGGCTGCCACCGACTGGCAAGGACTTGTGCAACGCCACGTCCTTGGTCAGTAGAACACGGTGTTCCTTAAGGCATAGCTGCTTTAAAAAGTCATCGTCGGCCCGGTTGTCATAGAAGGTGTCGAAGCCGAGCATGCGTAGCCACCTGGCCGTACGGCCCAGCATGACGTCGGCGGCGAAGAGGGGAGGAGAGCTCATGGAGCTAGAAGGACCCGGGTACTCGGTGTACGGCATACGGTAGACGGTGTACGGTAACCGCAACAAACCGAAGCTTCGTGATGAATGCCGTTCTCTTCACCGTACGCCGTTTGCCGTCAGCCGAGCTCGGTCTTTTCAATATTCCTTGTCGCTCGATGCGCGCACAGCGCGGTTGTGGGCCCAGCTCCTGACCTTCTTGATCTGTTCTTCCATGGTGGTGGCCAGCGGCACCGAGTTGCCGAAAATGACGAAAAGATCGTCTTCGCTCAACTTGCGGTTTTCGGCGAAGGCCTCGTACATGCCGGAGATGATCACCTGCTCAATTTCCGATCCCGACCAGTTCTTGGTGATCTGGGCCAGTTGCGGGATATTGTATTGACTCAAATCGTTGTCCCTCTTGGTCAGGTGGATGGTAAAAATTTCCTCCCTTTCCTTGCGCGTGGGCAGGTCGATAAAAAAGATCTGGTCGAAGCGGCCGCGGCGCAGCAGTTCGGCAGGCAACAGATCGATGCGATTGGCGGTGGCGGCAATGAATATTTCAGAGGTGTGTTCCTGCATCCAGGTGAGAAAATACCCCAGGATGCGCGAGGACGAACCGTCTGTTTGCTTGTCGCTGATGCCGCTTTCGATCTCGTCGATCCAGAGCACGGCCGGGGCCACTGAATCCATAGTTTTGAGCGAGCGGGCGAATACCTCTTCCGGCGCGCCGGCGATGCCGGAATAGACCAGGTTCATGTCCATGCGGAACAGGGGCAGGTTCCATAGCGTGGCGATGATCTTGGAAGCCAGGCTCTTGCCGCAGCCGGTAACGCCCATGGTCAGGATGCCCTTGGGCTTGTCCAAGCCGAATTCGCGCGCTTCCTTTGAAAAAGCCTTTTTTCTTTTCATCAGCCAATCCTTCAGCTTGTCCAGCCCGCCCATGTCGGCCAGGGTCAGGGCAGGGGATAAAAACTCCAAAACGTTTTCCTTCAGGATCAGCTGTTTTTTCTCCAAATGGATCTTTTCGATCAAACCGATGTGAATACGCTGTTGTCCCTGGAACGACTTCATATAGGCCTTGTAGGCTTCATCCAACGTCAAACCCTGGACAGCGGTGACGAAGTTTCTTTTTTCTTCGCCACTGAGCTGAACCTGGATTCCGGCTTTTTCCATGGATTCCAGGAATTTTGCGCAGAGATTTTCCAATTCTTCGTAATCGGGGAGTTCAAAGTGAATTATGTCGATTTCTTTTTTCAGTGTGGTAGGCAGGTAATCGTCGGGCGAAAGCAGGAAAAGGAATTTTTTGCTGTTCTTGAAATGCAGGTAGCATTCGCGGATCTTGCGTATGAGGCCGGGGGAGTGGCGCAGCCGGGAGTTCAGGTCCTTAAAGACAAAGAACGCCGCTTCATTGGCGGCAAGGGCAATATCCAATGCCGCCGCCGGCTCTTTGCTGTCCGGGATCATGGAATCGTTGCGTCTGAGGCCGTTGTGGCTTTCCCAGGTATAGATGTTCAGGGTTTTCAGGGTTTGCTGGCACAGTTTTTTTAAAAAGCCTTCGATCCGTTTTTCTTCAAAAGAAACGATTTGCACGATCGGCTGCCCGGCGAGCAGTGAATCTTTGATCTGGTTAATGGACTGGTTCATCGGCAGCCTCCAAAGCGGCAAAACATTTTGTTTTCCAGAATTTCATAGTGCTCTGAGTTTTAGATCCTGAAATTCAAGGCCCGTTCGATAATGGAAAATTCTGCGGGCAGTTTTTCCCCCATTTCACCGTCATATTCGATGTGCACTTCGTCAGGAGATTCCACCTTTATGTTACGTGCTTTCAAGATATGAACCTTGGGGTTTTTGGCGATGGTTCCTGAATACAGGAGACGGGAATTTGTCACAATTTCGAACTTTTTCATGGATTCGATGAGCACAAGGTCGAAATAACCATCATCGGGTTCCGCCTGCGGGGCAATGATCATGCCGCCGCCGAAGATCCGCCCGTTGGCCACAGCGCCGATCAGGTATTCCCCCTGCAGCTGCTGCTTGCCGTCAAGGGTCAGCTTAACTTTTTTGCTGCGGTATTTCATTATGGTGGACAGCAGGCCGCGGTAATAAGTGAAGGCGCCGCGGCGGCTGGACTTGATTTTGGAAATATTGCGGATCACTTCCGCCCCCAGACCGAAATCGGCCACGTTGATAAAATACTGCGACCTGTTTTTTTCAACAGAGCTGCCGTAGGTTATTTTTCCTATATCGATTTTTTTATTCAGGGAATTCTTGATGCGTGCGGCCGATTTTTCGAATTCCCTGGGCACTTTCATGAAACGGATGAAATCCGATCCGGTTCCGGAAGGGATGATGCCCACGGCCGCATCGTCATTGATGACCCGGTCGGATTGGGCGTTGAAAAAACCGTTGCTGATCTCATTTAAAGTGCCGTCGCCGCCGACGCCTATGAGCAGGTCGAACCCTTGCTTCAGCAGTTCCCGGGCGATCTCAGTGGCCTGGCGGGGCTTTTCGGTAAAAATATACTTGAACTCCCGAAAATGCGCACGGATGGCATGCTTTATCGTTTCCCATCTTTTTTCAGTTTGGCCGCGGGCGGAAAACGGATTGACAATGACATGGACTTTATTCATGTGTGCTCCCGGAAGGATGGTGGAATATTTTCCTGGCGATCAGGCCGGCTAACGCCCCGGCGATGATGGCGGCCAGAACGAAGAAAACGACCCCGATGATCATTATGGTTTTGAATTGGCTGCTGGCCATGGTGGAAAGTGAGTCATCCCGCAAAAACGGTGCCAGCGATCTCGCTTTTTCGATCATCTGCTCAAGCCGTTCCTGGTTGATGCCGAAAATGTTCACCAGGCTGAGAATGGCGAAGATGCCGCCGCCGGTCAAACCGCTCAATGCCCCGGCCAGCATTGAATCGCTTCTTCTTAGCAGTTGATTTTCCTTGCAGAGCAAGTAGATCGTCAATCCGGCACCCACTGCGATCCAGAGCATGAAAAACAGGTTGAGCAGGTTCAGGCCCGGGAATATTGACAGTATCCCGGATGCTCCGCCTCCCAAAATGACACTTTTGCCCAGGCCCTTTAATGGTTTGGAGTTGCTTGCAAACAAATTATGTACCTAATTGATGATCTCTATGGTTCCAGTGATGTGGGAAGGCAACGTGTCGGTGATGATGGTTCTGCCGGTCGGGGAGGTGTATTTGTAGATTTTTGTTTTGGGCCGGGACAGAGATGAAAATGTGGAGCTCATGCCCATCAAAGACATGACGCGGCGTATATATTGCTTGGTCTCAAGGTAGGGCGGGACACCATTGTGTTTGCTGACAGCCTCCTATCCGGCGTTGTAGGCGGCCAGCGTCAGGGGTATGTTGCCCCTATATTTTTCGTACAGGTATTTCAGGTGCCTCACCCCGGCTTCCATGTTTTCATTGGGGTTATAGCGGTTGATCACGCCATATTGCCGGGCCGTTTCCTTCATCAGCTGCATGATCCCCACGGCGCCTTTAGGGGAAACGGCTAAGGGATTAAAACCTGATTCGGTTTTGGCCACAGCGAATACCAAATCCTCACGCAACTGGTGTTTTTTGGTTAAAGATTGAATTTTTTCCTTATAATGCAAGGGAACGACATGGCTGCGGGCTGCGGGCAGGAAGGTGATGCTGCCTTTTTTGGCATCAACCTTGTCCAGAGTGTTGGTAAGGACGATATGACCGTTCTTGTCCTGGCGGACGACCAGTCCGGCGAAAAGGCAGGTGCCGATAAGCCAGGTTCCGCAAAAAAACGCTATTTTAAGCTTCATTGTGGCCAGTTAGAACGCGGTCGATCTTTTTCTTAAGCCCCTCTGGGTCGGCGATCGGTTCACCGCCTGCTTGGGCAAAATCGCTTCTGCCACCACCTTTTCCGTTGATCATTGGGGCTACCTTGCTAATGATTATATTCGCATTGAATTTCTCTGTCAAGTCCTTGAAAACCGAAACCACGATATGGGACTTGCCTTCGTTATTGGTATAAAGGACAGCAATGCCCCTGATCCTGTTCTTTATTTCATCGGCCAGGTTGCTGAGTTGCTGGCGGTCGGTGCAACCCAGGGAAGCGATCACGACCTGGACTTGATCGATCAACTGGGTGTTTTTGATCAAGCCTTCAATATCCATTTCCTTGGCGGACCTGCCTTTTTTTAATAGTTTTTCGTTTTCCTTGGCGCGTGCTTCCAAGCTTTTCAGGAAAGCCAGAACGCCATCGGCTTTCTGGTTGAAATGACCGAGCACTTGATCCAAAATGGAAAAGCTTTTTTGGATATGGAGATAAGCGGCTTCTCCGGCCAAGGCTTCGATCCTGCGGATTCCTGAAGATATCGAGCTTTCAGCGGTGATTTTTAAGATACCAATCTCGCCGCTGGCTTGCAGATGGGTACCGCCGCACAGTTCGCTGGAAAAGTTGCCCATGGAAACAACGCTTACGGTATCGCCGTATTTTTCTTCGAAAATTGCAATCGCCCCGCTGCCGATGGCCTCTTCATAGCTTTGCGTTTGCCGGGAAATGGAGATATTTTCCCTGATTTTTTCGTTTATGACTTGTTCGATTTTTTCCAACTCGTCGCCGCTCAGGGCGTTGAAGTGGGTAAAGTCAAAACGCAGCTTATCCGGTCCTACCCGCGACCCCGATTGCTTGACATGCAAGCCCAGCACTTCACGCAAGGCGGCGTGCAGCATGTGGGTGGCGGAATGGTGGATGGCGATCTGTTGGCGGCGGGCCCGGTCCACTTCCAACCTGGCACGGTCATTGACTTGCAGGCTGCCTTTTTGGACCTGCACCTCGTGCAAGATCGCCCCTGAAGGTGCTTTCCTCGTATCGACTACCGAAAAAAAAGCTTCATTGTTTTTTCCGCAGCCGCTGTCGCCTACCTGGCCGCCGCTTTCGGCATAGAACGGGGTGCAGTCGAATACCAGGATACCTTTTTCATTTTCGCCTATGCGGGCGGCTTCCTTGCCATCCACATAAATCGCTTGCAATTGGGCCTCTGCCTGCAACTCTTCATAGCCTACGAATTCGCTTTGCCAGCGGCTGATATTCTTCAAAACACTGATCGCTTTTCGTTTTTCCTGAAAGCTGACGCGGGAACGTTCCTTCTGGTTTTTCAATTCGCGCTGGAAGGCGTCGAAGTCGATGCCTATGCCTTTTTCCATGGCCAGGTCGCGGGCGAAATCCAGCGGGAAACCGTAGGTGTCCGCAAGCCGGAACAGGTCCTTGCCAGCGAGCAGCGGCTGTTTTTTCGCGATGGTTTCCTGCAGCAGTTCGTCGAAAATTTTCAGGCCATTGACCAGAGTACGGTTGAAACGGTCTTCTTCCACGGCGATCACCTTGCTGATGAAATCCCGGTTCTGTTCGAGTTCCGGATAAACCGGTTTCATCACTTCGCTGACCTGGCTGCTGAGTTTATGCAAAAAACTGTCCTGCAGGTTCAGTGATTTTCCATGCTTGACTGCCCGGCGCAGGAGGCGGCGCAGGACGTAGCCGCGGCCGTCGTTGGCCGGCATGATGCCGTCGGCAATGAGAAATGTCAAAGCGCGGATATGATCAGCCACAACATGCAGATCTACTTGCCTGGTCGGATCCTGGCGGTCGACCCCGGCCAGCTCGGCTGTGCGTTCGATGATCGGCAGGAAAAGATCTGTCTGGTAGTTGCTTGCCGCTCCCTGCAGGATGGCGGTCAGCCGTTCCATGCCCATGCCGGTGTCGATGGACGGAGCAGGCAGGGGCTGCAAACTGCCGCTGGCGTCGCGGTTGTACTGCATGAAGACTAAATTCCATATCTCGATAAAACGGCGGTTGCCGTCAAAAAATTCCCCGGGGCCGAATTCCGGGCCGCGGTCATAATGGATCTCAGAACAGGGGCCGCAAGGGCCGGTTTCGCCCATCTGCCAAAAATTGTCTTTTTCACCAAGGTGATGAATCTTTTGTGAAGGCACGCCGATCTCTTCCTGCCAGATGCGGAAAGCCTCTTCATCATCCTGAAAAACGGTTACCCAAAGCCGTTCGGGCGGCAAATGGAAATTCACTGTCAGCAATTCCCAGGCGTAGGCGATGGCCTTTTCTTTAAAATAGTCCCCAAAGGAAAAATTGCCGAGCATTTCAAAAAAAGTATGGTGAAAATCTGTTTTTCCAACTTCATCAAAGTCGTTGTGCTTGCCCGATACACGCATGCATTTCTGGATGCTGACCGCGCGGCGGTATGCCCTTTTTTCTTCCTGAAGAAAAACGCCCTTGAACTGGTTCATGCCGGCGTTGGTGAACAGCAGGCTGGGGTCCTTGGCCGGGATCAGCGGTGAAGACAAGACCCTTTGATGTTCTTTTTTACTGAAAAAATCGTAGAAAACGCGGCGGATTTCAATGTTGCTGAACATCAGTCGATTTCCAGCAGGTTGTGATCCGGGTTCAGATCTTCCGGAAACTTTTCCGGATGGTCGCTGCCGCCGATCTCGGACATCCGTTTTTCCATCTCCTCCATGGACATGTCTTTGGCGCTCTGGACCCCGATCTTTTTCAGTTTAAACTCATCGGGATTGCTGGCCCATTTCAGGGCTTCATCAAAGGAGATGAAGTTTTTCTTATATAGGGAATACAGCGACTGGTCAAAAGTCTGCATGCCATACTGGGAGATGCCCTGGGAAATGGCTTCCTTGATCAGTTTTGTCTTTTCCTGGTTTACGATGCAGTCCTGGATAAAGGGCGTGGTGATGAGGATTTCCACGGCCGGCACCCGGCCCTTGTCGTCGGAACGGGGCAGCAGCCTCATGGAGATGATGGCTTTGAGCACCGAGGCCAGTTGGATGCGGATCTGTTTTTGGTGATGGGGCGGGAACATGGAAATAATGCGGTTGACCGTTTCCGGCGCGTCTAGGGTGTGGAGGGTGGAAAGGACCAAGTGGCCGGTTTCCGCAGCCAATAGGGCTGTTTCGATGGTTTCCAGGTCGCGCATTTCACCGACCAGGATCACGTCGGGGTCCTGGCGCAGGGCGCTGCGCAAGGCTTTGGCGAAATCATTGGTGTCGGAACCCACCTCACGCTGGTTGATGATGCTCTTTTTGTCACGGTGCAGGTATTCGATCGGGTCCTCGATGGTGACAATGTGCTCTATGCGGTGGATGTTGATGTAATCGATCATGGCGGCCAGGGATGTGGATTTGCCGCTGCCGGTTGTTCCGGTAACCAGGACCATGCCGCGTATTTCCTGGGAGATCTTTTCCAGGACCAACGGCAGGTTCAGGTCGGAAATACCCTTGATCTGGGTGGGAATGACCCTCAACACCATGCCCACTGCCCCCCTTTGATAAAAGACGTTGCAGCGGAAACGGCCCAGGCCGGGGATGCTGTAGGCCATATCGATCTCATGGTCGCGTTTGAATTTCTCCTTTTGCTCGCTGTTCATCATGGCAAATGCCATGGCGATCGTGTCCTCGGGCATCAAGCGTTTAAGTTCGACCAACGGGTGCAGGATGCCGTTGATCCTAACTACCGGATGGTTGCCGACCTTGAGATGCAGATCAGAAGCGTACCTTTCCACGCTTATTTTTAATAGATCATCTATGCTCATTTTTTTCGCTCCTTTTCAGAGAATATTATACAACAATGATAAAAAAACACAAAGGCGGGCTGCGACCGCCCAAGTTCTGTTTTTAGCTTTTCCTTTCTGCTATAATTCTATACATGAAAAAATTGTTGGGCGTGGCTACATACACCTTGTTGCTTGTTTTTTCAGCCTGCAGCGCAAAAACCGGCATCCGCAGCCAGCTGGAGTTTGGCCCCCCGGCAGTTGCCCAGGACAATCTCAGTGTGTTTCAGACCGGGATCGCTTCCTGGTACGGGGATGATTTCAACGGCAAAACCACGGCCAACGGTGAGATCTATGACATGAGCAAACTTACCGCGGCTCACCAGAACTTGCCTTTTCACACGCTGGTGGAAGTGGAAAACCTGGAAAACAAAAAAAAAGTTCTGGTGCGAGTTAATGACCGGGGCCCATTTTTGAAAAACCGGATCATCGATCTTTCCTTGCAGGCAGCGCAGCGGCTGGAAATGGCCGAGCAGGGGACTGCGGAAGTCAAACTCCGCGTGCTGAGCTGGGGCGGGGCTACCATTGATGGGGAGACTCCGGCTAACGGCGGCTTGAAATGCTTTGTGCAGGCCGGAGCGTTTTCCGTCAGGGAAAATGCCGAGGACATGCTCCTGACCCTGGGGGAGATCTTTCCTGACCTTTATTTCAGGATCGCGCTTGAAGACGGCATGTTCAAGATCATTTCCGCGAAATTGACCGCTGCCCAAGACTGCCGGGAGGTCATAAAAAAACTAGCAGCTTTCCACCTGCAGGGTTTTATCCGGGAGACCGATATTTTTCCTGAAAAATGATTCCGTTTTGTTAAAATATTTCGCTGGCCGCTTGAATTTTTATTTATTTTGAATTAAAATGTTCCCAAAGACTGAGGAGAGCATGATTCTTTTGTCGCGAATGAAAGTTTTTAGCAGAAGGCAAGGGCAGGTTCGCTAATGGTTGAAGAGCAAAAATCGGACCTGCCGGTTGATAATCTCGGTGCGATCGGCGAGAGCGCTCATGCCAAGAAAATTCTGATCGTTGATGACGACACCATGGTGCGGGAATCTCTGAATGATTTTTTGGAGTTTCATGGTTTTGCGGTCACGGCGGTCAACAGCGCCGCCAAGGCCTTGGAAGCTCTAGCGAAATCTGATTTTGACCTGATCATATCCGACCTGGTCATGCCAAAAATGGACGGAATCTCCCTGATCAAGGCTATACATGAAGCGGGCAAGGATATCCCGTTCCTGGTTATGACCGGTTTCGCTTCCATTGAGTACGCCGTGGAGTCCATGAAGGCCGGAGCTGTCGATTTCATCACCAAACCCCTGAAATTCGACCATGTCATGCTGATCGTAAACCGTACCCTGGAAACCTGCAACCTGCGCGAAATGGCAAGAGAAAGGGAATATTACAAGGATCTTTCCAATAGCGACGGTTTGACCCGGATTAGCAATTATCGCCATTTCAGCCAAAGGCTGCAGCTCGAGATCGACCGCCAGCGCCGCTACCACAGACCGCTGACGCTGCTGATGGTTGATATTGATGATTTTAAAAAAACCAATGATCGCTACGGCCATTTGATCGGCGACCTGGTTCTGATCAAGATCGCTGCCTTGTTGACCGCCGAGATCCGCGGTTTTGATTTTGTTGCCCGTTACGGTGGCGATGAGTTCACTGTGATCCTGCCCGAAGTTACCAAAAAAGAAGCGCTGGCCGTGGGCCGCAGGATCATGAGATCCATCGGGCAATATGAATTCAAATCACCTGAAAACGAAGCGATCGGCATGCTGAGCGTCACCATTGGCATCGCCTCTTTTCCAAAGGATGCCACGGCCGGGCAGGAGCTGATCTCCCGGGCCGACCAGGCAATGTATGCCGGAAAAAGTGCCGGGAAAAACTGCATGTGTATTTTTGGAGATGAAAAGAATGTCATTCGCCTGCGCAAACCCACCCCGCAGCCGCAGCAGTTGAAGAAATAGATCTCGGAACGGAATTCCCTAAACGAATGAGTCGGGATGGATGATTTCGTTGTTTCGGATCAGCCAACGTCCATTGGCTAACAGGTGTGTGATCTGGTCCTTTTCATCCAACAACAAAAGATCGGCGTCCATACCGATGCCGATCCTGCCCTTGCCATTGAGTTTTAAAATGCGGGCGACATTGGCGGTAACGGCCGGCAGCGCTTTTTCCAAGGGCAGTTTCTCCTGGCGTACAGCGTCGATGAGCTCTTTGAAAATGGCTTTGGGTTTGCCGCTGACCAGTTTTAGCAGGTTGCCTTCTTTATCAAAAGTGGGCAGTGAACCGCATCCATCCGAAGAAAAAGTAATATGTTCCAACGGCACGCCGGCATTCATGAGTTCCTTGAGGCAGCGGGAAACTTTGATCTCTTCGTCGGAATAATATGGATAGGAACTCGCGGTCAGGTCTATGTAACCTTTTTTGCCGTAAATCTTGGCCGCTTCGAACACCACCCGGTTGCGGTTGCAATGGGTTGGTAAAAACTGGGAAAACTGCAGCTCGCTTTTTTCGATCGCCGCGTAGAGCATGGCGAACGGTTCAGGGGCGTCACCCAGATGGATGTTGACAATGCCTGCCTTGGCACCGATCATGCCGCCGACGCGGGCCAGCTTGGCCAGGCGTATCAATTCGTCCAGGGTGGGGTTGGAAGAGCGATGATCGGCGATGGCGATCTCGCCCACACCGATGATCTCCTCGATCATGGCGATATCTTTGCCTGCATCACCCAGGATGGTTGGTGGCGGCACCTGATAGGCGCCGGTATATATCCAGGCCGAAACCCCTTCCTGCCGCAGTCCCTTGGCTTTCATCAGGACCGACGCCACTGAACGGGTCAAGCCGTCGGTGCCCAGGCAGCCGATAACGGTTGTGATACCGCCTTCCAGCATGTCGCGCAGGGACATTTCCGGGGTACGAGTGGCCGGTCCGCCTTCGCCGCCAGCTCCGGCAATATGCACATGGGAATCGATCAGGCCGGGAAGCATGCGCAAAGATCCCGCGTCTAAGATTTCGATGTCGTATCCTGCCTGAGATTGTATCTCGGCAGCCAGGGCGACGATCTTGCCGCCGGCGACCAGGACATCTTTTTCCCCAATGAATTCTGGAGCATAAACCCGGCATCCTTTGAAAAGTATCATGTCTACCTCCGGGTCAAAAAACCGTTTTCCCTTCCAAGCATTCTGTGAACCTGTTGGAGGCTATTTGCCGAGCGTGGCCACCATTACCGCTTTGATTGTGTGGACACGATTTTCGGCTTGGTTGAAAACCTGTGAATGCCGGCTTTCGAATATTTCTTCGCTGACCTCGCAGATGTCAGGAAACTGCTTGGCCAGCGTGGTTTCGGTGTTGTGAAAGGCGGGGAGGCAATGCAGGAAAGTGCATTCGGGATTTTCGGTCTTGTCGAACAATTTGCGATTGATCTGGTAGGGCTTGAGCAGCCAGATCTTTTTTAGGATCTGGTCTTCTTCACCCATGGATGCCCAGACGTCTGTGTATACGATGTCGGCGTTTTTCACCCCGTCGTAATAGTCGTCAGTTATGGTGATCTTGGCTCCGCGTTCATGAGCGAATTCCCGGCATTCCTTAACCAGTTCCTTGGCCGGGAACAGGGACTTGGGAGCGACGATGCGAAAATCCATGCCCATTTTGGCGGCGCCGATCATCAGCGAATTGGCCATGTTGTTGCGGCCATCTCCCACATAGGCGAAGTTGATCCCCTTCAGCCGTCCCTTGACTTCCAGAACGGTCATGAAGTCGGCCAGGACCTGAGTGGGATGGTAGAGATCGGTCAAGCCGTTCCAGACGGGGACCCCGGCATATTGGGCAAGCCCTTCCACGGTTTCGTGCTTGAAACCGCGGAATTGGATGCCATCGAACATGCGGCCCAATACGCGTGCCGTGTCTTTGACCGTTTCCTTTTTTCCCAGTTGGATGTCATCCTTGCCCAGGTATTCGGGGTGGGCGCCTTCATCGACGCAGGCCACTACAAAGGCGCAGCGGGTGCGTGTGGAAGGTTTCTCGAATATCAGGGCGATATTTTTCCCTTGCAGATTTTTGCCTCGCAGGCCGGCGTACTTGTCCTGTTTCAGCTTTATGGAAAGCTGCAGGAGAAAATCGATCTCCTCCGGCGTGTTGTCTTTCATGGACAGGAAATGTCTTCCTTTCAGATTGAATGGCATGGGGCAACCTCCATAAAATTAAATTAAATATTATCCCAAAAAATAAGTTTCCGCAAGTGCCTGGCGGTAAGTCAGGGATTTTCTTGACAGCCGTTGCCCTATCTGCTACTCTATCACTATTGTACCGATAGAACCAGATGAATCCTGACGAAATTGAGATAAAAGTAATTGCCAGCGCTGAGCGCCAAGCCGTCAAGAACCTTTATCAGCAGGCCGGTTGGTGGGAAGAAAACGATGAGAGCCTGGATGGCTGCGCCTGGATCGACACTCTGGTCAGCCAATCATTCTGCTTTGTAGGCGCTTTCAACGGCGGCGAAATGATCGGCATGGGCCGCGCCGTATCCGACAGCGTCAGTGATGCCTATATTCAGGATGTTGTGGTTTTAAAAAAATTCCGCGGCCGGGGCATCGGCGCCGCCATCATCCAAAAAATCATCTGTTATTTAAAAACTAGACGCATAGGCTGGATCGGCTTGATCGCCGAACCCGGTACGCAGGCGTTTTACCAGCGGTTGGGATTCGCCCTCCTGGAAGGGTATGCGCCCATGCTGTTGAAAAGGAAAAAGGATTGAGCAATGTTGAAATTCACATTGAAAGATTTTTCTCCGATCAAGCTTGCCGACAGAAAGATCATCCTGCCGCTGTTGTTGGACAGCGACGTTTTTTTCTGCGATTACAGTTTTGCAAACCTCTTCATGTGGGGCGATATTTTCAGTACCAGCTGGTTTTTTCATGATGAACGTCTTTGGCTCTACAACGGCTACGATGACCTGATGCTGATGCCGATCGGAAAAGCTCTGAGCCTGCCCGAACTGATTGCGGTTTCAGACATGCTGCGCCAGGAAGGAAAAAACGGTAATTTTGTTCTGGTCGATCCGGATTTTGTCAAAGCCCATGTTGATCTTGCCGATTTTTTTAACGTGGAGATCGATCTGGATAATGGCGATTATATTTATTCCAGCCGGAAACTTGTCGATCTGCCGGGCAACAAGTTGCACAAAAAACGCAACCTGATCAACCAGTTCCTGGCGTTGTATCCTGATTATGTCAGCCAGCCTCTGCAGCCTTCCGACCTGGATGCCTGCCTGGAACTGGCTGAAAAATGGTGCCGGCAGCGCACCTGCCTGGAGCTTGATTTCGACCATGAAACATCGGCTTTAAAAAAGGCTTTGCGCTATTTCGACGAATTGGAATTGCAGGGTTTGAAGATTTCTCACCGCGGCGAACTGTTCGCGTTTTCCATCTTTTCCCGTCTGAGCAGCAACATGGCCGACGTGCATTTTGAAAAATTCGATCCCGGGATCAAGGGCAGCGGCCAGGTGATCAACTGGGAAACCGCGAAAAGCCTGTCGGCGAAATACAAGTACATCAACCGCGAACAGGACCTGGGCATCGAGGGATTGCGCCGGGCCAAGAAATCGTACAGCCCGGAGTATATCGTCAGCGCCTATTTCCTGGAAAGAAAAACCGTCTGAAGGAAAAAAAAATCTATTTGGTATTGAATCGCAGCCGTGGGCCCGTTTTCCCGCTCTCATTTTCCTCGGCGTAAAAAGCGGCATGGATGGCTCCCAGGGGCAGAAGGGCCAAACCCAGGGTTTTTCCATCCAGCAGGCGCTGCAGCACCGGTTCGGAGATGGTGAAATAGGTCTTGCTGCCGTTGCCGGAAATGACGGGCCAGTCGATGACCATCTGGGGATTCATGACCCGGCTGAGTTCCCACCCCCGGCATAAGCTCGCCGCCGTGACAGTCTTTTGCTCCCAGGCCGGGTCCCCGCCCAGGATCTCCACCACGCGGATCAGGCCAAAATCATTCAGGTCCTCGGCCTTGCGCTCGAGGGTCCGGGTGGTGAGTTCCAGTAGGCCCTGGCCGGCCGCTTTTTTCCCTTGCCAGGCGCTCAGGTCCCAGTGCAAGATCGACCCCTGGGAGGCGCCGACCGCCAGCAAGGCGATCTTTTTCGCCCCATCGATGACCACCCAATCGCTCAAGTTCAACTCCCTGTTTTCAAGATCGATTGTCGCGGCCCGGTCGGTCCTGGCCACGCAGATGAAGGATCCGGGAGCGGGAACCGGAGGGTGGTAGGGCACGGCGCTCCCCAAATCCTGGCCAACCTCGGTAACATTCACCAGGTCGACCTTGATATAATCCACGTCGACGCGGTATTTCTCCAACCCCCAATCCATGAGCGCCAGGTGCGCGATGACCGTATCTCCCGGCACAGCATCCAGATCCGGCACGGTCAGACTGATGGTATGCCAGTTTACCGTATCGGCTATGT
>Ga0268280_1001460_pt1 | contig 15860 bp, 12 predicted proteins | sample saktaG_9_FD_190139 | JGI IMG/M metagenome (GOLD analysis project Ga0268280, IMG submission 190139) | Saline water microbial communities from Sakinaw Lake, British Columbia, Canada - sak_2011_5_24_40m | ecosystem: Environmental > Aquatic > Non-marine Saline and Alkaline > Saline ... | reverse complement strand
CCGGCTCACTTTTTTTTAGAAAGAATAATAAAAAACAAAAAATATTCTGCTTCTTTACTGTCCCGGGATGTTTGCCATCATGGCTGTCAGGTCAACTGGCTCTGCCGGAGGCACGAACTCGCTCGTAGGTACGCTTCTCGAGACCGAGGTGGCTGTCATGCTGAATCCTTCTGATATCATCTCGAGCAGTATTCCGTCAGTGGTATAGCAGACTGATGAAGTGGTGCCTTCTGCCGTCACTTCGTACTTCACTCCTTTCTCTCCTGCCACGCTGCAGCTTCCGACCATTACCGGCTCTACATCTCCCTCTCTTATGGTCTCCTCTGTCTGGAGGCTGCTAGGGGTTGTCTCTGACTCAGTCTCAGTTGTCATCTTTATGCACTGCCATCCTTCGTCGTTGGTGCATGCTATGAAGCTCTTGCCGTCGTAGATGGTCCTGCTCTCGACTCCTTCCATGCTTGAGCTCTGCGCGAATTTCGGCAGGTCGTAGGCCATCGTCATGATGCTGGTCTCGTCTTCAGATGTTATCTTGTAGGTTGCCTTGTACTTAAGGTTTGCACCCAGGATGTCCTTGAGGTCTTTTGTGACAGTCTGGTCGACTGGTTTTGCCGGCTCATTGGCTGACTCAAGGTCTCCGCTCTCCTGTGCGCTCGTGTCTTCATTTGTCTCGCTTGGCGCTCCGCTGCATCCCACTAAGAACAGGACCAGCAATAACGCTGCGAATATCTGCAATGCTCTCATCATATCACCCTCCTTAAATGTTAATGCTTTTCTAATCCTCGAATCTATGGGGGCATATAAAGCTTTCTCTCCACCCTCACCCTCACAGGCTGTTTTCAAACCAAAACTCTTAAAAAGGATTGTTAGGTAACGCTTTATAATATCGTCATAAAAACGGGTTCTGCTTGTTTTTTTAACGAAAAAATGAGGATTGATAACTATGCCAGCAAAAAAAGGAAAGAAACCAGTGGCGGCTAAGGCTGCTGAGAAGCCTGTTGAGAAAGCCCCTGAGAAGGTTGAAGCTGATTCAAGCACTGATGTTGTTGTGAAGGGCTGCAAGGTAAAGATAGATTACACCGGATCATTCGAAGATGGTGAAGTGTTTGATAGTTCTGAGAAGCACGGGAATCCTTTGGAGTTTGAGGCCGGAGCAGGCCATGTCATCCCTGGCTTTGACAAAGCAGTCATCGGGATGAAGAAAGGAGAGGAGAAGAGCGTGAAGATCCTCCCTTCTGATGCTTACGGAGAAGTCAACCCTGAAATGGTGAAAGAGTTTCCTAGGGACAGGCTTCCAAAGGAGCAGGAGCCTCAGCCAGGGATGTTCCTTGTTGTCGGCTTGCCTAACGGCGCCCAGCTGCCGGCGAAGATAGTCTCGGTGAAGGAAGGCCTTGTCACGATAGACCTCAATCATCCTTTGGCTGGTAAGACTTTGAACTTCAAGTGCAAGGTCGTTGAGATCAACAAGTGAAAGTTTTTTAGTTTCAATTTTTATAATTATTTTTAATATTTTTTATCGGGTTCTACTTTATCTTTTTGAATATTATCTCTTTTGTGTCAGAATCATATATGACATACCCTGGGAACAGGTTGAAGCTGAATGGAAAAGCGAAATTGGCTGTTCCTGTGTTGATGAGATGAAGCCCGGTCGAGACATCATAAGGGACGTCGAATCTTGGGTGGTAATTCGCGGTTATCTTGTCAGTTCTTGAGTGATGGAATCTTATGTGTGAATGCCCAAACACAGCAATCCTTACAGGAGACATGCTTTCTAGGCAGTCGAACTCGTCCGGTTCTGGCTTTATCAGCATCCTGCCCTTCGGGCTATAATGCGATATCATCAGCTCAAGGTCATCAAATACGAGCTTTCTCGGCAATGAGCTAAAAAAGGCAACGATATCCTCTTCTCCTGCTTTAGGATGTTTTATTATGTTCTCTTCGTGATTCCCTCGCAAGCATTGAACATTCTTTTCTTTCATGAAGTATATGCATCTCATGGTTTTCTCAGGATCATGCTTGCATGCTTTCCTGGCGATATCTCCATGACAGGAGTATATGTCGATGTTGTATCGTCCTGATTGGTCAAACAACCTGTCGAGCCATTCGTACTGGCCGTTGATATCCCCAAATATTGCCACTTTCATCCAGTCAAGTATTTGATGTGTGCTTATAAACATTATCAAGATGACTAAAGATTGATCGGGTGAGATCTCTTGTCTTAATAGAAATGTTTTATATATCTCCTCTTTTTATATCCCTGTATTGGTTGATGTTTCATGAAAGAGATCGAGGTCAAGATTCTGGAAGTTGACAAGAAAGCCCTTTCGAAGAAGCTTGTCTCTCTTGGTGCGAAGAAGGTCTTTGACGGAGAACTTCTGTCCTTGTTCTTTGATTACGGCGACAATAGGCTCAAGGACTCGGGGAACACGCTGAGGGTGAGAAAAGAGGGGAAAGAATCGTTTCTCTACCTGAAAAGCTTCATCTCTGACTCTGATGTGAAGACACGGGAGGAGCTATGCGTGAAGGTAGATGATGTCTCGGCGGCCGAGAGCATACTTTCGCGGCTCGGGCTGAAACCCGACGGGAAGCTGCTGAAGCACAGGATCAGCTATTCGCTAGGAGAAGTGAAGATTGAGTTTGACAAGTTCCTGGAAGAATACGCTTTTGTGCCAGAGTTCCTTGAAATAGAAGGACCTGACTCAGAGGCGATCTTTGAGGCTGCGAAGAAGCTCGGCTATGCCAAAGATGACTGCAAGCCCTGGACTTTCAGGCAGCTGGTTGAGCATTACAAGAAAAGATGATTTGATCAGATTCTGGTTTAATGTGTTCTCTTGTTGAAGAAAGACCCGTAAGGATGCTCCATGATTAGGAGACGGTATTTTCTCTCATCCTCACTCATGATGACTACATAGCTCTCTTCGTTCTTTTTCACGTCGAATTGGTTGCCTCTCTTTTCTTTAATCTTGAATCCTTCGCTCTTGTAGAAATCCTGGATTGTCTCGGATAAGTCTTTCATGGAGCGATAGTTCATTTTTGGCTTTGCAAAACCGAGTATCCCGCAATAAGGATTGGCATCTGACTTATTCACATAACTCTCTTTTATCCTCATCTCGTCGCAGACCATCTTTTCAAGCCGGTCAAGCAAGGATGCAGGGTAGTGGTATTGCTCGAATTGGGGGAAGCTTGTGAAGACCTTTGGCATATTGAGAAGAAATATGAATGAAGTTATATAATTTTTGGCTATATCTTCTTCGTCATGTACGGTCCTTCTTTCTTGTAGCCGAGTTTCCTGTAGTAGCCTCTGACTCCGACGCCGCTTATGACCACCATCTTCTTCTTGTTGGATGCTCTCGCTATCCTTTCTGCCTCGGCAAGGAGCTGCTTTCCATATCCCTTGTGCTGGACATCTGACTCGGCGCCAATCTTTGCCGCGGCGCCGTAGACATGGAGCTCCCTTATGATGGCTGAATTTGCTGTTATCTCCTTTCTCAGGCCCTGCGAGGGAATTCGCAAGCGGCAGAATCCGATTATGACATCTTTGTTCTCGAGGCTGATGAAATACTCCTTTCCATGCGAGGCATCATATTCCTGGAGTTTCAGCTCCACAATCCCTTCTATCTCTCGCCCTTTTATCTCGCGGCAGCGTATGCACCTGCACCTGACTCCGTGCTCGCTCATGCGCTCCTCTATCATCTGCCGAAGGTTAGTCCTGTCGACCCCGTCCTCTATCATCTTTGTAGGTATGTCTCTCTGCACTCTCATGATTCTCACATACTCAGGGACATGCTTCTTGAAATCGATGATGAGGCGTGAGGCTTGCTCTGTCGTCAGTGGCTTGTATCTTCCTTCCTGCCAGTCGATGAATAGCTTTGTTCCTCGTAGGACCATGCATGGATATAATTTTAGCATGTCTGGTCTGAAATTCTGGTTCTCGAATAGTTGCTTCAAGCCCTCCAGGTCTTGCAGGTAGCTGACTCCCGGCATGCCAAGCATCATATGATAGTTTATCTTGAATCCGAGGTCTTTTAGTGTGCGGGTGGCTTTGATGGATTCATCGACATCATGGCCTCGGTTGATATTTTTCAATGCGTCGTCATAAATGCTCTGGACTCCAAGCTCCACTCTTGTGCATCCGAGGGAGAGCATCTTATTCGCATGCTCTAGCTTGGCATAATCAGGCCTGGTCTCGATGGTGAGCCCAACGCACCTTATGGCTGATCTCTCATTGGCTGATTGCTCTTTTATGAGGGAAATCTTGTTTTTTTGTTTCAGGACTGATAATTGCTTATGTATGCGCTCAACCCTCTCCTTGCTTCCGACTTTTCCTGGCAGGCCAAAGAACTCCTTGAACTTCAAGACATCAAGCTCTCCTCTCTTGTAGAAGAGTCTTGAGAAATCATTCATCGCCTTGAAGGCGAAGTATACAAATTCGTCCTGGTAATCTGCTGGGAAGCTAGGAAAAGTACCGCCCATTATTATCAATTCTACTTTGTCAGGGTTCTGGCCGAGAACAAGGTATTGCTCCAAACGGTTGAAGACTTGAAGGTATGAGTCATAGTTGTTTCTTATGGCGCGCATGGTCGCAGGCTCTTTTCCTGTGTAGCTCTGAGGCACGTCGCCAAAAGCGCTCTGGAGACCGCCCGGGCATTGGGTGCAGGTACCGTGAGGGCAGGCAAAGGGTCTTGTCATGATAGCAATTATCGCCACGCCGCTGATGGTCCTCGTAGGCTTTGTGATAAGATATCTCTTCAGCAAAGGGATGTCTTTTTCCTCTGCATGGAGAAGGATATCAATGTCTGTAGGAATCTTATCAAGCCGATGTTTTGAGCATATCCTTATCTTTTCATTCGTCAGCTTAGACTTTGAGGGCTTGTTCTCTAGTATGTATTCTATTATTTCCTTATAAAATTCCCCCTCCATATCAGCACTTTTGATTCTGGAGTTTTAAAATGTTACGAGAGAACTGAGAATTGTGCTTTCTTGACGGACTTTTTCATCAGGCGCGCCTTAATCGCAGAAGAATCCTATTCTGGCGCGGTCGAGTGACATTGTCGTTTGTGTTTATCGTTAATGTTTACTGATTTACTGCTGCCGCCGCTTTCCTCTTCTCTTTCATTCTGATGATTAGCTTGTATCCTTCGCTGATCCAGATTATCGATGAGGCGATCGCAATTGATATTATCCAGTCAGCTAGGCTCATCGGGGCTGTGCTGAATATCTTGTTCAGGAATGTTACATGGACGACTGCCACCTGCAGCATGATTGAGATCGCTGTCGCGAACAAAAGCCATCGATTGTTGAAAAGCTCTTCAAAGAATATAGTCTTTCTAGGAGATTTTATGTTGAATACATTGAACAATTGGTATAGGACAAGGGTTGTGAATGCGAGTGTTGTTGCATAGATGTAATAGTCCGGGCTTGCTTTGCCACTGATTACATCTCCTATAATCCATCCCTTTGAGACCAGCCCGTAGTAGAATATTCCAAGAACTCCGATAGTCATTATCATCGCGTTGATTAATATTTCTGAGAAGTCTTTTTTTGTCAGAATCCTCTCTGACTTGTCCCTTGGCTTTCTTGTCATTATGTCGTGCTCAGGCGGCTCATTTGTCAGGGCGACTGATGGGAATGTCTCTGCCAGGAGGTTGAACCATAATATGTGGAATGCGAAGAATGGGAGCGGCAGGCCTATCATCATGCTCAAGAATATGGACATTATGCCCGCAGCATTCCCTATGAAAAGATATTTTACGAATATCTTTATATTGTCAAATATAGTTCTTCCTTCCTCCATAGCGTTGACTATGGTGGCAAATGAGTCGTCGGCAAGTATCATCTTGCTCGCTTCCTTGGTGACCTCTGTGCCTGTTATTCCCATCGCGATTCCCACGTCAGCTCTCTTTATTGCTGGAGCGTCATTCACTCCGTCGCCAGTCACAGCCACAATCTCTCCTTTATTCATGAGGTTATTCACGACTCTCATCTTGTTCTCAGCAGTCATCCTTGCGAATATGACCTCTTCTTTCAGAGCCTCTGACAATTCATCTTCGCTCATCTTGTTGAGATCAAGGCCTGTGATTATCTTTGTAGAATCAATGGCAAGCCCGACCTGTTTTGCAATCGCTCTTGCAGTGAGTCCGTGATCTCCTGTTATGACAAATATCCTTATGCCAGCAGTCCTGCATTTTGCCACCGCCTCTTTAATCTCGGCTCTGGGCGGGTCAATCATTCCCTGCAGTCCCTGGAAGACAAAGCCATCCTCTTTCAAGCCCTTGAAATTCTTTGATTCCTTCCCTTTGAGCTTCTTGTAGGCAAAAGCAATGACTCTCAGGGCTTCCTCTGACATGTTCCTTGTCACGACTCTTATCTTCTCTTTCTCTTTATAGGATAATTTTTTAATCTTCCCATCAATCTCTATAAATTTGCATTTCTCAACCACCACTCCTGGCGCCCCTTTCATGTAGGCGACGATATCCTTGCGCTTATCCTTGCCAGGAGAGGAGTTTATTGTTATCATCATCTTCTTGTTGCTGCTGAAGGGGATTTCATACACTCGAGGATATGAGTCGCACAATTCCTTGTGCTTAAGGCCTGCTTTTTCTGCGCTCACAACAAGCGCCCCCTCAGTGGTGTCGCCTATCATTATCCATTTGCCTGATTCGTTCTTGACATATGCGTTGTTGCAGAGCGCCCCTGTCTTGAGAAGACTGATAAGTCCCTTATTGGTGTACTCTGAATTATCAAGCATGAACTTTCCCACAGGAGAGTATCCGTCTCCATCGACAGCGATGTGCTTGTTGTTCACAAATATTTTTTTGACAGTCATCTCGTTTTTTGTGAGAGTGCCTGTCTTGTCAGTGCATATCACTGTGGTGCTTCCAAGAGTCTCGACGCTCGAGAGCTTTCTCACAATGGCGTTTTTCTTTGCCATCTTCTGGACTCCGAGGGCAAGAGCTATTGTCATTGTTGTCGGAAGGCCTTCAGGGACTGCTGCAACTCCGAGGCTTATCGCGAAAAGGAACATCTCAAAAAGATCTTTCCCCCTGAATAATCCGATGACAAAGACAACCACGCATATCAAGAGGACTGCCTTTGCTATAATCTTCCCTGCCTTCGCCATCTCTTTCTGAAGAGGGCTTTTCTCATCCTTGATTTCAGATGTTAAGCCTGCTATCTTGCCGAACTCTGTCTTCATGCCGGTCTCGATGACAATGGCCTTGCACCTGCCTTCTGTGATTGCTGTTCCCATGAAGAGGATGTTTATCATGTCTGCCATCGCAGTATTCCTCTCGCTGATAGTGTCTGAGTTCTTTGTCCTTGATTTGCTTTCGCCGGTGAGGACTGCCTCATCTACTTTCAAAAGAGAAGTATCTATTATCCTTGCATCAGCAGGAACCCTTGTGCCTTCTTCCAATATTATTATATCCCCTGGCACAAGGTCTTCAGAGCCGATAATCTTTTCCTCTCCATCCCTTATGACTGTCGCTTTCGGGTTCATCATCTTTCTCAAGGCATGGATGGCCTTTTCTGCCTTATACTCCTGGATGACACCTATGATTGCATTAAGGATGACTATGAAAAGTATTATCGATCCGTCGATCGTCTCTCCGAGGGCAAAGGCTATGGCTGCGACGATAATGAGAATTATCATCATAAGCTCTTCCAGCTGGCTCAAGAATCTTTGGAGGATTGTGACTCTCTTCTTCTCCTTAAGCTTGTTCTTGCCGTACTTAGAAAGACGGCCCTCTACCTCGTTTGATGACAACCCTTGGCCTATAGAACTATGGAATTCTTTTATGACATCATCAGGACTCATGCTGTGATACAAGACAAATTCACCTCTTCCTCGATAATATTCCTTTGAGAAGAGGTTTATTAATGTTTTGGAAATTTATGGCCTCAAACTCATTTGAAGCTCAACTCACCTCAAAAAAGGTATATTTATATAGTTTGAGCGTCAGAGAAGGCTTGAAAAAAGAAGAGGATGGGTGGTGAGAGGTTTTTTTAAAGTTAGAGCCAGAGCAATCTTATTGTCTTGCATTGTATTGTTAATCCTCTCTGCGCTATTGCCTGTAGTTGTTTCTGCTGTTGTCTGCGATGATAAGAACACTCCGAGGTTCAGCCTGCCGCAGGAGTTCATCCTCCGCGAGGACGAGCTTTTCGAGTATGACATCAATGCCACGAACATCCCTGATGCTAGTATAATATATTCTTTATCCTTGCTCAATAGCAGGATAACCGGCCTCAAGATGTCAACAGGCGGTGTGCTTAGCCTCATGCCTGGGAGAGAGGACTCTGGGAGCTCTACAATAGCAGTCCTTGCTGTGAACGGCGGCTGCGTCGCTGCAAAGCTCCTTGAGCTGAAGATACTCTCAAAGCCAGTCATAACATCCTATTCTCCTTTTGAGGAGGCGATTGGCATCAACCAGACAGCCACTGTTGAGTTCAAGATAAAGATTGAGCTTGACAATCCCAAAGCAAGCGCGACCATCAAATGGTATCTTGACTCTGAGTTGATCCTCGGCTCTGAGGATAAGGAATCTTTGAGCTTCACTCCAGGCTATAATCGCTCAGGTAATTATAATATTAGTGTGGTGATAACTGCCTCTTATAATCTATCAATCACTAAGAGCTGGCTTGTGGAAGTGGCACATATCAACAGGGCACCAGTCCTCACCCATGAAGTTCCAGCATTCCTATTGGTGAATAATACTGCTTCAGGCGCTTACAACCTCAATGATTATTTCATGGATCCTAATAAAGGAAAGTTGAGCTTCTCCTACAGGCAAGTTTTTCCTGAATATGAGCCCATACTCTCGCAGGCAGAGGTGAATGTCAGCTTGTTAAATGATGGCTATGTGACTTATGCTCCTCAGACTGGCACTCGCGGAGTGGCTTATTTTGTCTTCATAGCCAAAGATTTGTTCGGATTGAGCGTAGAGAGCAACAACGTGAAGATTGATGTCATAAGCCAGTTCGACCTTGGCAAGCTACCGGTCAACGGAGGCTATGAGGAGTATTGCGGGAATCTTGTCTGCGGAGCATTTGAGAATTGTACCAACTGCCCCTATGATTGCGGTCCCTGCGTTGATGCAATAGAATCAGGATGCAGCCCTATCTGGAACTGCACTGGATGGTCTGTCTGCTATCCTCAAGGATACCAAATCAGGGTTTGTGTCGACTTGGTCAATTGCGGTGATAACAGGACTATGCCCTCAGAGGCCAAGCGGTGCAGATATGAAGCCACTTGTGATGATGGTCTGAAGAACGGCATCGAGGATGGTGTTGATTGCGGCGGCCCTTGTGATGTTTGCCCTAACTGCTCAGATAACATCCGGAACCAAGGAGAGGATGGTGTTGATTGCGGCGGCCCCTGCATTCCCTGCCCTTCGTGCACTGACCAGTTGAAGAATCAGAACGAGAGCGATGTTGATTGCGGAGGGACTTGTGATGGCTGCGCCGGAGGGATGAAGTGTGATTATAACCATGACTGCGAGAGCTTCAAATGCGTGAAAGAAGTCTGCGCTTTTGCCAGCTGCGAAGACAGCATAAAGAATCAGGGTGAGGAAGGCATTGATTGCGATGGTCCATGCCTGAAGGTTTGCGGCAACTGCTCTGACGGAATAAAGAATCAGGGTGAGGGGGATGTTGATTGCGGCGGAAGATGCAGGCCCTGCCCATCATGCGATGATGGCAAGAAGAACGGAGATGAAAGATATGTTGATTGCGGAGGAGATTGCAAGAAGTGCGAATTCCATGATTTCCTGATACACAACCTTGTTTGGATTGTTATGCTGGCATTGTTAGTTATCATGATTGTCGGGGGAGTGCTCTCATACTTTGTATTGATACTTGCAAGGCCTGAGAAAGCCAAGAGGCTATATAATAATAACACATTCTTCCTTTTCATGACTGGCATGAACCGCTTCTGCAGGAACTGCAGGAAGGTATTAAGAAAATCACCTGCTGTAGGGGCTGACGCAGTCAAGAACTACCTGGAAGAGTTGCAGGAACTGGCGAGGCGCCCATTCTCAAACAAAGAATTATATGATACAATCATCCGCATGTACTCATCGATATTCTCATTGCCGCCAGGATTTGACGACAAAGCATTCTTTTCCAAAATTCACGAATCAAAAGTGCCGCCATTCCTAAAAGTATTGCTCGTAGGATTCTACAAGAAAGCAGGCATACTGACCATGGGAACCTTTGTCGCAGATGAGGAAAGAGAGAGCTTCTTGACAGAGTTCAGGTTTTTGATAGCTGAGCTGGGGAAAGCTTGAGAATGGGTGTTAGATATGTTACGAGAGATACCGCCGATGAATGCTTCCAGGTTGGAAAGCATATTGAAGCACTTGCCAGAGCCAAGCTACGCTGATTTCTATATTATAGGAGGATTCGATTATTCCAGCCTTCTCAAGCAAGTGCAGGAGATAAATCAAGGAATAAAAAACGCAACATTCGGCGAGGCCATAATGAGAATCGAAAATCCCGCGAAGCAGACCGTGATGGAGCTTTATACCCGTTCGCTTCAGAAATATACTGAGCTTTTAATGCCAGGAAAACAGCCCCTGGCTCCGCCAAAGATACTCTCGCTAAAGAATGTGTTCTGGGAGCTGCCTGGTGACGTGAACATCAACATCACGCCACGGGAAGTGCTCATGGACTACGACTATAACAACACTCCTTCGTACGTGAAAGAGATAATGAAAGAGCTCGGAGATGGGATAGTATTGTTGAAGTACGTGACAGAGGAATAGTTTCTTTCTTCGACCGCGCCTGGTCGCTAGGCATATCCTATTAAGGCGCGCCCGATGTCGTTTTCCGAAAAAAGAACTTTTATATATTGAGTGTTTCTATCGTTGCTTATGAAGATAATCGCTGACCTTCACGTGCACTCTCGCTTCTCGAGGGCATGCTCGACTGATCTTTCCATTGCTAATCTTGAGAAGTGGGCGAAGGTGAAAGGCGTTGGATTGCTCGGCACCGGCGATTTCTCACATCCGAAGTGGATCCTTGAGCTGAAGTCAGAGCTTTCTGAGGACGGGACTGGGATTCTTAGGACGAAGACAGGCTTTCCTTTCGTGCTGCAGAATGAGATTTCGTTGATATATACGCAAGGAGGAAAAGGCAGGCGAGTGCACCTTGTCGTCCTCGCGCCAAGCTTCGCTGTTGTTGAGAAAATAACTTCTTATCTCCTTTCAAAAGGCCGCATTGATTATGACGGCAGGCCGATGTTCAACATCTCATGCATCGAATTCTCAAAAGCGATGAGGATGATAAGCGACGAGATAGAGATTATACCTGCGCACGCATGGACGCCTTGGTTCGGTGTTTTTGGCAGCAAGACAGGATTTGACACACTCGAAGAGGCTTTTGGCAGCGAAGTTTCGCATATACACGCGATTGAGACTGGACTATCAAGCGACGCTGAGATGAATAGGTCTCTTTCAAAGCTCGATAAGATTAATCTTGTCAGTTCTTCTGATTTGCACTCATACTGGCCTTGGAGGATAGGTCGCGAAGCGACATTGTTTGATGTTCCTGAATTGAGCTATAAGAATATCCTTAATGCGATACGCACCGGCAAGGGACTTGCTGGGACGATAGAAGTCGACCCTTCCTATGGCAAATATCACTTTGACGGGCATAGGCTCTGCGGCGTTTCGATGAGCCCTGAAGAATCAAAGAAGAACAAAGGCATCTGCCCGAAATGCAAGAGGCCAATGACCATCGGCGTGCTGAACCGAGTGGAAGAGCTTGCTGACCGGAGCTCGCCGGTAAACGTGCCTTTTTCTGTTAAATTGATTCCTTTGCATGAATTGATTTCATTTTCTCTTGGAAGCGCCATGGCATCAAAGAAGGTCTGGGCTGAATACTATAATATACTGAAGGCAGGTAAGGATGAGTATGATATATTGCTGAATGTTCCTGAAGAAGAGCTTTTGAAAGTGACAAGCAAAGAGATTGTCGAGCTCATAATGAAGAACAGACGAGCAGAACTGACAGTGAAGCCAGGCTACGACGGAGAATACGGAGTGCTGATGGTCGACGGAAAGGAAGCAGCTGTTGGCGATGATGGGGGAGATAGCTCTGAGAAGAAGAGCGAAGAAAAGAAAAAAGATGATTTGGCTGAAAAGAAACCAGCTGCTTTAAAAACGCAGAAAGGGCTGGGAGAATATTTCTGAGAGTTTTTGGCTGTTTTCTTGATGGTCTAGTGACAGCATAGTTATATAAATCACCTTCAAATTTCAATGATGGGTGGTTATTGTTTGGACTTAGATAAAATAATAGCGATAATCTCTATGGAGACAGGGCTGCCCGGTCTTCCTCTTTCGGGTGGAGGGTTGGGTTGGCTTATGGGCGATATCTTGCGCTCAATGGCTGATAAGGGCAGACGGGCGTATAATTATTCATTGCTTTATTCTATGGGCAATTTCAGGCAGGAGATTGTTGACGGACGCCAACGTGTCTTCTACGAGAACTACAACCCGAAGAAAGACATGGAGCTACTTGATACCCTCATTAGTGTGCCAATAGAGGACAGAAATGTCGATGTAAGGGCGTGGATGTATAAAATAAAGGGCAACGCCTGGTCTTCAATCCCATTGTTCTTCCTAGATACCACCAGCGACAAGAACAGGCCTTGGGATAAGGACATAACAAAAAGCCTCTATATGGAGGCGCCAAACGATAATAGGTACTGGAGGATAGCTCAGGAAGAAATCCTCGGTATCGGCTCTGTGCGAATGATGCACGAGCTCAACAAGAGATATGGGGACAAGTTCCCTCTGCCTGAAGTATATCACCTGAACGAAGGTCACGGAGCTTTCGCCGCTATTGAACTTATTAAGATATATGGAGAAAAGGAAGCTCGCGACAAGATAGTTTTCTTCTCTCACACCCCTATAGAGGCTGGTCACGACCGTTTCAATTTCGAAAAGATTAGAATGATGCTTGGAAAATATCTCGAGGGCATTGATATAAGGAGGCTCGCTGGCTATGACGATTTTAACATGACCCGCCTGGCTGTTAACATGAGCCGGAGCGTAAGCGGCGTCTCCGAGATGCATGCAGAAGTCTGCAGAGACATGGAAGTATTCAAGGGAGTTGACGTCGGATCAGTTACTAATGGAGTACATCCCTTCACCTGGATTGCTCCAGAATTCCAATCTTTGTTCGATAAATATATCCCTGGCTGGAGAGGTAATCCGTCTAAGCTCGCAGGAGTGGAAATAATACCTGACTCTGAGCTCCTTTCAGCTCACTTCACTTTGAAGAAGAGATTGGTGGAGTTCGTGAATCAGAAGAACAAAATAGGGAAAATCAAGTTTGATCCGAACATCTTGACTATAGGTTTCGCGAGAAGATTCGTGGATTATAAAAGAGCCGATCTGATACTTGAAGACATAAGAAAACTCCATGAGGCTTACGAAGGTCCCATCCAGATATTATTCGCCGGAAAAGCCCATCCGCTTGATTGGAGGGGAAACCAGATACTCGAGAATATTGTGAAGTTCGTCTGCGAGTCTGATAACAATGTGCGCGGGGCTTTCATAGAGGATTATGATTATGATACTGCTTTCCGGATGGTATCGGGTTCTGATTTCTGGCTTAACACTCCTAGGAGACCTTACGAGGCCTCTGGCACTTCTGGTATGAAAGCCGCTCTCAATGGGGTTCCGAGCTTCTCAACAATCGACGGATGGGTTTATGAGGCGCCGATAATCAACGGGAAACGCAGAGGAATGATTTCGATAGGTGTCGAGCCAGATAGGATCACTCGCTACCAATTCGACGATTTCAATGATGCCCAGGACCTACGCCGGCAGATGAAGGATGAAGTCAAGAAAGTCTATGAGAGTCCTTCAGCTTACGTTAAGTTGATGAAGGAAGCGATAATAAACGGCTCGTTTTTCAACACTCATCGGGTTGTTGATGATCTTTTCGAGAAGATATATTAGAGTACGCTTTCAATGTCAATCGTAGTTTTCGACGCCACGGCGCATTACAAAAACTTGCGCGAGTTTTTGAACATGTCTTTAGGCGTACGCTACGCGTAACGCCGCGACCCGGATTTGAACCGGGAGTTCCGTAAGGAACCGGTTAGCTCGTTTCTGATGAGTTCGAGACCGGCGCTCTCTCTCGCTTCTCAACTTCCATCAAGAAGTACCGAGTTAAGCGATCGCGGCAATAATTTATTGTTGCAAGCGAGCGCTTTCAAAGCATCAGCTTTGTTTAAGCGATCGCGGCATGAGTTTTATAGTTGTATGTGAACTCTATCGGGTTAAAAAGTTTTCTACGTTCTGATCTGCAGTTATTATTTACTATATAGAAAATAAATAGAGCTAAAAAAAATAAAAAGCAGTTTTCCGCCGAAAGGCAAGAAAAAGGGAAAAGGGGCTTAGCTGTCAATAGAAATGACAGGCTAAACCCCCTCCCTAGCGGATTAGGTCGTAGCGAAGACATGGTCGTTCTCCGAGGTTCTCGGCTACGGCCTTTCAAATCTTGAAGCAGAAAGACAGAGCTATCGTGGGGATGATCTTCAGGGATTTCCCTCCTTCATAAGAGATTACGTCTTCTGTGATGGGGTCAAACTCAGTGATCTTTTTCCCATACTCGACTATCCTTAGCTTAAACGAAGGCTCGAGATAGAAAGGCCCCCGGATTCTTGTCCCTGCAATCAATGCCACCACAGGATAAAACGCCACCTTGTATTCATGGGTCAGTTCTGTGAGTGAGACGTACAGCCATTTCTGCCTGAGAAGGTTTCCTGCAGCATCCTCCTCTTTAGTATAGAAGTTGTATCTATAGTCTGGTTTTCCGGCTTCAACACCAACGCCGATTTTCGCATAAGTTCTCTTGCCAATGAAAAACCTATACGTTTGAATGAAGTAAACGCTCAGACCCTTGAGGAGCCACTTATTATCATTTTCCAGGCCGAACTCAAAGCCATTCCTTCCGTTGCTCAGCTCCAGCCCGGCAGAACAGCCTGTGATACTGGAAAAACTATCTCCGATGGGAAAACCAGTCCATTGCAATCCCCCTTTCAGGTAGGTTTTCGCATTTGCAAGACTTGTTAGAAAAAGAAAAACAAATAGTGATGCGATCCATCGTTTCATCCTTTCCTCCTTTTCTCAATCATCAATCTTAAGCAATACTCTGGCAAGAGGGCTCCACTCAGGATATCCTCCTTTATGCTTCGGGTCAAGCGAGATCGGTGCAAGATTGCTTCTAAGACTGTGGTCAAGGCGATTGCTTTCATCAGCACGATCATAAAATCCGTACTGGGAAAAGGTGTACCAGAAGATCTTTTCAGCGCCGAACATATTAATCATCTTCGGATAAATCAATCTTACATACTCAAGATGCTTCTTCCAGTCCTCAACGCCGGTCTCAGTGACCCAAACACGAATTTGCGGGCTGAGTTTTCCCCTCTGAAAAGAGAACCCATCTGTCGCGTCAGATTCATAGCTGTAGAAATTGAAACAGACAATCCTCAGCCTATAATAACCAGGGGTGCGGGAGTAGCGCAGGTTGTAAATCTCGACATCTTCCTGAGAGACAATCCCATGGCTAAGGTCTCCTAAGCCAAGAGCTATATGTTTTCCAAGCTTAACACCACCGTTATTGGTCCCGAGAGTGGGCGCATTCATGAGTGTCAATTCAGGGTGATTTTCACGGGCATAGAAGAATACTTTCTTGAAGACTGGCATGTACTGGGTTGGGGTCATGTATATCTTATTACCCTTCTCATCAGGCCACCAGATGAAGACTTCAGTCTCGTTCCCTATACTCCAATGTTTCACCCCTGGATTTTTGGAAACAACCCAAGAGAAAGCTCCAGTTATATCAAAGCTTGG
>Ga0268280_1001458_pt1 | contig 15869 bp, 12 predicted proteins | sample saktaG_9_FD_190139 | JGI IMG/M metagenome (GOLD analysis project Ga0268280, IMG submission 190139) | Saline water microbial communities from Sakinaw Lake, British Columbia, Canada - sak_2011_5_24_40m | ecosystem: Environmental > Aquatic > Non-marine Saline and Alkaline > Saline ... | reverse complement strand
GCAAAGTCACTGCTTATGAGCTGGTCGCCGAGCATGACGATGAAGGCCGGGGGGCGTTCCCCTTCAGCGGGACCAGACCAGTCTGCAAGATATCCCGCCCAGGAAAGCAAAGGATAAAGGGCCGAAACTTCATCAGGATCACTGAGCGCAATGTATTTCAACGGCTGAAGGTTCTTCGCTGAAGGAACATAACAGGCAAGTTCAACAAGATTCCGCAGGGTTTCACCGGAAACCGGACAATTGCCGTCAAATCTCCGGTAACTCCGGCATTGCATTACAAGCTCCCTGAAATGCATCATAATGCAGATTAAACCTTATCCTTCCAGGCTGCCCCGGTATATTTTGAAAGTTCATCCCACTCGCCGCTGCTTATCCACTCGGAAATATAATCAACCGTTCTTGCATAACGCAACGGTTCCCGGCAGGGCTTCTGCAGCCAGTCGGCCAGAATGGAGCCTTCAAGACTGTGCATGACCATGCCGTATCCGAGCTGTTCCATGGCAAGTGCATTGGACTCCTGCTCGATCTGACCGTCAAGAGGCCTGAGCAGAAGCTTCTTGCCAAGATGAAGTGCCTCTCCCGGAAGCTCGAATCCGGCATTACAGACAACTCCGTTGCACTCCCTGAGATCACCCAGAAAACCTTCGCGGGAGTAACCCCTGAAATGCAAATGTCCCTCATCGCGGCTCTCAGTGACCTTCCCGTAGATAAAAAACTCGTACCGGTCGAACGGAGTAATAAATGCAGCAATATCTTCCACCTCTTCAAAAGGCAGATAGACCAGAATTTTCTTTTTGATGACCTCAAGGGAACTCTCTTCATAGAGCGAGGAAGGAATGACCGGAGGAAAAACAGGCTGATTGAAATGGCTCCAGTGCAGCCCCGCATTATAGCGGGCCGGAGCAAAATTCAGCAGGGTATATTTTTCAAAAATATTCCCCCTTGCTACGGGAATATCGAACCGGAAAGCATACTGATGGCCAAACCCCATTGAAGGAATATTCCTGATTCTTGCGGCCATCGACGTAATCGGTTCAAAATCGGTAATAATCAGATCCGTACCGGCAGTATCAAGCATCACAACATCCGACAGAAGCCTTACAAGGTCAAGCTGAAACATCGTTTCAATATAGTTCATCTTTCCCTTGAAGGTTACCAGCGTCATGCCCTTCATCACCCTGTAGGGCTCGAATATTTCAATCTCCTTGAGCTCCTGCTCTTTTCTTCCGCTGATTACGACCTCCACATCATGACCGTCAGCCCTGAGCTTTGCAACAAGCTCCCGGCTTCGGCTGATATGCCCGTTTCCTGTACCCTGAACTCCGAAAAGAATCTTCATGCTGCTGAATATTTACGCTTGAAACACAGTGAATGAGAGGTCTTGTTACTGCTGAATTCTGAGATTGGCATATTGCACCATCAGCGTCTTCTCTCCTGAACCGCGAAAGTTTATCCTCACTTTCTGTTTTGCGCCTGTTCCCTGAACATCAAGTATGGTTCCTGAACCGAAAACAGCATGATGCACCATCGTCCCTGCACGAAGTCCGGGTCGTGAGAGCTTCGTCTGGCCTCCTGAAGGTGAAGGAAGCGAGGGTGTTATTGCAGTTTTCTGTTGATAACCTCGCAAGGACATTGATGAACCCGAAAGCGGTTTTTCCTTTACAGAACGATCGGCAAGAAACGTCCCGTTCTCTGTCTGCACAATCGAAGAATCGATTTCACTGATAAAAACCGATTGTAAACAGTAATGCTGTTGACCATACTGGTAACGGCTCTGAGCCCAGGAAAGAAATATTTTTTCTTTGGCTCTTGTCATCGCCACATAAAAAAGCCGTCTTTCCTCTTCAAGCTGTTCGGGCTCATAGCAGTTCAGCGGGAAAAGCCTTTCCTCCAGACCGGTAACAAAAACAACAGGAAACTCAAGACCTTTAGCCGCATGCACCGTCATCAGGGATACGTAATTATCAGAATCCTGCGTCTCTTCATAGTCGGAAGCAAGCGATATATTCTCCAGAAAATCTCCAAGCGACCCGCCGTCAGGGTTATGGTCGGAAAAATCCCTTGCCATGGAGAGCAGTTCCTGAAGGTTTTCATGACGCGCCAGCGATTCCGGGGTGTTCTCAGCCTGCAGCAGCAAGGGAATAGAGGTCAGCGTGAACAGTTCCGTCAGAACATCGTATACGGTCCCGCTCTCCGCCACTTTTCTGAGCGCTTCAATGACACTGCTGAACGATGCCAGAGCATTCAGCAGCCGTGCCGGAAATCCTCCCTCTCCAGCCTGCAGGATTGCATCATACAGAGATATCCCCCGCTCTTCGGCAAACTCTTTGAGCCTGCCGATACTCACATCACCTATTTTTCGCGAAGGAAAATTGATAACCCGCAGGAGCGATTCGCTGTCACGACTGTTAAGAATAAAACGAAGATAGGCAACAGCATCCTTGATCTCCCTGCGTTTATAGAACGATACGCTCCCGAAAATCCGGTAGGGAATGCGGTGCTGGCGCATGATATCCTCAAGCACCCTCGACTGGGCATTGGTCCTGTAAAAAACGGCAAAATTTCTGAACTCATAAAGCTGCTTTGAACGCAGGGAACGGATATGATCACCTACTTTTTCAGCCTCATTGCGCTCATTGAATGCCTCAATCAGAGTTAACGGCTCTCCGTCACTGCGATGCGAAATCAGCTCTTTTTTAATCTGCCGCTGATTACGGCTGATCACGCTGTTTGCGGCTTTGAGAATATTTCCCGTACTGCGGTAATTTTCAACGAGCTTGAAGGTAAGGGCATCATGATAGTCATCCTGAAAGTTCAGGATATTGGAAATATCCGCTCCCCGCCAGGAATAAATTGACTGTGCATCATCACCCACAACAAAGATATTGCGGTGCCGTGCCGCGAGCATTTTTGCCACAAGATATTGCGCCCGGTTGGTATCCTGATATTCATCGATCAGGATATAACGGAAAGACTCCTGGAGATCTTCAAGCACCTGCGGATGGGCCTGGAAGAGTTCAAGCGGCTTGATGAGCAGGTCATCAAAATCAAGAGCGTTGTTTTCCTTCAGTTTCCGGGTATACAACTCATAAATCTGCGCTGTCTTCTGCTGGTTATAGTCTCCGGCATTTCGATGAAACTCTGCAGGCAGAATAAAACCGTTTTTAGCTCTGCTGATCAGTCCCTGAACCGTATTGACCGGCACCGACTCATGGGAGATGTTCAGCTCGGTCATTGACTGACGGATCAGGCTTTTACTGTCATCAGTATCAAAAATTGAAAAGTTCCGGTTATAACCGAGCAGATCGATATAGTCGCGGAGAAGACGCGCAAAAACCGAATGAAACGTCCCGATCCACAACCCGCCGGAGCTGCCCTGATGCAGCAGGGTATCGACACGATGGCGCATCTCTCCGGCAGCCTTGTTGGTAAAGGTCAGTGCAAGAATATTCCGGGGAGAAACTCCCTCGTTCCTTATGAGATATGCAATCCGGTAGGTAATAACTCTTGTCTTGCCGGAACCGGCACCCGCCAGCACCATCACAGGCCCGGAAGTTGTGATTACGGCATCACGCTGTACGTCATTGAGATCATGTAAAAAATCCGTCAAAACTTCTGAACACCTGTTAACTGTTATAGCGCCGCAGCCCTTTTCCGCCATTGAGAACGCCGAAATCTCAAGTTGAATTTCGTATAACTTTACCCTTTTTACAAATCACGGTCAAACAAATCCCTTCCTGCAGAGCAATCCCCGGTACGAATTATATTCACTTCGGGTTCACCGCCTTTTCAAACCATCCGGCGGTTTACCGGAGAAAATTCCTGTTGCCGTGGTCATGCGGTTTTTTCCTTGTTTTTATGCAGAGCCCCCCTGCTTTTGGCTCGGAGAGTTGCTATATTTGCAGTCAGATAATTTCACATCAAAATGATCCGGTAAATGTTCCCTCTTGTATACGAAATCAATACCAGAATATGGCTCCTGAAACTGAGCAGAAAGCACAACCGGCAGGTGACGCTCGGCAGCATTCCCGAGGAGGAGTTCGCCTTCTTTTCTGCCTGCGGCTTTGACATAGTCTGGCTCATGGGTGTCTGGGCACCAAGTCAGTACAGCAAAGCAATTGCAACCGCGCATCCCGGCCTCCGGACATCATTCCTTGAACACACAGCTATTGTCGAACCCGGTGACATAGCATCATCTCCTTATTCCATAACCTCATACTCAGTCAACGAGACACTGGGAGGTAAAAGTGAGCTGCTTAAGTTCCGTAAAAAGCTCCGGGCTTACGGAATAAAGCTCATGCTTGACTTTGTACCGAACCACCTTGCCCTTGACAACGAATGGCTCCCGGAACACCCGGAGTATTTTATTTCCCTTTCTCAGGAGGAACTGAACCGGAATCACGGCTCAGGTTTTGAATACACCCGGGGAAAATTTCTGGCCTACGGCAAGGACCCATATTTTGATCCATGGACGGATACCCTGCAGCTCAACTACGCCCAGCCTGAAACCCGCAGGATGATGACTGAAAATCTTTTAAAAATAAGTTTACTCTGCGATGCCGTCAGATGCGATGTCGCCATGCTGATTCTTTCAAGCGTCTTCAATACGACATGGAGTAACCTGAGCGGCCCCATGATGGAAGAGTTCTGGCCTGATGCAATCGCCGCAGTAAAAAAACGTTACCCGGACTTTCTCTTCCTTGCAGAATCCTACTGGAGCCGGGAATGGGAACTCCAGCAACAGGGGTTTGACTTTACTTACGACAAGCCCTTTTACGATTTTATCACCAGCGTTCCGGTGAATACTGAAATGCTTGGGGGACATCTGCTCGCGCATTGGGACTACCAGAAAAAACTCTGCCGGTTCATTGAAAACCATGACGAACCGAGAGCCGCAGAAATAACATCTCTGAACAACAAGACCGCTGCTCTGGTACTTCTGACTGTTCCGGGCATGCATCTTGTCCACCAGCAGCAGATGGAGGGATTCAGAAAGAAAATCCCGGTACAGCTCCTCAAACAGGCCACGGAAGCTGAAGATCCGGAACTTGCAGAATTCTACAAAAAGCTGTTTATCCTGCAGAAAAAACAGCTCTTTCAGGAAGGGCGAGTTGAATTGCTTGAGCTGCATGCTGCCGGCAATCCCCTTTGTTTCGGATTTCACCGCTTTACTGAAAAGAATCACGCATTTATTCTTGCCAATTTCGGATCAACCGGTATTGAAATAGAATTGCGCCACCCGCTGCCTGATCATATCTGTCTGGAAACACTGAACCTGCTCAGTACAGCGGGCGTCAACAACACCTGCGAAATTCGTGGCACAGACAGGACTCTCCGGCTTTGCCTCTCTGCTCATGAAGGAGTGGTCGTGACGTTCTGAAAAACAGCAATGAACAAACGGCTCATAAAACAATCCCGGACTAATTCTTTTAAATGCACCTTTTGACAGTTTCCGTCCATGCATATCACGACAGACACCATCACCCTGCGAACCACCGGGCCAATCGAAATCATCGATATAACAGCCGGCGTTTCTGATGCGGTATCGGCCTCAGGACTTGACAGAGGGCAGGTAACCGTCATAAGCCTTCATACGACTGCCTTTATCAATATCAACGAAAAAGAGGAGCGCCTGCTTGAGGATATGGAAACCTTTCTCAAGCGGCTGGTGCCGAGGGATGGCAACTACCTGCATAATCTCAATCCTCTTGACGGGCGCGATAATGCCCACTCCCATCTTCTCGGACTGTTCATGAACACATCCGAAACAATTCCGTTTTCCGGGGGAAAACTTCTGCTCGGCCAATGGCAGTCAGTTTTTTTTGTCGAACTTGACGGACCACGCGAAGAGAGAAAAACCCTCCTGCAGATTTCAGGCATCTGAAACCCGGGCGCCGGCGGCATCAATGGAACCGGGAAGCCGCAATTCCGGTTAATGTTGGGAAATATGACAATAACCTCAAGCTGTAAAGCAGTATGTCCGATTCAATACCGGTTTCCGTAACAAAACATATCACCCCCTCTCTCTCTGAAATCAAGTCGCCTGATGATCTCAAGCGGCTCAGCATCCCGGAACTTCAGACTGTTGCCGATGAATGCCGTAAAGAGGTCATAAAACTTGTCTCCATGAACGGAGGGCATTTTGCCTCAAGCCTTGGGGTTGTGGAGCTGACCGTTGCGCTTCATCATGTTTACTCTGCTCCTCACGACAAAATAGTGTGGGATGTCGGCCATCAGGCATACGTGCATAAAATCCTGACCGGAAGAAAAGACAGGATGCAGACCAACCGCCAGTACGGCGGACTTGCGGGTTTTCCCAGAATATCGGAAAGCCCCTATGATGCGTTCGGAACCGGTCATGCAACCACATCTATTTCCGCTGCTGCGGGAATGGCTGCCGCAAGGGATCTTGCCGGCACAAATGAAAAGGTTATCGCCGTCATAGGGGACGGCAGCATGACAGGAGGCATGGCATTCGAAGCCATGAATCACCTTGGAGATCTCAAAAGCGATGTTCTGGTCATCCTCAACGACAACCAGATGGCCATTTCGCCAAGTACCGGCGGACTGAAAAACCATCTGATCAACATAACTCTGAATAAAACCTACAACAGGGCCCGTAAATTAATCTGGAAATCGCTTTCGCTTTTCAACAACAACGCCGGACAAACGGCAAAAAACGCCGTCCGCAAAATCGAGGAGGGTTTCAAGGCCGCACTGACTCCGGGAGCGTTTTTTGAGGCCCTCGGCTTGAGATATTTCGGGCCGATTGACGGCCATAACATGGAACAGCTTGTCAAGGCGCTCAAAGAGATGCAGGAGCTTCCTCATCCCAAGCTGCTGCATGTTATAACAACAAAAGGAAAGGGCTTCAAGCCGGCAGAGGATAATCAGAGCAAATGGCACGCCCACAGCGGCGGATTCGATACGACGACTGGAATATCGCTGAAACCGGCCAATACATCGCTTCCTCCGAAATACCAGGAGGTGTTTGGAGAGGCACTGGTGGAACTGGCCCTGAAAGATACAGGGATCACCGCGATTACCGCCGCCATGCCGAGCGGAACATCGCTCGACCTTTTCCAGAACGCACTGCCGAATCGTTTTTATGACGTCGGCATAGCGGAACCGCATGCCGTCACCTTTGCCGCAGGGCTTGCGGCACAGGGATTCAAACCGGTCTTTGCAGTTTACTCAACCTTTCTGCAGCGGGCCTTTGACCAGCTCGTGCATGATGTCGCCCAGCAGAACCTGCACGTTGTATTTGCCATTGACCGCGCAGGGCTGGTAGGAGAGGACGGGCCGACCCATCACGGAGCATTCGATCTTTCCTATCTGCATGCCGTACCGGGAATTGTCATCATGGCGCCAGCCAATGAGCAGGAACTGCGCGACATGCTCTACACGGCCCTTTACGACATCAAAGGCCCGGTTGCGATCCGTTACCCCAGAGGCAGCGGAACTGGAATACCCCTCCGCAAAACCTTCAGCTCCATCTCCATAGGCAAAGCGGAGCTGATCCGAAACGGCAGCGGACTTGCCCTTCTCAGCATCGGAAACATGACGGCAAAAGCCCTTGAAGTTGCACAGTCACTTCAGGAAAGCGGCATAGATGCCACCGTGGCCAACATGAGGTTCCTCAAGCCGCTCGACACCGCACTGCTGGAGGAGCTTGCAGCAGGATCAACCCATTTTGCCGTCATTGAGGAAAACAGCACGATCGGAGGGCTCGGCAGCGCAGTGATCGACCACCTGAACACCTGCGGACTGAACCGCCCTGTTCTGAAAATCGGGCTTCCGGACGCATTCGTCACCCATGGACATATTGATGACCTCTATCGGGAGATCGGCTTCGATACACCGTCAATGACAGAAAAAATAAAGCGGTTTTACAGCACTGCAGAGAGGTGAAAAAAGGATAGCCCTGCAAGCAACAGCCGCACGGACAGATTTGCAAAAAGACCGGCAAGGAGATCATCGGCCATGATTCCCCATCCGCCCGCAAGTCGCTGGGCGGCATCGACAGGTCCGGGTTTTGCGATATCGAAAAAGCGGAAAAACACCAGCGACAGCAGTGCGGGAAGCACTCCGGCCGGCAGGGCGGCAAGCGCCAGCCACTGTCCGGCAAGTTCATCAACCGTCACAACTGAAGGGTCCTCACCGTACCGCTCCTCCATTATCGGGCCTGCCCATACACCTGCCGCAAGTGAGAGAATAACCAGAAACAGCAGCAGCTGGGGATTCTGAAGAACCGGAAAAAAGAGATAGGCGAGAACGGCAGCAATGCTCGTCACCGTTCCGGGAGCTACCGGAAAATAACCGATTCCGAAACAGGTGGAGAGGATTTTTGCCGCAAGAAGTTTCATTCTTTCACCGGCCCTGTTGAGGCTTCTGAAAATAAACACTCCAGTTGCTCACCAGGTAGGATATTCCGGTATAGACGGTAAAGACCGTTACGGCAAACATAATGTAGTCGAGGAAATCAGAAAGAAGAAAGCCACTGATCATGACCGAGATTCCCTTGCCGGAAAAAGCGGCTTCTTTCATCAAAACCAGCACCATGATCAAATAGACAAAGAGATTCTGCACCAGAGTCTTGTATTTCGCCTCCATGCTTGTCACGACGGGCATGTCCCTGAATTCGGCATAAACCCTCAGCGCCGTAACGACAACATCCCTTACAACAACAAGAATGACCATCCAGAGAATCAGGTAGCCCATCCAGACATAAAGAAGAAAGGCGGCAGTAATGAGCAGTTTATCAGCAAGCGGATCGAGAAAAGCACCAAGGCGGGTCGAAACTCCATATTTTCTGGCGTGATAACCGTCATAGATATCGGTAAGGGAGGCCACTGCAAAAACAATGACTCCAAACAGCTTCAGATAGGGATCAGCCTGCAGCAGCAGCACGACAAAGACAGGTACGAGCAGAATCCGCAAAGCAGTAAGCTGATTGGGTATGGTCAGATATTTTTCTTTCAAACCCTGCGGGATTATATAGATTAAATGCCTGGATAGATCACAACCCTGATTACAGGCTGTCTACGGCACAAGATACAGTATTGAAAACTGTTTTTCAATGCATCGGCACTGCGGCGGTCAATAATCGCCTTCAGTCCAGCTCCACCACTGTCACTCCCGTCCCGCCTTCTCCCCACTCCCCGAGACGGAAACTTTTGACATGCCGGTGCTGTTGCAGCAGCTCGGCCGTCCTCTGCCTCAGAGCACCCGTTCCCTTGCCGTGCACAATCGTAGCCGAATGGATCCGGTGAACTCTCATGGAATCCAGAAACCGCTCAATCTTCATGATGGCCTCGTCCCCGCTGAAACCTCGCAAATCAAGCCTTGTTGATTCAAAATCTTCAGTAACCGACGTCCAGGATCCCTTCCTTCCGCTGCTTTCCGGCTCCCTTGATTTTTTTTTAGCCTGTGTTTTTGATGTTTTCTCAAGATTTTTCAGAGATGTGGTCAACCTGAAATTTCCGCACTGCACAACCACGCTGCTTCCCTGGATACTCTCAACCTGACCGGAAGTACTGGTATCGAGAATTCTGACAAGATCACCTTCACGAATGGTAAGATCAGGAGTACCTTCAGTTTCGGCAAGAAGGGCCGACTCGTTACGGGCTGCTTCAAGCTTTTTCTGTCCAAGTTTTTTTCTCGCATCCTGTACCGTTTTTTCATCAGCAGGAGCACTTTTGACCTCATGCAGAATCTCTCTGATCTCTTTGCGGGCATGCTCCACCTCTTTCTGGAGCTCCCTTGATGCTCCGAGTTTCAGTTCCCTCCGCTTCTCTTCAAGCAGGGCCTCCTCACGGCGCACTGAAAGCTCCCTCGCCTTCTGCTCCTCCTTTTCCGCATCAAGCCGCTGCTTCAGGGTACGGTTCTCGTCGAGAAGACGGTTCAGGTCATCAAGCATGCGATCCAGACCGAGTCGCTCACCCTTCATGAATCCCTCTGCCCGGTCAATCATGGCGGGGGGAAAGCCCATCCGCTGCATCATCGCAAACGCAAAACTGCTGCCGGGCAGCCCCTTGAGAAAGCGGAAGGTCGGCGCAAGCCCTGCCCTGTCAAACTCCATCGCGCCGTTGACGACACCGTCGCGTTCATGGGCATAGGCTTTCAGCTCTCCGAGATGGGTAGTCACGATGGTTTTTGCTCCGCATGATATCAGCTCTTCGATCACTGCACGGGCGATGGCTCCCCCCTCTTCGACATCGGTGCCGGCGCAGAGCTCGTCAATCAGCACAAGGTCACGGCTTCCCGCCGATTCAATGATCTTCCTGATTGCACCAAGATGGGAGCTGAAGGTGGACAGGTCGTTCTCAATCGACTGATCGTCGCCGATCTCGATAAAAATACCGGTGAAAAGAGGAAAAACCGAACTCTCGCTGCAGGGCAGCAGGTAACCGTGAACCAGCATGCAGCAGAGCAGGCCGGCGGTCTTCATCGCCACCGATTTACCGCCTGCGTTCGGCCCTGAAATAACGAGGACCCGGTCACGTTCTTCCAGATCGAGATCAAGAGGAAACACCTCCTTATGGCGATGTGATATCAGCAGCCAGGGATGAAAGCCTCTGACAATGCGGAGAGAGTGGCCTCCGGAAATCCCCGGAAGCACCCCGCGGGTTTCAACGGCAAAACGGGCCCTTGCATACAGGGCATCAAACTCACTGAGCACTCCTTCATTATGGCGAAGGTTTTCAAGTTCAAGGCGTATTTCTCCGGACAGTTCCTTGAGAATACGCTCAATCTCCCTGCGCTCGCTGATTTCCAGATCCTGGATCCGGTTGCTGATTTCAAGGGTTTCGGCCGGTTCGATAAAAACGGTCTGACCGGTTCCTGAATAATCCTGTATATACCCTGCTATCTTGTATTTGTACTCCACCCTCAACCCGAGCGTCAGTCGACCGTTCCTGATGGCGACCGTATCATCCATCAGCCACCCCTGCTCCTGACAGCGGCGCTGAAGACGCTCCATTTTCCTGCGAAGCTGTTCACGGAAATCGCTCAAATCACTGCGAATCATCTGCAGTCCGTCACTGGCCGTATCCCTTACCCGTCCCTGTTCATCGATAACCCTGCGGATTGACGCCTGCAGGCTTTTTTCAAGCCATAACCGTATAGTGAATTCATTCAGCAGGGGATAAACCTCCCGGGCAGCGAACATGAATCTGCGCAACTGCACCGAAGAGTAGAGAAGATGATAGATATCCTGCAGTTCATCGGGTTCAAGAAAGCTTTCAAGCACTTCGAGTTTTTTCAGAAGCGGACGGGTGTCGGGCAGGTACGAAAAAGGAAGGGCTATGCCCTCCTGAAGCAGATTCCTTAACTCAAGAACCCGTTCAAGCTCTGCGACAAGCGCCGCACGCCCCGCCTCAGGCTCTGCCGACAGAAGTCTGTCGCGCCCCATAGCCGACAGACAGAACTGTGCGGCATAGTTGGCAACCCTGTCAAATTCAAGCTTCTGTAACGTAACGCTGTTCATAACTACCCAATAATGCTATAGGCTTATCCGTTCATAATTTCAACCACGATCAGCCGTAAAACAGACAAATACCTGTTCTTTGGCCGCCAATCTCAATGCAAACTTAGCAAAATTCCTTAAAGTCGAGCCCGTTTTCAGCCATAAAAAGCCGAAGAACTCTGCTTTTGTCAGCACGGATGACGGATTCCACCATTACAAACCGGCTTGAAAAGATTTCGCGGGCACTCTAACTATTGCCCATTCATCCATTTTTTCATTACTTTCGTTCTGCGGACCAAATTCACCATTGATTGACACTCTATGCGCTTAGCCGTTAATATTGATCACATCGCCACGCTGCGAAACGCCCGCAATGAACAGGAGCCTGATCCGGTTGAAGCCGCCCTGCTTGCTGAAAAATGCGGCGCTGCCGGCATTGTCTGCCATCTGCGTGAAGACCGCCGCCACATAAGGGATCTCGACCTTCAGCGGCTCCGCGAAGCCGTGACCACAAAGCTTGATCTTGAAATGGCCATGACGCCGGAGATGCAGCGTATCGCACTGAAAACACGGCCGGAGCTCATTACCCTTGTTCCCGAAAAAAGGGAGGAGCTTACCACCGAAGGCGGTTTTGATATTGTCCACCATTACGACACTCTGCTCGAATTCCTCAAGCCGCTGAAAGAAGCGGGCATAGAAAGCAGTATTTTCATAGAACCTGAGAGAAACGCCATCACCCTTTCCGCACAGGCCGGCGCCGATCTTGTTGAACTCCATACAGGTGCCTATGCCCGGAAAAAAGATGAGGCTGAAAGGGCAAAGGAGCTTGAGAGAATCCGTGAGGCAACGGAATACGCCAAAAGCCTTGGCCTGAAAGTAGTGGCCGGTCACGGCCTCAACTACCTGAACATCGCTCCTTTCAGGGATATTCCGGAAATAGAGGAGGTCAGCATCGGCCATGCCATTATTGCCCGTGCCGTGCTGACAGGCCTTGAAGAGGCTGTAAGGGAAATGCTCCGCATCATTGCATAAGCCAGCCGCCCATGACCGGAACAGACTCCCTCATTACCGTTATTCTTGCAACCGCAAACCGCGACAAGATAGGAGAGCTTCGTCCCCTGCTTCAAAACATCTCTGCGCTCTTCAGGGTCTCGACGCCTGGTGAGCTTGGTCTGAAAGCCGAGATAGAGGAGACCGAAAAGACGCTTGAAGGAAACGCTCTCCTGAAAGCACGTGGTATCTTTGACCTGCTTTCAGAACGTCTCCCCTTTATGATCACGCTGGCGGACGACACCGGTCTTGAAGTTGACGCGCTGAACGGCGCTCCGGGGGTTTACTCCGCCCGATACGCCCCCGTGCCTCCGGGCGCTGCTCCGTCCTATGCAGAAAACGTCCGTCATCTGCTGCATTGCCTGTCGGGCTGTTCTGAAAGATCGGCCCGTTTCCGGACCGTGATCGCACTCAAGGGACGTATTCCCGCTCCATCCGGGGAAACCCTCCTGTTTGAGCTTCTTGCAGAGGGTGTTGTTCCGGGTTCCATAACCATGGAACAGAAAGGAGCTGGAGGATTCGGCTATGATCCGGTCTTTCTGGTTGATTCAACAGCCAGAACCTACGCTGAAATGAGCACGGAAGAAAAAAATACGCTCAGTCACCGCTCCCTGGCCGTTCAAAAAGCAATTGTCGATCTCCGCAATATTCTTGAACAAAACGGAATTCAGATAACCGACCCCAACATACATGACCCTCTTTGAAGCCATAATTCTTGGAACAATACAGGGCCTGACGGAATTCCTGCCGATCAGCAGCACGGCCCATCTCAGAATCATTCCTGCTCTGGCGGGTTGGGATGACCCCGGAGCTGCGTTTACGGCCATCATACAAATAGGAACCCTTGTTGCCGTGCTCATCTATTTCCGTAAGGATATCTACACTATAGCCAAGGCTGTTCTTCTGGGGGTGCTGCGCGGCAAACCCATGGAGAGCAATGAAGCCAGAATGGGGTGGATGATAGCAGCCGGAACTATTCCGATTGTCATTTTCGGAAAACTCTTTGAAACAGATATAGATACAAGCCTCCGCTCCCTGTACTGGATCAGTGGAGCACTGATCGGCCTGGCCCTTATTCTTTTCCTTGCTGAATGGAAAATCAGAAACCGGCTCGAAAAGGATCTCCCCCTGAAATCGATGGAAAAAATCGGCTGGAAAGAGGCGCTTCTGATCGGTCTTGCACAAAGCATTGCCCTTATTCCGGGTTCATCCCGTTCGGGCGTAACCATAACCGGAGGGCTCCTGCTTAATCTTGACCGTGCAACCGCCGCACGCTTTTCTTTTCTGCTCTCGCTGCCTGCGGTATTTGCCGCAGGGATATACAAACTCTATCAATCATGGAGCAGCATCACCGCCTCTTCTGAAAGCATAACCAACATAGCAGCAGCAACCCTCGTGGCAGGTATTGTAGGCTATGCATCCATCGCCTTCCTTCTCAACTATCTCAAAAGACACACCACAACCGTCTTTATTGCCTACCGGCTCCTGGCCGGAATCAGCATACTTATCCTTATTGCGGCAGGACGGCTGCTGCCGTAACCGGCAGTCCGGAAACCGCAAGCTCTGCTCCTGCTGAAAGATCCCCTCCCTTATCGCCGCCTTTTTGCGGCGTTGCGCTTCCCCCTTTTTAACACTTTTCTGAAGCCGCTTGTTCCCTCGAAAAATAATTCAGTTTTCTGTAAATCGAGCAGTGAATTTTTCTTATATATATGTAATTTAAATTAACCTTTTAATGATTCAGCCATGCCAAACCGCTTGTCAAGCGAAAGGCATAATGGCTTTGAAAAAGCAGACTTACACATACACACGAAATGTTCAGACGGGATCTTTACACCGGAAGAAATTGTTGGAAAAGCAGCATTGTCCGGATTGAAGGCCATTAGTATAACTGACCATGATTCTGTTTTAGGTATTGAGAAAGCAAAGCCGTTAGCCTTACAGAAGGGTGTTGAGCTTATTCCCGGTGTTGAGATGAGCTCAACATACAAGGGCTATGATATTCATATCCTTGGTTATTTTTTAGATTATCAGCATTCCGCGCTGAAACAATATCTGGACCACTGCCGTCATCTGCGCACCGAAAGGGCCGAACGCATGGTAAGCAAACTCGCCAAAATGGGAGTCAAGATCGGTATTGAGCAGATCATCGTCAAGGCTCAGAACGGAAGTGTCGGAAGGCCTCATATTGCCGCAGTGCTTCAGGACGGTGGTTATGTAAAAAGCTTCAGTGAAGCTTTCAGCAGATATCTCGGTTCGCACAGTCCGGCCTACGTCAAAAGCATTGAAACCCATCCGGCGGACGTCATCAGGCTCATCAATGAAGCCTCAGGGCTCTCTTTTCTCGCTCATCCCTCTCAGAATGTACCCGATGAGACACTTAAACAGCTGATTACATTCGGGCTTGACGGCATTGAGATCATCCATCCTTCTCACGACAACTACAAGCAGAACTACTACCGTGAGATTGCCAACGAATACTTTCTGCTCTTTTCCGGCGGTTCCGACTACCATGGGATGAGGGAGCGTGATGAAGACACTTTCGGCAAGGTCACCATACCCTACGAATGGGTGACAAAAATGAAAAGCCGCCTTGTAAAAGCCTGACGGTCCGACGATATTGGGCAATTGACAGAAGATTTGGTATTATCCTAACGTCTCTTTCAGACAGCGCCGCCCGGGGGCGGCGCACGTCATCACAACCTGTTTATGTCATTAACCTTCTTTAGAACTCTCGAAAAAAATCTTCTCCTGCAGCTGAAAGATTTTTTCCTCACCATGCAGGAGTTTTTTCTGTTTTCGCTAAAGACGTTCAGGTCCTTTCCGAAAATAGTCCGCTATTGGAGGGATGTTCTCGATCAGGCCACAATATGCGGCACCGACTCGATTCCCATTGTGCTGGTCAGCGCCATATCCATAGGTGCACTCCTTGCCATTGAAGTGGGTAACCTGCTTGAAGACTTCGGAGCAAAAACCATGCTGGGCCGTTCAACGGCGCTCTCGGTGATCCGCGAACTCGGACCGCTGCTCATGGGGCTCATGCTCTCCGCGCGGTTCGGGTCACGAAACGGTGCGGAGCTCGGCGCAATGCAGATATCGGAACAGATCGATGCGCTTCGGGCATTCGGCACCGACCCCATCGCCAAACTTGTCATGCCCCGGCTTGTTGCAGCACTCATCATGTTTCTGCCGCTGACGGCACTTTCGGACTTTGCCGGTCTGCAAAGCGCAGCATACATGGCCGAGCACTACCACCGTATTGATCCCGGAATATTCTGGAACGCCGTTTACCCCCGTCTTGCGCCCAAAGACTTTGTCGTCGGGTTCCTTAAGGCCCCGGTGTTTGCGATCATTA
>Ga0268280_1001456_pt1 | contig 15877 bp, 20 predicted proteins | sample saktaG_9_FD_190139 | JGI IMG/M metagenome (GOLD analysis project Ga0268280, IMG submission 190139) | Saline water microbial communities from Sakinaw Lake, British Columbia, Canada - sak_2011_5_24_40m | ecosystem: Environmental > Aquatic > Non-marine Saline and Alkaline > Saline ... | reverse complement strand
TTGAGCAACTGCTGTTTGATTTTGTATGTTTTCACCGCTTCGCCCTCCTTGTTACTGGTTCGTCTATACTAATGAGCACCAAGCGTGCCAAGTGTCCGCACAATCCGCGCAAGAGTCAATGGATATAGGGTATTCGCGCATATAATATATTCCCGAGGGCAAACAGGCCACATCTCTATAGCCCAGGCTTTTCGCACAAGTGCTTACAATATGTACTAAGTGGTTGCTGTTACGTGTGTTACGCGCGCGTTCTCGCATTCTCATAATGTATACAAGGTGCGATACCAGACATTCTGGTTTTTGCAACTGTATGCGCGTCAATGCGTTGCTACAAGTGGATATGTCCACATGACCACGCCTAGTGCGGGACAGTGGTTTGCAAAGCACCCCTTCACCCCAGCGGGCGCGACGCTGGCCGGCGCGGGGCGATCTGGAGCCTAGCGAGGTGCTCCCCAGCGCACACATTGCAGGGCAAAAACGCATGCAAATGCGTACAGCATGAGCACAGATTTGTGCGTCATTCTGCACAACTCGTTGATACGCAACAGTCTGATGGTCGTGGGTACGGGAGACATAATAGATAATATCCGACGCAGCATACACTGTGCGAGGGTACCCAATACCCTTTACCCGTGCCGGCGGGGCGCCGAATGTAATGATGCCTCCTGTACCAAAAATGGTCCCATGGCAAATAGGAACGAAAAACTGCTTGACAGATACGAGCGTGGGGAGTAGAGGTGTGGCAGAAAAAAAAGGGGGGGGGTATGGACAAGATCAAGGACGAGTGGCGGTACATTTTGGTTGTCCTAGAGTGCGCCGGTTTTGCGCTTGCGTTGGTTTTCATAGCTGGCATATTGATGCTTGCCCGGATGATTTTGGGACTGATCGCATAGCAGTAAAAGATTGTTGTAAAAAGGTCTTGACTTTTTGAAGTAGGGGTCAGTATAATTGGGGAGTATTTAAGACGTGTCACTGTTTGTTCGGGCAAGGGGTTGCGGGCGGGTTTGTGTGGCTGTCACTCTTCTATCCTGTCGCTCTTCTACAGTGGTTTCTGAGGGGTGTAGAGCGTCTATTGGGTTTCGGGGTGTGTCAGGGCAAGGGTCAGGTGACGATAGGGGGTTTTAGCATGTGCTACGTGGGTGTTTTAGGGGGTTGTCGGGGATTGTAGCGATGGGGCTTGGGTGAAAGAAAGTTGAAAATAGTGGTTGACGTGGCGGTGTGGAATGGTAGGATTGGGGGCAGCAACGAGAGACGGGTTCATGTACCAATCAAGAAAAAACATAGCCGGTCAGCGTGGAGATTCTCGCCTTCGGGCCTGTTTTCTCGTTGCTCACGTTGGCCGGCTTTTTCTTTTTGGGGGTATGACATGAACCTTCCGCATATCCAGTTCTATGTTCGAGATTGGCAAAGCGATAGTGGGTTGAGGTCGTGTTCGTTTGCGGCGCGAGGCTTGTGGATTGAAATGATGTGCATCATGGCGCAAGGGAATCCATACGGACATCTCGCGTTGTCGAATGGAATTGGAGTAACCGAAGAACAGCTTGCCAAGTTGACGGGCGGGGATGATGTGGATGTTAAGGTGCTACTGGCCGAACTGGAGAAGTCGGATGTATTCAGCCGAACAGAAGCGGGTGTTCCTTATTCCCGTAGAATGGTGAAGGACTTTGGGCGCATGAATAAAAGCCGCGAAGTCGGACGGCTGGGCGGCAATCCTGCCCTGAAGGAAGAATCCAGAATCCAGAATCCAGAATTAGAATCCATAATTAGAACCCATAATTATAAGGTTAACCCCACCGTTAACCCACCCCTTAACCCTGGGGTTAACCTAGTGGTTAACCCCAGGGTTAACCCTACCCTTAACCCCCCTGATGACTCTTTTCAGCTATTCTGGTCTGCATATCCCAACAAGAAGGCCAAGAAGGCGGCATTGAAGGCGTGGAAGGCGGCAAAGGATAAGCCAAGTATCGAGGTTATCAGGGCGGCAATCGAGGCGCAAATGGTGGGGGATGACTGGCTAAAAGAGGGCGGGCGGTTCATCCCGCACCCGGCGACATGGTTGAATCAGGGGCGATGGGATGATGTTCCGACACTCAAGCAACAGACAGGAGGCAGGTATGGAAAAGAGACAGACAGGCAGCGAATTGATCGGGAACGTGCTGAAAAGGCCAGCCGAGAATTTCCCGAACCTGACTACAACGCTCTCATCCCCGCACTCTGACATGGACATTGAGCGCATGGAAAAGGAAGCCAAGAATCGGGAGAAAAAGGCACAAGCTGCGGCTCTATTCGACCTAACCGGTGTCCGTGCCCTTCATCGCAAGCCACCTGAATCGCAACTGGCGGCATGGAATGATTGTCTGTCCAAGCTGGTCAAGCGGATTGGGACCGGGATGATGGTAAGCCTGGTGGGTGGGCGGGGTACAGGCAAGAGCCAGTTGGCGGTCGAGTTGATCCGGGCGACGTGCGGCAACGGCAAATCGGCGATGTACACGACCGCAATGGACATCTTCATTGACTTGCGCGATGCGTACAAGTTGCAGGAGAGCGAGCGGGCCGTGTTGCTGCGATTCCAGCGACCGGCGTTGCTGGTGATTGACGAGGCCCAGGAGCGGGGCGAAACGCCATGGGAAGATCGCGTATTGACGGCACTACTGGATTATCGGTACTCACAGCGTCGAGATACGGTGCTCGTGTCAAACCTGTCACGCAATGACTTTGTGAGCACGATGGGCGCAAGTATTCTGTCGCGCATGGTGGAGACAGGAGGAATAATTCAGTGTGATTGGCCGTCATTCAGGGGGGCAAAGACATGAACGAGGGTTGTACGTGCGATGTGTGCGAAAAGTTTGACTCAGGATATGGCCCTAACGCCGTAGTGGGAGTTGTGGTGGACGGCAAGAAATTCAATGCTCACATTGGGTGTATTGCACAATGGTTGAAGCCCAAACCCCCGGAAGAGGAAAACAGGGGGGCGAAGATTGCTTTAATATCAAGTGACGATACGGAAACCATACCCGACATTCCGATTACAAAACCATGTTCAAAATGTGGATTTGACGCTCCCTTGTACAGTTCGGACTCGGAGCGATATGTTGACGCTATGGGCTATTGGAGGCACAGGATGCGGGTAGTGGTGCGATGCCGGTTGTGCGGGCAAATAGACACGTACCGAATTGGAGGATACGTGTTTACTTGCGGGCAAATGATGCAAGAAAGAAACGGGGGGGCAAAAACATGACCAAGGATGATGTTAAGCGGGAGTTGATGGAGGCGATGGAAAGGGTGATACGACAATACATGCCCGTGATACCGACTGATGCCGCCGAATCGCTGTACTGGCTGGCCAAGGCGGTGGCGGTGCTGGACGGGATAAATACCATCCCGCAGTCTGATTACGAGCGCAAATTTGGGCATATCGGTGACGACAAGGGGAAGAAATGAGTTGTGACAGCAAAGAAGTACACGGCGGAATACTATCGGTAAACAAATTCTGCGATTTGTTTGACAAGTATATGCACAAGATGGCCATGAAGGAGCGGGCTAAGGAAAAGGAGTGGCAGATACACAAGGATGAATTGAGAAAAAAAGGGGTTGTGAAAACAGGATCAAGGTTTTGGCCACGATGAGGAAGGGAAAGAAGTAATGGACACGGTGATACTAGCCGCAATCAGGGATGTTTTCTTTTTGCAAGTCACCACTATCGCCATACTGGTCTATGTCATAGTTGAGCTAAGGTTTCGCAAATGACATGGAAGCGAGTCAGGCGTGTGGACACGGAGTACGCGGCCATGTGCTGCAACTGTGCCAAGGGCTTGAAGAGGGGGGACAGGGTATGGAAGTTCGTCAACTTGTGGCCGGTGCGGTATGCGTGTAGCGCGAAGTGTGAGTTTGAGTTCCGTGGGCGATGGCTTGACGAAGAGGCGCGGGCACGGGGCTGGTGGGATGCCAAGTATGGGTGAGGTGGAGATACGCTTGTCAGGTGGCAGGCGCATCGTTTTCAAGCCGTACAAGGCAAGCTGGGTGGCACGGGTGACGGGTGGCGATGTCAGCGTGTTCGAGTTCGGGATAGCGAAGCGGACCATGATGGCGGGACTGAAAGGAGAGGTATGCGCGTTCGGAGGGAAAGACGTGGCCGGCCAGCGAAAAAAATAAAGAGGAAGGAGCAGGTTATCCTTGACGAGTTCCGCCGGATATATCCCGAAGTGGGCACGAAAACGCTGGCAAACCTGATGGGTGTAACGCGGAAGATTGTGATATGTTGGAGGACAGGCAAGCGAGTGCCGGGCGATAACTACATAGACCGGATGGCCGGGGCGATAGGAGTGTGGAAGCGTGGACGATACAAACAAAGTCGAGAAGTTGTCCCAATGCGACGACGAGCGGAAGCTGGTCAATGCCATGATAGACCTGCTGCCGAACGGGACGGACGAGAAGACGGCTGAGATGATCGTTGATCTGGCGTTCTACAGGCCGGAGGAAGTGGCTGAAATATCCGGCATAGACGTGAAAGAGGTCAAGGATGTCAGGCGCAGATTTCCGCGATACATAGACCAGGTAAGGAGCCATAAGCGGGCGTTTCTGGCAACCATGGCCGGGGACCAGGTATTCCGGGCCGTGCGCGTGATACGGAAGATCATGCGGCACATCGAGGTTTCGCCGGTTGATCCTGCAAATATAGCCACACACCTGAACCTTGCCATACGCACAGCCGATGCCATGGCGCGAGTGGTCAATATCATGGACACAGCACCGAGGCTTAACGCATTGGACCCGCCTAGCCATAAGTCGGCGGCTACATCACTTACGAATATCGGAAGTATGCTTGAACGTGCAGCGGGCGCGACACAGAAACGGATTGAGAGTCTTGAGGCCAAGGAAGGGGCTACTCTGGAATGAAGGTCCATCGCGTACCATATCAGGGGCAATGGCTTGTCATAGGCGAAGATGAGCTACAGCGATTGCCGCGTGATGCACAACTGACATTCAGGGAGTACATCGAGGCATACGAGTGGAACAAGCTGAGCTTCTTTCTGCCGCATGGCGGCGGCAAGGATTTCATAAATGATCGGTTGTCGGAAGTGGTGTTCCTTTCAGCATTGAACAGGGCTGGCAAGACCATCCACGGCGTAGCCAAGATGCTGTTCCAGATATTGCCGTGCGATCCTGAGTGGACCTGCTTCACCAAGCATGGCATCAAGTTCCATGAGTGGGAAGGGCCGGTCAGGGCGGCGGTGGCGTGTCACAAGATGGCGCACTTGGAACGATTGATCTGGCCGTTGATACTGGAGTTTGCGCCAAGGAATGAGATCATTGACTATATCCCTGTGCCGGGCAGCAAGGCGGTGCGGTCGTTCAGTATCCGGCAGAACCCTACCGTCAAGTTTGCGTGTGGCAGTATCCTGGACATGTTCACGTACAGCCAGGAACAGGCCGTATTCACAGCATTGGCTTACAAGTACATCCATTGGGATGAGAACCCAAAGGAAGAGCAGTTTGACGAAGGCGATGCGCGTATGTTGAAACAGGTGGGCGAGGAAAGCCAACAGTGGATCACGCTCACGGCCAATAAGCTCAAGGGCCGGGAAGATACGGGAATCAAGGGTTGGGCCAGCCGCATGATGGACGGTTCATTGACCAAGGGGCATACGGTCAAGGTCTACAACATCACGGTTGACCAAGTGCCCAACTGCATCTTCTCGGATGCAAAAAAGAAGAGCACTTTTAGAAAGTGGGTGACAGAGCCGAAAGAGCGCGGCGACTTGAAGGCGCAGCGAGAGGGTGAAGCCCGGTACTATGGCAAGCCGCAGCGGTCGGGCGGGCTGATATTCGACAACTTCATTCCTGAAGTGCATATCATTGATCCGTTTGAGATACCGAAGGACTGGACCAAGGAGCGGGCCATTGACCACGGCGAGTCACAGCCGGCGTGTTGCTTGTGGCGAGCGTTTGCGCCCGATTGCTGGTCACAGTTCATCTACCGCGAATACTACGAGCCGGGCCGGGTTATCGCGCAGCACGCGCCCGCAATCATAGCGGCCAGTGGAAACACAAGAAGCGAGACGGACGAGTTTGTGGATGAACTGACCGGGCTGACTTGGAAAATATGGCAGGAGGATTTCATCAGGGAATCCTATTTCAAGACCGTCATGGACGCCCGCAGTTTCAATAATCATCAGGTGGGCAGGACAATAGGCGACCTGTACGCCATGTACGGGCTTAGGTCACAACCGGCCTGTACCGATGATGATGAGACACAGTTTGCACGGATACGCAACCTGTTGAACATTGATCCTGACCGGCAGCACTACGTCACCAAGGCAAAGGGTGCGCCACAGCTTTACATCTTCAGGTCGTGCTTCAACCTGATACGCGAAGTAGTTGATTTGGAGATTGACGATGTGACGGACAAGCCCAAGCGTAGCCAGCCGGTACACGCCGTTGACGCCCTGAAATTTGTGTGTTCGGAACGTACACGGTACATGGGCGAATCATGGAAACAGGAGGAAAAGGACGATGGCCAAGGAGCAGCAGACCCCTACTACACCGGCGCAGTCCGGCGCCCCGTCACTCGTTGACGGGCTGGGATTCAGGGTTATCAAGGACACCGTGTTCATCAGGAAATGTCTCAAGCCGGAAGGGTTGGGCGCGGGCCTGATAAGGGCCGACTATGCGCGTGAAAATTCGTATTGGGGCGACGTTCTTGGAGTCGGGCCTGACGTGAAGGGCGACATCCGCAAGGGCGACAAGGTGTACGTGGACGAGTTCGGGACGGAAGGGCGCATCCGCGACTACCCCTACGACGACGCTGGCGTACTCAAGATCGTGGACGAACAGAAGCTGAAACTGATTTGGATAGGGAGTGACCGATGAAATGTGAACATTGTGGCAAGGAAAATATCAAGACCGGCTTTCAGGATAAGTACGGCAAAGACCTTTGTGTAGGCGATCTTGTGTGGATTGAGTGGGGCGGCGGCCCGAAGTGTGGGAAACAACTCGGTGGTTTGGCGTGGATACGTAGCGTTCCAGATTTTCCCGAAGATGCACTCAGCGGAGTCAATGTGTACAAGGTTGACAATCGCCCAACGCATCCCGCGATTCAACTAGAATCTGGCGAAACAAGAGAGGATGGGGAAAAGGTTGACAGCATTGGACAGGGAATATACAGGGGGTTGCGAGACATGCGGGATGCCAAGTCCTGCATTCTTTTGTGCCATCCCGAAAGAAAGGAGTGACCGATGAAAATAATCAAAGAAGGTTCGGAGTTATGGGATTATCAACAGCATGGTTGGTGGGTTGGACTTCGGTTGGGGTGCGCGAAATGCGGATGCGAGTTTGAGTTGGAATGGAAAGATCGAGCCGACATCATTCAAACATGGCATAGCGTCCAAATTAGGGATGGATTCCAATGCGTAGTTGCTCGTTGCCCGCAATGCGCTAGCAAAGCCGACACCTTGGTAGAACACACGGAGTATTATTCTAGGCAAAAAGTGTGTTTGGCGGCACAGAGTTGTCCCGAAAAGAAGGAGTGACCGATAACAAGCCCGCTCGTGTCCGATTTTCGGACATGTACGATTTCCGAACATTGTTCTTGACATTTGGCCCCTGAAGACGTACAAACGAGGGCATGGATGACTATCCGAACACCGAAGTTGGCACAGAAATTGACGACGTTCCTGTTGAAAAACCCGCTGAAACACCCGATTATCCCAACTTTTGCAAGGATGAAGACCTTGTAAAACAGGTCAAGGCTGTTGTAAATACCGCGTTTGAGCGGTACAAGAGCCAGCGAACGGGTGATGGCCAGTGGGATGAGCGGATGCGGGACTCCGACCGCATGTACCGATGCGGCCTGAATGTGGCCGATACCAAGGCCGAGCAGTCCACCGCCACCCTGATACACCTTGCGTCCACCCTGTTCTTCCGGTCTGTCCGAACATGGCATTCCAACCTGTTTTCGGTGCTGTTTGCCGAACGCCTGCCGATCAAGTGCATCCCGCCCGCCGAGACCTACGATGAGCAGTTATACGCCAAACAGAAGACCGAATGCCAGCAGAACAATGCCTGTCTGCGCTGGACCATGGCCCAGGATGACGTTGAGGGTAAGGCGTATTCGGCGTTTTGGGAACTTTGCAAAGTCTCCAACCTGATTTGCAAGGTCACGTTCAAGACCGTGTGGCGCAAGATACGCGAACGGGTGACGTATGTTAACGCTGACGGCGATACCTACGACAAGTGGGAGCAGAAGAAGGTCAAGACGGTATCGTTTCCCACCCTGTCATTCCCTGACCACAAGGACTTCTTTATTGATTCCACCATTTTTGAGATGAAGGACCAGCCCTGCCCGATTGAGCGCGGCTGGCTTACGGTTGACGACATCTACGACGGTGTGGAGAATGGCGAGTTCGATAACGGCGACAAGATCACGGCTGAACACCTATATCCCGGCGAAGATGGCAGCACGGTCATTGAAGACCGAGAGGACAATAGCGGTGTTGGCACACTGGACCGGGCGCAATCGAGCCTGTACGGTGTATTTGACGCCTTCCCGCTTCTGCCCATTGACGAAAAGGGCAAGTGGGACAAGAAGAACAGGCCCGTGCGCCATTGGGTTACTATCATCGGCAAGAGCATCACGGATGGCGTGTGTGTCCGGCTGATACGCAATCCCTACCCCTACGACGCCCTGCCCTACTGGAACGTCTGTACCCTACCCGACCGCGTTGGGTTCTACCACTTCGGCTTGGACCAGATGGTACGTCCCAACTATGACGAGTTGACCACTTGCAAGTCGCAGTTGATGGACAACCGCACGCTCATTATCCGCGCACCGATGATCGGGATACAAGGCGCATTCCGTGGCAAGAAGTTCGTATTCAGCGCGAACAGCATAGTGCTGGTTGACCGGCCTGACGCCATCCAGAAGATGAAGATTGACGACGCCACTTTAACGATCATGCCCAACATCCAGTATCTTGAGCAGGACACCGAGAAGCTACTGGCAACCGGGGCTTCGGTTGAGGGCTATGCGTTGGGTGGCCGCACAAGCGCACTTGAGGCGCAAAACGTGCAATCGCAAGCGTTGAAGCCGCATATCATGGCGTATCGGTATATCGCCAAGCAGTTTTTTGAGGGATGGGCCAGCCGCGTGCTCCCGCTCTGGAATGAGCAATCACCCGCCGACCTGACATTGATGGTGACGGGTGAGTCGGAATTGGAAGGCCAGTTCAAGCCGGCCAACCTTGCCCAAGATTATGCCTATGAGCTTACCTGTATTGACGAGTTCGAGAACACCATGACCAAGCGGACGCAAGGGATGCAGATGCTTCAGGTTGTGGGCAGTTCACCCATGCAGAACGAGGTCAACTGGCGAGCCGTGACGGAACGGTTCTTCAAGGACAATGGCTATCAGGATGCCGGGGAACTGTTGAAGTCGGGCAAGACCCAGACCGATGCTGAGCGGATAGCGCGGATGGAAAACTTGGCCATCTACCAGTACGGCACCGATGACCAGCCTGAGCCGCAAGAGGACCACGAGGCGCATATCAGGACGCATACGTGGTTCATTGACAATATCAAGATTTTGCCCAAGGAGCAGCGCAACCCGGCCAACCTTGCCAAGCTGGAATTGCACATCCAATTGCATGAGCAGATTCAGCAACAGTCACAGATGGCCGCGCAGCAGCAGCAAGCCCCGCCTGAAGCGGTGGGCGGGCCAGCTACGCCAGCGCAACAGGTCAGTGACGAAATAGCGGCCACTATGGGGGGCGCAAATGCCAGTACCGTTGGAGTATGACATTGACGGAGTAGTCCTGACGAAAAGCGAAGTCATGGACCTGATGAGCCTGAGCGATGCTCCCGGCTGGCGCGTGCTGCAAAAGGTCGTGAGCGAGAACATTGACAAGCTGGTGAACGGGCTGGTTGCGCTTGGGGAACACAAGATTTGCTATGACGATCAGGACCGGGGGCGCATAGCGTTTGCCACTTTCATTTTGTCGAGGCCACAGGTTGCGCGTGAGTTCAAGGCTGAGGCCGACAAGGAATCTTTCGGACAACATGGCACTAAAGCCATGCCCGAATAGCAGGAAACACGGAGGCATAGTCATGGCAGAGCAGACAGCCGAAGCCGTGGATAAGGTCACTGACCCCCACGCGGAAGGCGATCCTCAAGCCACGCAAGCCACGGAGCAGGGCGGACAACCGGAAACGGCCCAGTCGGCTACGTTGATTGCGGGAAAATGGAAGAATGAGGAAGAGGTAATCAGGTCGGACAAAGAAGCACAGCGAAAAATCACGGAGTTATCTGCGGAAGCATTGATGCTGCGGACAGAAGCAGAAACCCTGAGAGAAGTCGTTAAGCTTCGGAGTCAACAGGCCGCCTCAACTCAAGAATCGGAAAAACCTCAGACATGGGACGATCTTCAGGCAGGATTGACTAAGAAATGGCGAGAATCAGACGTACCTTCAGACGAGATAGGCAAAGACCTTATATCGCTCTTCAAGGAGCGCGACGGATATTACAACAATATCATACGCGGCCTTGAGGAAAAACTCACGAAGACTACGTTTGAATTATCACCAGAGTATCAGGCAGTCAGGGAAGATGTGGACGCATTAGCTTCAACGGCGCCTAACGTGTCGAAGGAAACGCTCACGGCGATTGTGAGAATGATGAGGCAGCGAGAACCCGTGAAGGCAACCGCACCGTCCAGCGTGATACGGCCACCCGTGGGAAGTACGGGCGGCAGCGCGGGGCGTGGCGGCGGAACGGAATCCCAAGGTGCTGTACCCAAAGGCATGATAGATGGCCTGCGGGCCATGGGTTTCAGTCCTGAAGACGTGAAGGCGTATGTGGCTAACAAGTCCAAGAGAGGTTGACCTACCATGAACGAGAAGACTGTGCAGGAATCGAAAGCAACGGAAATGTCCGACATCGAAAAGCAGGTCGCAAGAGCGCGGGAAGTGGCGAAACGACGGAGCGAAGAGCCGCCAGTGGAAGTGGGGGATTCGTATGAAAATCCCAATTTTAAGCTGGCGCTTCAGCACTTACCCAGGGGTTATCGGCTCGGATTGAGCACGAATCCCGCCGCGTATGGCGACCCCAAGCAAGACCCCAAGACAATCAGGCCGGACCAACTCCCCACCCATACCCTTTATATGGGTGACAAGGATTCTGGACCGGAAGTGCATTTAGCCCTGATTGACGAGGGCGCCGAGCCGATGGTTCGGAAGGATAAGGCGGAACAACTCAAGTTCAAGGGAAACCCGCTGTACATGAGACCGTTCAAGATCACGGCTGAGCAACGCAAGTTCAATGCTGACTTGACGAACAAGCGCATCAAACAGGCAGAGGCTTCGGCCAAGGTCAAGGACGGACTTACGGATATGCGGGACATGGAAAAGAAAGGCAGTTAGATATGGCAGTTACCAGGACAGTCTGCAATCCCAGGCTGGTTCAGGGCGGACCGATGGAGACCTTCTACCTGAAGTGCGCCAACAACCAGAGCTGGTCGCTGAATCAGCTTTTGTATTGCAGTTCAGGACTGCTTACAGAAGCGGCGAGCAATGCGGTCAACGCGAAGTACGTTGCGCTTCAGGCAATCACGGACACCAGCACGGGCGGAACAACCTACTGCAAGGTGGGCAAGATCACGGCGAGCCAGGTGTTCGAGATGAACGAACTCGACGGCACGATCACCGATGCCAACATTGACAAGTTGTACAGCATTGACGTTACCACCAATGTGGTGACGTTCGATGTTGCCGACAATACTACCCCCTGCCTCAAGCTGGTGCAGCCGGGGTATGCGTACAACCCGACCGACTACGCGACTGACGACATCAAGGCCGTTGCGCGAGTTCAATTCCTCCAGAGCGTTCTGGACACCTAATAGAAAGGTAACACGCAATGGCTACTCATAGTGCAGTAAGTGCGGCATATCCGTACAGCGGGATACTCCAAAGCGAGGGTTATGCCGATCTGTTGGATGCGTCGTTTGACGTGATGAAAATGAAGAAAGATGCCATCCCCTTGCAGGGTGACAGGTTCTTCAAGCCGATCAGCACGGGCGGCAAGGCTACTTGGAAGACCGGCTACGTGACTTCCGACCTTGGCGTTCCTGTGAAGAACACGGATACCGAAGAGATGCCCTACGCCCAGCCCGCGCCGGGATTCGACATCACCTACACCCCGGACGACTTCCGGCTGGCTATTCGGATCACGCGGGAGATGCGTGAGAAGGACCGCTACGATCAGGTGATGGCGATGCAGGGTGGACTCATGGATGCGTTTCGGCAACTGGACGAGTTGAAGATGGCGGCTGTGTTCAACAGCGCATTTGCGACGAACCTGGGCGCTGACGGCATGTACATGTGCGACACCGGCCATCCGTGCGAAGACGGCATTGGCGGGACATGGAATAACCTTCAGACCCCGGCTGCTCTCAGCCAGGCCAGTCTGCGGCTCATGCGCCTTGCCATGCTGAACCGCAAGTCGCCGAAGGGCTACCTGCGAACCGTCGAGATGAAGACGCTTGTAGTCCCCAGCGAGCTTGAGGACAAGGCCAAGGAGCTTCTTGGCTCCAGCCTGCGTGCTGAAGACTCAATGAACGCCATCAACGTGTACAAGGGTGGGTTCAAGCTGGAACGTTGGGATTACCTGACGGACGAGAATGCGTTTTTCGGGCTTGGCGCGATGGACGAGCAGTACGAAGTGTTCAAGGTCACGCGAGTTGAGCCTTCCCTCGAAAGCTGGAAGCCTACGCCGGACATCTTTGCCCAGCGGCTTCGCTTCAGTTTCGTGATGGGATTCGGCATACCTCGCCAGATCGAGGGTAATGCGGGCGCGTAAGCGCAATAGCGGAAACGGTGCGGGGGGCTACCCATGCCCCCCGTACTACTACAGCAAAATGGAGGATGACTCAGATGGCTAAGGAAAAAGAAGTCTCAACCGGCCCTACAATGGCCGAGGACATTCAGGGGTTGAAGGAAGCATCGGATACGTTGGCGAACAGGTCGTTTGCCCAAGAGAAGGAGATTACCAGCATCAAAGCAATACTCAGAATTGCCGGAAAGCATCTCAAGGATCACGGCATTGACATCAGCGGTCACTTGAAGGGTATCGGTGTGGTTCTGGCGTTGCTGGCCATGGTGGGATTTGTGTCGGCGCGTGACCTTGAGGTGTTCAAGGACGCTCCGGGCACGACCGTTATCTCGCTGACCACGGATGACGCCGGCAAGGGCAACATCATCATTACAGGTGCGATCACCTGTACGGCGGCTACCGTATCTGGAACGGTGACGTTTGGTGGCGGACTTGACGTGACCGGGAACGCCAATGTGAGCGGCGCGGTGACGGCGGGAACGGCCAAGGTGACGGGCAGCGCGGTTGTCGGCAATGCCCTGACCGTTGGAACGAACGTGTACGTCGGCGGGTCAATCTCGAACACAGCCCTGACGGCCAGTAAGCCAGTGTTCACTGACGCTAACAAGGTGCTGGTGAGCACGGGCACGCTTGGCGTGGACCAGGGCGGCAGCGGTGCGGCTACGTTCACGGACAATGGCGTGTTGATTGGTAATGCGGCGTCGGCCTTTTCCGTTACCGCAGTCGGCACGGACGGGCAGGTGTTCCTTGGCGCGAGCGGGGCCAATCCGACATGGGGAACCATGAGCGGGGATGCCTCGATTGCTGCCGGGGGTGCGGTCACGGTCAACAAGGGTCTTGCGATGACTAACGGCGCGAGCCTTGGCAGTATTCCTACCGCCGCGCTGGTTCTTGGCGGCGCAAACATCAAGACCATCCTTGACGCTGCCGACTACGCGGCTGTCAGGACGGCGTTGACGGTGCGGCCCGGCACAGACGTGCAGGCGTATGACGCTGGCTTGGACACGCTGGCTCTGGATAATGGTGGCGACTTGACCAACCTGAACGCCAGCAACCTTGCGTCTGGCACGGTGGCAAATGACCGCCTTGACACGAACAGCAAGAAGGTCGGACTGAACGATGCCGGATCATTGACCAACGTGCAGGCGGCTACTGCGCTGATCGGTGTTGTCCCCCTCGCCAACGGTGGCGCGGGCAACGCCAGCGGTCTGCTGAAGGCCAATGGCGCGGGCTTGGTTTCCGCCGCGAGTGCGGGCACGGACTATCTTGCCCCGGCTACGGTGTGGGGCTATCCGGGTCTTGCCACTGTCACGAACCTGCTTGTCAATACCGTAACCATCACGGCGAAGGACACGGCGGGCGCGACGCTGGCCGGCTTCCGCCTGATCCACGTCTGGGTCAGCCCTACCGACAAAGGAGCCGCCTCGACAAACAACATCGAAACGCTGGTGCTCTCTACTGGTACGGCAATCAGCACAGTGACGGCGAATGCCGACTACTGGTACTGCACGGCTGTGGCGGGAACCGCTGTAGCGACCGTGACAGCGACGGCGGCTGGTACAAACTACCTGATGGTGGCCGATGGCTCGTCCATCAGTTCCATCGCGCTCGTCGAAACTGAGTAGGCAACTCAACCGGGGCGGCGGGGTAGGCAAACATCCTGCCCCGCCTTGCCCGAAGGAGCATAGATGAAACAATTTCTTCCCTTTCTGGTGAACGCCCTGCTCTGTAACGTGGTGCTGGCCGGATCGCTTTCCGTGCTGCCCTTTACAGTGAGCGGCGTCACGAACGGTGGCGTAGTGACGGCTACGGCCATTGACCAAGCATACGGCAAGGTTCTGGCGTTCGACGTGCAGCAAAGCACGGGTTCAACCAATACCTACCTGTGTACAGCGACCTATAATGCCACGACGCAGACCTTGCTTAGCGTGACGCAGACTGCGCTTTCGGCCCGGTACTATCCGCGAACCATCCGGCAGAGCGTCCTTGGCGTCAATGAGAGCACCAACACCGTCGAGCTTATCCCGATAGTGGGCGCAACGGTTCATCTCACCGTGACGGGCGGTGCGCTCTCGCTGACCAATACGGCAAAGGTTGACCTCATACTGGAGGACTAACAATGTCCTTCGACGTTAAGACGCTCTTTGACGAAAAGAGCAGGCAGTTTGGGGTTAAAGGGTCAGTCCGGTTCACGGATGACTTCATTGCCGGCATCAACAAGATACAGCTTGAACTGGCGCGGGCCATCTCTGCCGACTCAGCCTACACCGTTATTGCAACCCTTGACGATACCTGCACCGTGGCAACTGCGCTGCGGGATGTGGTTGAAGAGGGAATCAATGCTGAGTTGTGGGCACGTGGCTATCAGCAGGGCAGCAACTTCAGCACGTCATTCCAGTTGTATCAGGCCAAGCTGATTGCGGCACATGGACAGACCGTAAAGGACTTGAGCGATGCGGCTGATACCGATGAAGAGGACTTCATTGGGTTGGGATACCTTGACTAATGGCAAATGCACCTACCGGCAGACCGTTGCAATGGACACCCATTGCCGAGAAGTTCCCGGCTACGCTTAACACCGTAACCGATCCTGAGCTTTTGGCAGACGGCCAGACGCCCGCCGCTTACGGCATGGGCATTGACGTTCCCGGCAGGCTGTACGCGGGCGCGATCTACGCGGGTACTGCTCGCGCAACGGCGACTACACAGACAGAGCCAACGAATCATCCGGCAGATAGCGTGTCATGGTATTACTGGTTTGGGCGGTTATGGGGTGTTTCTGGTTCATCCGTCATCTACTACGGCGCACAGGGCTATGTGTCCACCTTTATACGAGATGGCACCGGCATGATCGAAGTGGACGATGATACCGGTGGCATCATAACCGCCATCCCTTTTGGCGACAGCGTGTGCGTGCTCAAGGCAGCAGCGGCGTATGTGATACCCGGCGCGGCTGACAAGGGCGGCGGCTTCAACTGGTCGCATGTCTTCCAGGGG
>Ga0268280_1001455_pt1 | contig 15887 bp, 10 predicted proteins | sample saktaG_9_FD_190139 | JGI IMG/M metagenome (GOLD analysis project Ga0268280, IMG submission 190139) | Saline water microbial communities from Sakinaw Lake, British Columbia, Canada - sak_2011_5_24_40m | ecosystem: Environmental > Aquatic > Non-marine Saline and Alkaline > Saline ... | reverse complement strand
ACCGGCACCCGGCCGGCTCTTTTCAGGGTTGCCTGCAAGGTTGGTGTCGAGGTTACCAGAATCAAATCGGCGTTGTCCGCCACGGCGGCATCCACCATCGTCACCAAGTTCAACATCTGGCATTGCGCATTGCGCAGCGTGATGCGGCAGTGCCGGCCGGTGACGATGCCGCGCGCGGCCAGCTCGGCCTGAAATCCTTGCAGGCACTCGTCCAGCAAGGATGATTCGGCATAGTTCAGAAAATGAATGTTCCAGCAGCGCGGCGCGTTTGTCACGGCGGCCGCTTGCGCGACCAACGCCGGCGCGCGCGCCACTTGGTTGCTGCCGATCACGATGGCGGCCGCCGCCAGCACATTCGATGGAATTTGCCACAGGTCACGCAGCAGCGCCGGCACGGTGGTGTTCAGCGCCAATTGCTGGGGCACGCCCTCGCGGATCGGCAAATCTGCCGGCGCGCGCCCATCCAGCACGTCAGCTGCGATGTTGCCGGCAATCCGTCCGGCCTCGACAAAATCGGCGCCGAGCCCGAACAACGCACCAATGTCGGCATGCCCGGGCACATTGGCAAAGACGGGAATCTGCGCGACGCGGCCGACCTCAATCAGCGCAGGCGCGGCCACTTCGACGATGTTGTCGCCGCCCATCCATAATGCTTCGGCGCCACGCGCCACCAGTGCCTTGGCCGCGTCGGGCACTTCGATCGAGCTGGTAATCGGCGCTTCCAGCAACGTGATTCCCAGTACGCGGCATTCGTCGCGCGCCACGCGCAGACACGCTTCCGAGCACGTCTCGGATGTACACCACACCACGCCGACACACTGCAGCGCGGGCCGCAGCTGGCGCGCCAGCCGGAACGTCTCGCGCACCGGCTCAAAGGTGCCGATGCCGGTGAGCCAGGGCGGGTGGGCCGCCGGCGGCGCGCGATCAAGCCCGACGCCGGCGGCGTAGGGATCCGTGACCGCGCCAAACACATGCGGCACTTGTCCGTTCCGATTACTGGCCGCCATAACCTGCAAACACGGCGTGCCAAACGTGATCACGACGGCAACACGCGCGTCCACAATCCCCTTGGCGATCGTGTTTGCAGTCGGCAGATCGCTTTCGGGGTTGAAGCGCTGTAACTGCATAGTCTCGCCCGCACGGTAGCCGCGCGCCGCCAGCGCTTCAAGACACCCACGCACACTTTCCTCCATAACTGGCCGGCTGGAAAAGGCGAATACGGCCACGCGTGGCACCGCCGTGCGCCGGGCCGCGCGCCCGCGCCAGTCGGACAACAGCAGCACGGTCGCACAGCCACTGATCAACGCAACGCCCAGCGCCAACCGCTGCACGACCCGCCAGATGGTGCGCTCGACTGCGCTCATGCGTTGTCCCGCTTGGTGAACCAGGCGACAAACGCGTCGGCACTGGCAAACTTGGTGTCGGCAGAGAACCCGTACAATTCCGGCAACGTGCAATATCTCTTGAGTGAATGAGGCCCGGCAGCAACGCCGCCAGTGTCTATCCGCGCCGCGGCCACTGGCACGTTCGTCACCAGCATCTGCGCATTCGACACGGCGCCCTTTTGTTCTACCAGCGCCGGCCCGCGCACCACTTGGTTGCTGCCGATCACGATGGCGGCCGCGGCCAGCACATTCGACGGGATCCGCCACAGGTCACGCAGCAGCGCCGGCACGTCGGTGTTCAGCGCCAATTGCTGGGGCACACCCTCGCGGACCGGCATCGCCGCCAACGCACCGCCATCCAGCACATCGGCCGCGACGTTGCCGGTAATGCGCCCGACCTCGACATAATCGGCGCCGAGCCCGAACAGCGCGCCTATTGCGGCATGTCCAGGCGCATTGGCAAAGACAGGAATCCGGGCGACACGGCCAACCTCAATCATCGCCCGCGCGGCCATCTCGACAATGTTGTCACCGCCAATCCATAGCGCCTCGGCGCCGCGCGCCACCAGTGCCTTGGCCGCGTCGGGCACTTCAATCGAGCTGGTAATTGGCGCTTCCAGCAGCGTGATCCCCAGCACGCGGCATTCGTCGCGCGCCACGCGCAGACACGCTTCCGAGCACGTCTCGGACGTACACCACACCACGCCGACACAGCGTAGCGCGGGCCGCATCTGGCGCGCCAACCGGAACGCCTCGCGCACCGGCTGAAAGGTGCCGACGCCGGTGAGCCAGGACGGATGGGCCGCCGGCTGCGCACGATCAAGCCCAACGCCCGATGCATACGGATCCGTGACGGCACCGAACACATGGGGCACAAGCCCGTCGCGATTGCAGGCCGCCATCGCTTGCAGGCAGGGCGTGCTGAAGGTGATCACGGCGGTGACCCGCGCGTCCGCAATCCCCTTGGCGATCGTGCTCGCGGTCGGCAGATCGCTTTCGGCGTTGAAGCGTTGCAGCTGCATGGTCTCGCCCGCGCGGTAGCCACGCGCCGCCAGCGCTTCGAGACACCCGCGTTCGCATTCCTCCATGATCGGCCGGCTGGCAAAAACAAATAGGGCCACGCGCGGCACCGCGGAGCGGCGCGCCGCGCGCCCGCGCCAGTCGGACAGCAGTAACAGCACTGCACAGCCACTAATCAGCGCAACGCCCAGCGCCAGCCGCTGCACGACCCGCCAGAGTGTGCGCTCGACGCCGCTCACGCGTTCTCCCGCATGGCGCCGCCGCGCCGCGCGCACCGCCAGACCACCAGCGCAATGCCCGCCAGCATGCCCGGCTCCGGACTGGTCGGAATATAGTCGAGCGTGTCGCAGGTCGTCGCGACATAGTATTCCGCATTTTTCTTGAGCACATATTCGCTGATACCGATCACGGTCGTGCTGGCCGGGCACCAGTCATAGGTGTAGCCCAACTGCGTCCACGGGAACGGATATGGATCGGTGTAGACGGTCGCGGCCCGATTGGTGAACCAGGCGACATACGCGTCGGCGCTGGCAAAGCCCGGCGGCGTCTGCAGCGGCGCGGGCCAGTCAACACCCGTGCTGGCCGTGGTGATTTCGGCAGCGCGACTCGGGCGGAATAAATCTTCCGGTCGCGCCCACACTTCCGCAAATGCCACATTCAGTGAATCATTGTAGACGCCCAACAACTGTTCGATGCGCAGCTTGGCGTCGACAATGTCAATCGGCACGGGATAGCGGTTGGTGTCGGCAAAGAAATCGTACAACTCCGGCGCGACCGTCACCCACATCATGTCCCAGTAGTTCGAGACGAGCTGGCCGGTGCCGGCATACGGCGCGAACGAATTCGAGAAGCGCGTCCAGGTCACGACTTTCACCCGCGTGTTGGTCCACACCAGCGCTGTGTTTGGCTCGTGATTGGTGGTCCAAATCCACGCCAAGCTCTGCGCGATCGGCAGGTTGCTGGGATTTGACGCCCACTGGCAGGCGTTGGTGTACTCCGGCGCGAGGGCCGCAAAGACGTGGCTGCAACAAGCTGCCAGCCACAGCACGGCACTGCAGACAACGCGTGTTCGATCATGCATACTGCACCCTTCGGTACATGATAACGTGGCCTGCCTAGTATAGCATTTTGCGCGATGGCATAGTGCAGCGCGGCGTGAGATGCGCTGCCGACAGGGATCGAATGCGGTCTCTCAGACGCACTACTGGAACGTGCATTTATACCTGCGCAGCCACAGCACCAGTGCGGCCGCCAGTAGCCCGGACGGCTCCGGCACGCCCACCGGAAATGCAATCACATCAAGCCAGGCGGCATCCGCGCCACTCACCGTGTTAGCATCTTTGCTGTACTGCCAGGTGAAGGTGTGCATGCCCGTGCTGATCTGATATTGCACCTGCTGCCAGGGAGTCTCGCCTGCCCATTTCGCGCGCTCGACGCCGTCCACCAGAAAGCGCAGGTAGTCATAGCCGCTCTCGGTCGAGGTTTTCAGGTAGAACGACACGTCACTCTGTTGCACCACGTCGAACGTCGTCGCGATGCTTGAACTTTGATTGTCACCAATCACGCCCGAGCGCGCAGCATAGGCGCCGTCCGCATGCTGGGCGCTGGTGATCGTCCATGGCGTGTTGCCGCCAAAGGTCCACAGGCCATTGAATCCGCCTTGCTCAAAGGACTCATTGATGTTATCGTGCAGCGCGATGAGTACGTTGGTGTCACTGTCGCCCACGCTGACGGGCGCACAGATCGCGGCATAGCCCGGCGCACTGATGCGCAAGGCGTACGGGCCTTGCGGTATATTGGTCATACTAAAGGCGCCGCCACTGTCTGTCCGCACCGCGGCCACTGGCGCGTTGGTCACCAGCACGAGTGCGTTGGTCACCAGCACCTGCGTATCCGCATTGCGCACCACCCCTGCCAGCGTCCACCGCGGCGCGCTGGCCAGGTCCAGATCAATGACGGTCTGCCCGGTCGCGCGGATGACCGCATTGGTCTGCACACTGCGATAACCAAAGCAGGCATAGGTCACGGCATATACGCCCGTGGTCAGCAAACGGTGATACCGCCCAAAGGTTTGTTCAGCCGTGTAGGGCGTGCGATACGCGCCGGTGTTGTCCACCCCGTGCACATACACGCTGGCGCACAGCGGCGCCGCGTTGGCTGCGTCACGGATGCGCCCCGTCAAGGTCGCGCTGTCCACGCGGCGCAACAGCGCGACGGCCGCGGCAATGTTGTTCTGGCAAATGCCCGGCACCTGCGCCGCCGGCGGGATGAACTCATTGGCAGCGACCTCGATGGTATAACAGAATACGCCACGCTGGCCATAGGCATAGTCATCGGTCACGCCGGATGCGGCGTATAATTCCCACGAGACTTGCGGCGTATAGGTGCCGCCATTTTGTCCGGGAATCGATAGAGCCATGCGCACCGCCAGCTCACGCAAGGCCGCGTCATCCGGCGCGCTTACACCAGTGGCATACCCATACGGGAACAGCACCAATTCGCTGTAACTGTGATAGGTAATGCCGGCCACAAACGGGTGCGCATCCACCAACGCCTTCACGGCGCGCGTCTCCGGCTCGGAAAACGCCGACGGCCCGCGATAGGTTTCATCAAACGGCGATGCCGACGCGCCGGCGCCGCCCCACCCAAAGCCGTAATTGCGATTTGGATCGACGCCGTCGCCGCTGCTCCATCCGCCGCTGCTATTGTTGTCGCGAATGTTCTTGCGCCACCAGACATCACTGCCGTCGTACACGATTTTGTGCCCGTCCGGATTGACGATCGGTACAAACCAAATCTGTTTGTTGGTCACGTCGGCCGTCCACGCCGCAGCATGCCCATAATTCGTCAAGAGAAGATTGAGTAAGGTCATCACGATTTCCGTGCCGATCGGCTCGCGCGCGTGGTGTGCGCCCAAGTAGAATATGCTCGGCTCGTCTTCCTCAACCTGCGGATTGTCCGACACTTTCAGCGCCCACAGATCATGCTGATACGCAGTGTAGCCCGCCATGCCGTTGGTTGCATACTCTTTGCCGCGACTGTCGCCAATGTCGTACAGTGCGGTGATGCTCGGATATGCCGCCGTCAGCGCGATTAATTCGGCGCGCACCGTCGCGTAACTGCGATAGCCCGGCAAGGCCAGCGGCGCCAGGCCAAGATTGCGACGCACGTCATCCGTTGTTCTGCGCAGTATCGGCGTGAGGCCGCGTGCTTCCAGCGCTATACGTTCTTTGGCGGTCACGACCAGATCTAAAAACTTGCCGGGCCGATAGGCAGCAATGTCATGGCCCTCTTTCTGCAGCGTGGCGAGCAGCGCGGGGGTAGGCGCTTCCAACCGCACCAGAGTTTTGTCCTCCGCACCCTGCGCGCGGTGCGCCAACAGCCCGACCACCAGTACCAAGCCGCTCAACACCAGTCGTTTTGTCGTTGTCGTAATCATCTTGATACTAGTATAACATAAAAAGCGCCACTCGTTCCTTCCTGGTCCCGGCGCCTCTGCACGGCAGCTGAACGTGGGAGCGACCTCCGTGTCGCGCATCTGCAGCGATCGTGACTATGTCTGCGTGTCCACTGCTTGCGCGCCGCGCGGTTTGACCACCCGCGCCGGATTGCCCACTACTGTCCGGCCAGCCGGCACATGCCGAATGACCACCGCGCCGGCACCGATGATGGCATCGTCACCAATGGTTATACCGGGAATTATCACCGCGCCAGTGCCAATGAACGCGCGTGCGCCGATGGTAACGTCGCCCGCCAGTTGTGCGCCCGGACAGACATGCGCAAACGCGCCCACGTCGCAATCGTGGTCAACCGCCGCGGCCGTGTTGACGATGCAGCCGCGGCCGATGTGCGTCCGGGCGCCGACAATGCAGCCCGCCGCCAGAAACGCGCCGCTCTCAATCAGCGCGCCCTCTTCCACCAGTGCCGCCGGATGCCGCACGGTCACGTACACAAACCCCGTCTGCTCCAGAACCCCGACCACGCGTTCGCGCGTCGCGTTGTCACCGATCGCCACGTGCACATAGCGAATCCCGTCGGCGTGAAATGCGGAAAGATATTTGCGCCCGCCCAGCACTTTGCCGTGCACCAGTCGTGTCCCAGGCGGTTTGCCATCATCCAGAATTTCAAAAATGAAATAATCACTGCCTTTAATGACCGCCGACTCGACCACTGCCGCGTGGCCGCCGGCACCGTACAGCAACAAGCACAATTTGCCTTGATTCTGCATAAAACGTCTCCTATAATCATAGTGTAGCAAAATCCGCAACCAGACATGTGATGGCACCGCTCACACCGCCGCATCCTTAGTATGTTTTGCCGGTCTTTAGTAATTCTGCACGATACGCTTGCATGTCACCTCGCACGTCCGTTGCCCACACGCGGAAGGGCATGTATTCTTCTCCCGCAAGCTGCTCAATCTCGTTCAATATACGCTCTGCACCATCGTAATCTTCATTGAGAAGCCTGCATTTAACTTCTATCTGCTGTGCGTTCACCTTGAACGTCCATTGTTGTTCATAGTGCGTTGGTGCATTGATAATCGCTTGGCATTGCGTGATCGCTGCATCCAGTCTTCTCAGTTCAAAAAGCGCCCGTGCGCAGGAATAGTCGGCCTGTAATGCAAAGTTCTCTTCTAACCGCGAGGTGTAATTGGTCGATATCTTTTCGTGTTGCGCGAGTGCTGCTTCGTACATTTCCGAACGAACCATGCTGCGCACAAGCGCCGAAATGACTATGTTCGATTGCTCGCGTGTCAGGCAGCGCTCACGCAGTACCTGCAGCGCGGCGACGGCGCCTGCACTTATGTTCACCGCCTTAATGACCGTATGAAACGATGCTGTGCTTGCCAACTGAACAAGAGCAGCGTTGTAGTCAGGCTTTTTAGAGCAGCCACACACAAAAAACAAAAGCAGCAGGCAGCCACATTGTTCAAGAATGCACTCCGCGCGTTTCCACATGTTTTTCATGCTTGTCCCCATGGTAATAAGACAAACCATCGCACTGCAAGAGTTGTGTTAATATACCATAACTGAAGCGATTTGTCATGTGCGGTTGCACGTGGGGTATCAAGGATTGATTGCATTTTTCTCACTGAGTGGCTACTATTCATGGTATGACACTATCTGCTTCCATCTTGATCATCGGCTACGGCAACCCGCACCGCCAGGACGACCGCGCCGGCCATCTTCTGGCCGAACGGGTCCAGGTCTGGGCTGCCGCACAGGGCATACCATTAACCGTCCGCACTGACTACCAGCTCGATCTTGACATGGTCGAGGACATCGCCCACGCCACGCACGTCTTCTTTTTCGATGCACATACGCACGAATTCAGCGCCGCCGTTGAAGTCACCGCCGTGGCCGCCGAGGAACCGCAGGGCTTCACCACCCACGCCTTTACACCCGGCTCATTGCTCGGCCTGGCATGCAAGTTGTATGATGCCCAGCCGGACGCCCGCATTATTTCTGTCCCGGGATTTTCGTTTGACATGCGCGACGATGTGAGCCCGGCCACGCTGGCGGCCATTGACCAGGCCTTCGCGCTGGCTTGCGCGCTGCTGCAGCAGGTGATCGGTAATCAGTGATCAGTGATCAGTGATTGGTGTCGAGGCGCTGCAGATTCTCTTCCAACCTTCCAGCCTTCCATTCTTCCTGACTAGCTGACCGCGACCCAGACACAGGTCAGATACTGGCCTTCCGGAAAGGCCGGCAAGACCGGATGATCCGGCGCCGCGCCACTGACGCGCACAATCTGCGCCGTGCGCTGCTCTTCGACCGCCGTTTCGCGAATGACGTGCTGCAAGGCCTCAAAGCCCAGTGCCGCGGAGCAGGAGCAGACCACCAGCATGCCCGGTGGCCGCAACGCCCGCAACGCCAGCCCGCACAAATGGCGATAATAACGCAGCGCGCGGGTGACATGCTCGGCCGTGCCCGCCAGTTTCGGCGGATCAAGAATGATCGTGTCAAAATCGCGTGCCGTGCCCAGATATTCGAGCACGTCGGCGCAGTACAGCTCGATGCCGACCTGATTGGCCGCCGCATTTTTGCGCGCCAACGCAATGGCCGGTGCGGACGAATCCACGCCCACCACGCGCGTCGCGCCACCCCGCGCGGCATACAGTCCAAAACCGCCCGTGAAGCAAAATGCATCCAGTACTGTGCGCCCGCGCGCCAGGGTTTCAAGCCAGGCGCGATTGTCGCGCTGATCACAGTAGAATCCTGTTTTCTGACCGTGCAGATCAACGGTGAACTGTAATCCGTTTTCGCGCACCAGCACTGGCGCTTCTGCGGCGAAGTTTTCAGTTTTCGTTTTTTGGTTTTCAGTTGCAGATACTGACGCACCGATGCACTGATCATCCCGCCGTTGGCGGGACTCCAAGCAGCTGACGCACCCTGCCTCTGCAATGTGGGCGTCGGCGGCATCCGGTGATGCAGTGGCAGATCGCGGCGCGGAGGCCGCTCCCATCCCGCCGATGGCGGGACTGGCAAGGCCAGCGGACTCGGTGCTCCAACCGTCCTGTTCGAGCGGGCGATGCACCGGGCGCCAGAGCACCTGGGCCGGTTGCAGCTCCGCCTGGATCACGCGCGTGATCACCGCCCGGTTCTGTTCAGTCCAATAGGCGCTCGACGCCACGACCGCGGTGTCGCCATACAGGTCAATCGTCAGGCCGGAGCAGCCATCGCCCTCGCTGTTCAACACGCGGTATGCGTTGGTGGCTGCGGACGGCAGTTGCAGCAATTGGCGCAGGGCACGGGCGTCACGCAGATGGCGGGCGACAAAACTCTCGATCGTCGCATCGCACTCCCCCGCCGCCGCGCGGCTGAGAATGCGCACCCGATATTGCGAATGGGTATTGAAAACCCCCAACCCGATCTGGGTCCCGTGCGCATCCCGCACGGCCACGATCGTGCCGGTCTCAATGCCGGCGTCAACCGACTGCACCGCGCCGGAGAAGACCAACGGGTGGCCGCACCAAAATGGTTTGGCCTTGCCCGGCTTGAGCGTCACGCGCGGCACGTTGTTCATGTGCGCAACGCGGGTGGCGTAAACGGCGACATGGCGCGCAGGCGCGCCACAATCGGCGGCAATCCCTCACATATCGCGGCAATATCGGCCGCGCTGGTGTAGCGGCTCAAGCTGAAGCGCACCGCGCCGTGGGCTTCCTCGTGGGACAACCCCATTGCGCGCAAGACGTGCGACGGTTCGAGCGAGCCGCTGGTGCAAGCCGAGCCGGACGAGGCGCAGATGCCCAGGTCGCTCATGGACAGCAGCATGGCTTCACCCTCGACATAGGCAAACGTGATGTTGGTCGTGTTGGGTGTGCGCAGCGTGCGATGGCCGTTGACCTGCGCGACGGGGATGCGCGCCAGCAGCTCGATTTCGAGCGTGTCGCGCAAGGCCTTGACACGCATCGCCTCGTCGTCCAGAAATCCGGCTGCCAGTGCGGCCGCCGCGCCCAGCCCGACAATGTACGGCACATTTTCCGTGCCGGCGCGCCGGCCATGTTCCTGATGCCCGCCAACAAACAGCGAGCGCACGCGGGTTCCGCGCTTGATATACAGTGCGCCGATGCCTTTGGGCGCGTGAAATTTGTGGCCCGACAACGACAGCAAATCCACGCCGACCGCCTGCACATCCACGGGAATCTTGCCGACTGCCTGCACTGCGTCGGTGTGAAACAGCACGCCGTGCTCATGCGCAATCGTGCAGGCTTCTTGGATCGGCAGCAGCACGCCGGTCTCGTTGTTGGCCCACATGCAGCTCACCAGCGCGGTCTTGTCGGTGATCGCCGCGCGCAGGGCATCCAGATTGATCAAGCCATCACGATCAACCGGCAGATAGGTGACGTGCACGCCGCGGCGCTGCAGTTCCTCGCCCAGATTATACACCGCCGGATGCTCGACCGCCGTGGTGATCACATGATTCTTGCGCGGCAGCGCGGCCAGCACACCCAACACCGCGGCGTTATCGCTCTCCGTGCCGCAACTGGTGAAAATCACCTCGTCGGCGTGCGCGGCATTCAGCAAGTGCGCCACTTGCTCGCGGGCGCGCGCCATCGGCCGCGCGGCCTCAACGGCAAAGGCATACATGCTCGAGGGATTGCCAAAGTGGCGCGTGAAAAACGGCAGCATCGCCTCGACCACATCGTCGGCGACACAGGTGGTGGCATTATTGTCGACATAGATCATGGGGTGCCTCAGGATTTTGCGCGCGACGCCGCGCAACCGCAGGCACTGCGCTTCGCCTTTTGGCAGCAGCGCGTCGCGCGTTGTTTCTGGCAATCAGTGGGCGCGTCGGCCTCCGCCGCCGTGCCCCACAGCCGATCCAAAATGTCTTGAATGGCAACATGACATGATTTGCAAGCACCGCCGGCTTTGGTGAAATCTGTAATTTCATCCACCGTCCGCAGTTTGTTCTCGCGCGCCACCCGTTCAATGTGCGTATCGGTTACGGCAAAACAGCGGCAGACGATCTTACCCTCGTCATCGGTCTGGTGGGTCGAGTGCACGCCGCGATAATTGTTGATGGCTGCCAGGACCGCGTCGTGGCCCAGCACCGAGCAGTGCATCTTGGCCGTCGGCAGCCCGCCCAAGGCCTGGACAATGTCGTCATTGGTCACCTGCATGGCTTCATCCACCGTCTTGCCGATGATCAATTCCGTCAGGACACTGGCGGAGGCGATCGCGCTGGCGCAACCAAAGGTCTTGAACTTGGCATCCGTGATCCGGTCGGCCGCGCGGTCAATCCGCAAGGTCAGGAGCATCGCATCGCCGCAGGCCATGCTGCCGACTTCGCCAACGCCGTCGGGATGTTCGATCTCGCCCATGTTGTGCGGGTTGCGAAAATGCTCAAGGACTTTCTGATTATACTCCCACATGCGCTCGTGTACGGGTTGCGGTTAGGTGTATGTTTATTACAGTACCATTATATTCTTTATGCCGCGCCGTGTCAATGGCACGCGGCGGCGCAGCCGTTTTCAGTTTGCCGTTTGCAGTGTTCGGTTGCAGACTAACATCGGAAACCATGCTGCGCTCATTCACTACCGCAGACCACGCCGCGTGCCTGCACGCTGTAGGCCGTCGGGCTGATGATCAACTGGGCCGTCAGATACATTCCGCGCGGCCAGGCATAGGCCGACAAGCCATGCGCGGCGCTGATCTGTTGCGGGGTGTTGGTGCACCAGACACTGATGTTGTTGCCGTCGACCCGCCAGAAAAAGTCACTAGCATCGGGCGCCTGCAGCTCGCCCAGCGGCACGCCGATCTGGCCTGGCTGCATGCCCTGCTCCAACGCGGCGGCGCGGGCATACACGCGCAGTGTCACGCTCGTCAGTGAGCTCCATTGCCAGGCCAGCACCAAGGCCTCGTCGCCCGAATCGCGCACATCATCCGCCAGCGGCGCGGGCGTGAGCGCCAGCAGCAGCCGCGGCGGTTGTTCCGTGTGGAACTGCTGGGCGCGCAGATCGAGTTGCCAAATGGCGCCGGTCACGGCGCCGGCAAACATGCAGGGCAGCATCGGCACGCGCGCGTCGGTTCCTTGCAGGAGCGTAACGGCGGCGCGATTCGTCTCGGCTGGTGAGGCGGCGGCTTGTTGCGCAAACGACAACATGCCTTGGGCAACCACGCCGGTGACCAGGCCGGGCGTGCGGATGCGCCCGCTGGCGGCCGAGAAATTCCAATCGGCACTGGGCGCCTGCACAACCCGCTGCGGCACGAGTCGCCAGGCCGCGCCATTCCACCACGGCGTTGCACGCACCGCATCACTGCGCCACAGCGTGGCAAACAACAGGTCGGGCGGCACAAAATACGCGCGAACCTCCTCCGGCAAGGCCTGTTCGCACGTAATCATGGCCGGCAGCGTGTCGACCTCATGTTGCTGATCTTCGATCCTGTGCTCAAAAAGACGACGCGGCGTGCGCGCCGACGTTGTGCGACTGCGGCCAAAACATTTGTACAATTCGGTGACATAGGCTGCCACCACGTTCATCTTGACGTCCAACTGCAACGCCGACATCTGGGGTTGATAGAGCGCTTCATACACCGCGCGCGCATAGGTCGCATTGGTTGAATAGCCGAGGCTGCGTTCCGCTTCTGCCAGCGCATCCAAGCCGCGCTCGAGCATGGCCCGGCGTTGCCACCAGCGCGTCGCGCCGTTCAGCAGATCAGCCGCGGTATAGCGCGAACGGATGGCATACCAATCGTAGGCTTCCGCCGGCGTCAAGAACGCCAGGCGCCGGGCCGCAAACGTGGTGCGCGCATCGTGATCCAAGACATACACTTGTGCCGGCCGGCGATATTCCTGGCGCGCCATGCTTTGCGGAAACAAAGCAGCGTAGCACCGTACCAGCAGTGCCGCCTGCTGCGCACAGTTTGTCGCATACGCCGGCATCTGACCAAGCTCTTTGTGCAGCACGGCTACTGCGGTCAACACATCGGCGCGCATACCAAACAGCGTCATGAGTTGATTGGTATACGGTTGCCACAGCAGCGGCGCGAGCAACTGATGGCGGGCCGCACTGGCAATCAGGGCCGCGCGCGGTTCCGGTGCGGCGGGGAAACGGCGCGTGCCGGCGCGAATAAATGCCAGCGGATCATCCTGTGCGCCGGCATTGAGCTCGGCACAGCGGGCATAGCCGACATAGGCCGACGGCATGCCAAAATCAATGCGGCTGCGCGGTCCCTCGTTGCGGGTGACACCCGTTTTCTGATAGCATTCGCGCGCCTCCTGCAGATACGTGCGGCCGGGCTGCCGCGGTATGGTTGCGTTGGGCTGGCCATCTGCCTTCTGAAGACACGTGTCGCCCAGCCACAACGCCACCGAGGGCCAAGGCGCACATTTGTACAGCGCACCCAAGGCGGCAAAAAAATCATCCCATCGGTCATGCTGCCGATAGAGCAGCGCCAGTTCCAACAGCGCGCGCACATCCCGCGGGGCGGCCGCTTGCACACTCTGCCACAATTCAATCTGGCGCTGGTGCCAATCCAGCGGACGCTCGGACACCACCACGACGCTTTGATCCTCATCCATCGCCCGGCACAATTCCGCCCACGCCGCGCGCACCGGCGCACTGCCCTGTTCGCGCTGCGCAACGGCGCGCAACGCCGCACTGGCATCATCATATTGCTGCACGCGCAGCAAGGCCAGCGCGTAGGCAACCCGGGTGGGCGTGTGCTCCGGCGCAGCCTCCAGCAGCACGCGCGTCATGGTCGCCACATTGGTCCAATCCTGTCGCAGCATGGCTGCGTCAATGCGCGGCTGCAGCACAGCCCGCAGGCGTTCGACCACGGACGCGCTGGATGCCCGGCGCCGGGTCTGCTGGCGCGCCAGCATGCTCAGCGCCGCGGGATGATCCGGCGCGACGCGCAACGCCAGATTCAGTTCGCGCCGGGCTGCGCTGGCAATGGCGTTCGTCAGAAAAAACTGGGCTTGTGCCAGCATCGCCGGATAGAAGGTCGGGTCATGCGCAACCGCTTGGCGCAAGTACGCCCGCGCCCGCTCGTACTCGTTGTCGCGCAGCGCATCCATGCCGAGCAAATACTCGCGATACGCCGCGCTGCCGCGATGATACATGCCCGTCACGACGGTGTCCAGCGGCAATACTATTGCCAGGGCGGTCGTGAGGTAGCGGCGCGCATCATCCTCGCGGTGCTGGGCCTCCGCAATGTGCGCGGCCCGCACATATACGGTGGCGTTGCTGGGCTCGCGCGCCAGCCACTCTGTCACCAGACGGCGCGCCAGCCCCCACTGTTCGTCGGCGATCATCTCCTCGGTCAATTGCTCCAAGGCCCATGCGCTTTCGGGATGTGCGCGCCGAAACGCGACTAGTGCCGCACGCCGCGCCATCGCCTCCCCCACCGCTTGATAATACTGTTGGAACCAATGCTCACTCAGGTCGCCAAATCGCTGCGCGTATTGCTGATACACGCGATACGCACGGGAGGCATCATCTTGCTGCGCCAACGTCCGCAGCAGCAAATCGGCGGCATCCCGGTCGTCCGGCTGCTCGCGCGTGACGCGCGCCAGCAGCGCTGCGCGCAAACTCGGATCGGTGGCATGGGCGATCGCGCCGGCCCAGCCGCGCGCTTCCCAGGTGTTCGTGAAAATCGGCGCCTGCCGATGCGGATTTACCGCCTGCGGCAGAAACTGTTGCACCAGTTGTTCCAGTCCGCGATTGTCGGTCGTGCCGCCGCCACTCAAGTGCGCGGCGCCGGTGAAGACATAGACCGCCAGACCGGCAACCGCTTCATTGCCCTGCACCTCGCGAATGACCAAGTGCGGAAACTCGCTCTCCGGCCACGCGCCGTCCAACCCCTGCTCCGGCACCCACATTGCCAGACGATACGGCAGGAAGAAACTGCTTAACGCCCGCGAGGTCGCCGTGCCTCTCGCCGCGCGGCTGCGCTGGCGCGTCCGGCCATTGCGCGCTTCTTCAAGATAGCCATCCGATGCCCCCCACAAACGCGGGTCCAGTTCCACCATCCAGCGCGAGGTCAAAGTCCACTCCGTGATCCCGGCCTGCAAGGGGATGTCCACCACCTGCAAGGACGCCGCCAATAAATTGGTTAAGGCGCGCAGGGATGGCCGCAAATCGTCCTGCCGGCTTTCATACGCAAACGCGTAGCACAGCGTCGCCATGCGTGGCACGGATGCCGCATGACATGTGATGCGCACCGGCACCTGCAGGCGATAAATGTGCTGCGCGCACGCTTCCTCGCGCACCCGCGCAAAATTGTTGGAATTACCCGAGGCAGGAATGGCGACGCCATACGGCGACTCGATCACCCCCGGCGCCTCCTCCCGCCGCGGCGAGCCCAATTCGACGGTGATCAACGGCTCGGCCCATGTACTGCCGCATGCCCAGAAGAGGGCGACCAGCAGGATGCGGCAACCTGTTTTCAGTTTGCCGTTTTCAGTTTGCCGTTTGCTGCAGTCACTGAAAACCGAAAACCGAAAATCCCACCGATGGCGGGACTCCAAGCAGCTGAAAACCGAAAGAAGTGCGAGAGGAGGGACTTGAACCCACACGTCATTGACACCAGAACCTAAATCTGGCGCGTCTGCCAATTCCGCCACTCTCGCATTATTCCTATTGTAGGCCATTCCATCTCAAATTTCAAATCTCTAATCGTTGCTCATTCATCGTTCATACCCAGCCACCATAGTCATTACCTCTTGCCAGCTCAGCACCGGCACGCCCAGCGCGCGCGCCTTGTCCACTTTCGAGCCGGGTGACTCCCCTGCCAGCACACAACTCGTTTTCTTTGACACACTCGTGCTGGTGGTGCCGCCCAAACGACGGATCAATTCTTCCGCTTCATCGCGCGCAACACCCGGCAAGGTGCCGGTGATGACAAACGTTTTCCCGCGCAACGGCTGCGGCCGCGCCGCATCCGTGCCAGCCGCATCGTCCTGCATGCGCACGCCCGCTTGCGCCAGCTTTGCCAGCGTCTCTTGATTGCGCGCATTGGCAAAAAATGCCAG
>Ga0268280_1001453_pt1 | contig 15891 bp, 11 predicted proteins | sample saktaG_9_FD_190139 | JGI IMG/M metagenome (GOLD analysis project Ga0268280, IMG submission 190139) | Saline water microbial communities from Sakinaw Lake, British Columbia, Canada - sak_2011_5_24_40m | ecosystem: Environmental > Aquatic > Non-marine Saline and Alkaline > Saline ... | reverse complement strand
GAAAGCGCCGGGGTTGTGGACTTCCTCTGAATCTTTGCTCTTCCCTTGCGGATCAACTGATTGATTGTGGGCATTACTCCTCCGGAACCTGATTTTAAACCGCCCTTTTTCGGGGGGTTCGAAAAGCAAGACTGACTATCAGTTCACAGCTTCTATGTCAAGACTTTTCTCGCCTGTTTTCTCTTCTATCTGAGGTTCTCCCGCCGTTTTGCGTTCATCATCGTCCACGATGATGCCCACCTTTTTGTACATGGGGAGCCCTGTGCCCGCCGGTATGAGACGTCCCATGATCACGTTTTCCTTGAGACCCCTCAAGTGATCGACTTTCCCTGAAAGGCTCGCCTCTGTCAGAACCCTCGTTGTCTCCTGGAAGGAGGCCGCCGAGATGAAGCTCTGGGTGCTCAGGGAGGCCTTGGTGATGCCCAGCAGCACGGGTTCCCCGACAGCGGGTTTCCCGCCGCGGTCTATGACCCTGTCATTTTCTTCCTTAAAAATGGAGCGCTCCACCTGCTCATCGGCGAGGAAGGTGGTATCGCCGGAGTCTATCACCTTGATTCTCCGCAGCATCTGCCTGACGATGATTTCGATATGCTTATCGTTTATTTTAACGCCCTGGAGCCGGTAAACCTCCTGAACCTCATCCACGAGATACTTGGAAAGCTCCTTCTCCCCCTTTATCGTCAGGATATCGTGGGGATTGCTCGCCCCATCCATGAGAGCCTGGCCGGCGATAACCCTGTCGCCTTCCTGGACACTCACGTGCTTCCCCTTGGGGATGAGATATTCCTTTTCCTCACCCACGTCGGGCGTGACGACGATCTTCCTTTTACCCTTCACGTCCTTGCCGTAGGCAACCGTTCCATCTATCTCAGAGATGACAGCATATTCCTTGGGTTTTCTCGCCTCAAAGAGCTCCGCCACTCTGGGAAGTCCTCCCGTGATGTCCTTCGTCTTGGTTGTTTCCCGGGGAATCTTCGCAATGATGTCGCCCGCGCTGACACGATCCCCTTCAGACGCCACGATATTTGTTCCCACCGAAAGGAGATATCTTGCCATGGCGTTCGTACCGGAGACACGGGATGTTCTCCCTTCCTTGTCCTTGATGGAAACCCGGGGGCGGAAATCGGTGTCCATGGTTTCCACGACCACCTTTCGTGAAAGACCCGTAACCTCATCGACCTGCTCCTGCATCGTCTTGCCTTCGATGATGTCCCCGAATTTTATGGTTCCGTCCACCTCCGAAAGGATGGGAATGGAGAAGGGATCCCATTCCGCGACGCGTTCCCCCTTCTTTATTTTCTGTTTTTCCACCACCCTCAGGTGCGCCCCGTAAGGAACGGGATATTTCCCCCGGCTTCGTCCCTCTTCGTCAAGCACATGAACCTCTCCGCTCCGGTTCATGACCACGAGGGTCCTGTCCCGGCCCTTGACCAAAACAAGATTCACGAAGCGAACGGTGCCGTCATGTCTGGATTCCAGGGTGGAATGCTCCTCAAACTTCGCCGTTCCGCCGATGTGGAACGTCCGCATGGTCAGCTGGGTACCCGGTTCACCGATGGACTGGGCGGCGATGATCCCCACCGCCTCGCCGATATTGACCAGGTGGCCGTGAGCCAGGTCCCTTCCGTAACACTTGGCGCAGATGCCGTTTCTGGACCGGCAGGAGAGGACGGACCGGATTTTTATCTTTTCGATGCCAGCCCGGTCGATTCTCTCCACAAGCGTTTCGTCGATCTCATGGTTCGCCCGGACCAGGACTTCCCCGGTGAAGGGATCCTTTATGTCTTCCAGGACAACCCGCCCCAGAACACGTTCCCCGGCCGTTTCGATGATCTCGCCCCCCTCCATGAGGGCTGACACCTCAATGCCGTCAAAGGTCCCGCAGTCGTCCTCCGTGATAATGCAATCCTGGGCCACGTCCACAAGCCGTCTCGTGAGGTAGCCGGAATTGGCCGTCTTCAAGGCAGTATCGGCAAGGCCCTTGCGTGCGCCATGGGTCGAGATGAAGTACTGAAGAACCGTCAGCCCCTCCCGGAAATTCGCCGTGATCGGGGTTTCGATGATCTCGCCCGACGGTTTGGCCATGAGGCCTCTCATGCCCGCGAGCTGCCGGATCTGAGCGGCGCTTCCCCTGGCACCCGAATCGGCCATCATGTAAATGGGGTTGAAACTTTCAGTTCGCCTCTTTTCACCATCTTCACCCGTCACTTCCTCCGTCCCGATGTCCTTGAGCATTTCGTTGGCCACCTTCTCCGTGGCCTGCGCCCAGATATCAATGACCTTGTTGTAACGTTCGCCGTCGGTGATGAGGCCGTCCATATACTGCTTCTGAATTTCAAGAACGTCCTTGTCTGCCTGCGTGACGATCTCCCTTTTTGTATCCGGGATGACCATGTCGTTAATGGAGATGGAAAGTCCTGATTTCGTGGCAAATTTGAATCCAAGATCTTTCAGCCGGTCCGAGAGGAGAACCGTAGTCTTATCGCCGCAGGAACGGTAGCAGTAATCGATGAGGCTCGCCAGCTCCTTCTTGTTCATGACCTTGTTGATGATATCGAAGGGAATCTCCTCCGGGATGATTTCATAGAGGAGGACGCGGCCGACGGTGGTCTCCTTCAACTGACCATTCATGCGAACATGGATCTTGGTATGGAGTTCCACAACTTCGGCATCATAAGCCTGCCGGACTTCCCCGGGGTCTGAGAACTTCATTCCTTCCCCCCTGGCAAAGGGCCGTGATCTCGTCATGTAGTAGATGCCGAGAACGATATCCTGGCTGGGAACGATAATGGGTTTCCCGTGAGCCGGCGAGAGGATGTTATTCGTCGACATCATGAGGACCCGGGCCTCGATCTGGGCTTCGATGGAAAGCGGAATATGAACCGCCATCTGATCGCCGTCAAAGTCGGCGTTGAAGGCCGTGCAGACCAGCGGGTGAAGCTGGATGGCCTTTCCTTCCACGAGTACGGGCTCAAAGGCCTGGATACCCAGCCTGTGAAGCGTGGGCGCGCGGTTGAGCATGACCGGGTATTCGCGGACCACCTCATCCAGGGCGTCCCAGACCGCCGGGTCTTCCCGCTCCACCATTTTTTTCGCGCTCTTCACGGTCGTCACAAACCCTTTTTCTTCCAACCGGTTATAGATGAAGGGCTTGAAAAGCTCCAAGGCCATCTTCTTCGGGAGACCGCACTGGTGAAGCCTTAGGTCGGGACCCACGGTGATGACGGAGCGTCCTGAATAATCCACCCGTTTTCCCAGGAGATTCTGCCTGAACCGGCCCTGCTTTCCCTTGAGCATATCCGAAAGGGAACGGAGCGGTCTCTTGTTTGAACCTGTGATCGCCTTCCCCCTTCTCCCATTGTCGAAGAGGACATCTACCGCTTCCTGAAGCATTCTCTTTTCATTTCGAATGATGATCTCCGGCGCATTGAGCTCCTGCAGCCGTTTCAGCCGGTTGTTGCGGTTAATCACCCGCCTGTAAAGGTCATTGAGGTCCGATGTGGCGAAACGTCCGCCATCGAGTGGGACCAAGGGCCTCAGGTCCGGCGGAATCACTGGCAGAACCTTGAGGATCATCCACTCCGGTCGATTTCCCGATTTTTTCAGGGCCTCTAGGACCTTGAGTCTCTTGGCCAGTTTTTTCTTTTTCGTATCGGAGGAGGTCTCTTTCAGATCCGCCCTGAGTTCTGCGACAAGGTTGTCGAGATCCACCTCTTCCATGAGCGTTCTCACCGCTTCGGCCCCTATTCCCGCCTCAAAGGCATCGGCTCCGTAAAGTTCCCTCAACTCCGCGTATCGCTCCTCGGAGAGGAGTTCCATTTTTTTAAGCGGTGTGTTTTTGGGATCCAGGACAATCCAGTGCTCAAAGTAAAGCACTTTCTCCAATTCCTTCAGGGTGAGATCAAGAATGCTTCCGATCCGGCTGGGAAGACTTTTCAGAAACCAGATATGGGCGACCGGCGCCGCCAGAGAGATATGTCCCATCCTCTCCCGCCGAACCTTCGACTGGATCACTTCCACTCCGCATTTTTCACAGATCACGCCCCGGTGTTTCATCCGTTTATATCGTCCGCAGAGGCACTCGTAATCCTTGACGGGACCGAAAATCTTGGCGCAGAAAAGACCGTCTCTTTCCGGCTTGAAGGTTCTGTAATTGATCGTTTCCGGCTTCTTTACCTCCCCGTGAGACCAGGAGAGAATCTTCTCAGGATTGGCCAGCGATATTTTGATCGCATTAAACCGGATGGGATCCTTTGGTTTTTCAAAAAAACTGAATATGTCTTCCACTCTTTATCTCCTATGTTTTAGCAGTTTGATGTGATCTTGGACCACTCACCGCGTAACACCACTTTTTTACTCTTTCTCGACCAGTTCCACATCAAGGCCCAGGCTTTGCAGTTCTTTCATGAGCACATTGAACGATTCTGGAAGCCCGGGTTCCAGCGTGTGTTCTCCCTTCACAATGGCTTCGTAGATCCGGGTCCTTCCGACCACATCATCGGACTTGACGGTGAGGAATTCCTGAAGAGCGTAAGCAGCTCCATAGGCCTCCATGGCCCAGACCTCCATTTCTCCAAGCCTCTGGCCGCCGAACTGGGCCTTTCCGCCCAGCGGCTGCTGCGTCACAAGAGAATAAGGCCCGATGGACCGGGCATGAATCTTGTTGTCCACCAGATGATGAAGTTTCAGCATGTAGATCATCCCCACGGTGATCTCCTGATCGAAAGGCTCTCCCGTCCTTCCATCAAAAAGGAGGACCTGGCCGGTAACGGGGAGGCCCGCTTTGGTCAGCATGTCACTGATCTCGCTTTCCTTTGCTCCGTCAAAGACGGGCGTGGCCATGGGAATGCCCTGCCTGAGCCGACCCATGAACCTCTGAATATCCTCGTCCGTGGCGCCGTCGATGAAGCGGTCAAAATCCGGACTGGAATAGAACCGCTTTAAGGTCGCCTTGACGGCTTTGGGATCCCGGCTTTTCTCATAAAGCGCGCCCACCTTTTCGCCAAGCCCTTTGGCTGCCCAGCCCAGATGCGTCTCGAGAATCTGGCCCACGTTCATACGCGATGGAACACCCAGAGGATTGAGGATGATATCGACGGGGGTCCCATCCTGGAAGAAAGGCATATCCTCCTCGGGAAGGATTCTGGAGAGCACCCCTTTGTTTCCGTGTCGACCAGCCATCTTGTCTCCAGCCGAGAGTTTCCTTTTGATCGCCACATAGACTTTGACAAGCTTGATAACCCCCGGCGGCAGTTCGTCGCCGGACTTCAGCCGGTCGATTTTCTCCATGAAAAAGGCTTCGATGAAATCGATCTTCCGATCCAGATTTTCAAAGAGCGTCCTGATTTTCTCCTCCACGGCCTCATCGTCCAGGAGGGAAATTTCCCGCCAGCGGATGAAGGGGATGCTGCTCAGAACGTCCGCCGTTATCTCCTCGCTTTTTCTGAGGAGAAGCTTCTTTTTCTTCGGGTCGGAGATCTTGGTGGCTGAAATCTTTCCCTCGAGAAGATCCGCGATCTTTCCCTTCACGCTCTCGGAAGTGATGCGGATCTCGTCATCCCGGTCCTTCATGAGAAGCTGAGCTTCCTCCTCCTCAATGGTTTGCGACCGCCGATCCTTCTCGGCGCCCTTTCGGGTAAAGATTTTCGTGTCGATGACAATCCCCTCCACCCCGGGGGGAATGCGCAGCGAAGTGTCACGGACATCTCCCGCTTTTTCGCCGAAGATGGCGCGAAGAAGTTTTTCCTCCGGTGAAAGCTGCGTCTCACCCTTGGGCGTGATCTTCCCCACCAGGATATCGCCGGGCTTCACGGCCACTCCCATTCGCACAATCCCGCTGTCATCAAGGTTTTTCAGTGCCTCTTCCCCCACGTTGGGGATGTCACGGGTGATCTCTTCCTTGCCGAGTTTGGTATCGCGGGCCATGGTTTCAAATTCTTCGATGTGAACGGAGGTGTAGATATCGTCCTTGACCACCCGCTCGCTGACCAGGATGGAGTCTTCGTAATTGTATCCGCCCCAAGACATGAAAGCGACCATCACGTTTCGCCCCAGGGCCAGCTCGCCCTGACTCGTGGCGGGCCCGTCGGCGATCACATCGCCTTTCATGACCCTGTCTCCCACCATGACGATGGGTTTATGATTGAAGCAGGTATCCTGATTTGAGCGCTGGTATTTCGTCAGATTATAGATGTCCACGCCAATATCAAATCCGTTGTCCGTCTCTGTCTCGTCGCACTTGATCACGATCCTTGAGGCATCGACACTCTCAACCATTCCCGCTCTTCTGGCCACGATGACCGCGCCGGAGTCGCGGGCCACAACCGCTTCCATGCCTGTCCCCACGAGCGGAACCTCAGGTCTCAAAAGCGGGACGGCCTGCCGCTGCATGTTCGAACCCATGAGGGCCCTGTTGGCGTCGTCGTGTTCCAGAAAGGGAATCAATCCCGCGGCGACACTGACCAGCTGATTCGGCGAGACGTCCATCAACTGAACCTCTTTGGGATCAACGGTCTTGAACTCCCCGCCCTTTCTGGCATAAACGAATGGATCCACCAGCTTTCCCGATGAATCGAGCGTTGCATTGGCCTGGGCGATGATGTGTTTTTCCTCCTCGATAGCGGTCAGGTAACGAATCTCGCTGCGCACGCGGCCGTTTTCGACAACCCGGTAAGGCGTTTCAATGAAACCGTAGTCGTTGACCCGGGCATAGGAGCTGAGAGACACGATCAGACCGATGTTGGGTCCTTCCGGGGTTTCCACCGGGCAGATACGGCCATAATGGGTATTGTGAACATCCCGCACTTCAAATCCCGCCCGTTCGCGGGTCAATCCGCCGGGACCGAGGGCCGACAGCCTTCTCTTGTGAGTGATCTCCGAAAGCGGGTTCGTCTGATCCATGAACTGCGAAAGCTGGCTGGAACCGAAGAACTCGTTCACCACGGCGGAAACGGGCTTGGCATTCACCAGATCATGGGGCATCATGGTTTCAATGTCCTGGATGTTCATCTTCTCCTTGACGGCCCGCTCCATTCTCACCAGACCGACGCGGTACTGGTTCTCAATGAGTTCGCCCACCGACCGGACCCTTCTGTTACCCAGGTGATCGATGTCGTCCACGCTGCAGTCCCCCACACCGTTTTTCAGGTTGATGAGGTACTTGACCGCGGCCAGAATGTCTTCTTTCCTGAGAATCGTAAGATCCGTTGGAGCATCAAGGTGGAGCTTGTAGTTCATCTTGACCCTGCCCACATCGGAAAGGTCGTATGTCTCGGAATCGAAAAAGAGGCTTTTGAAGAACCGGCGCGCCGTCTCGGGGGTGGGAGGATTGCTGGGCCTTAATCTTCTGTAGATCTCGAGAATGGCGTCTTCTTCCGCCTGCACGCTGTCCACCAGCAGCGTATCCCTCAAGGAGGAATTTGAACCGTCCTCCTCCAGGCAAATAAAACGCAGTTCCTTCACGCCCTTGCTCCGGAACAGCGCCGTCTTCTCCATCGTCATCTCGTTGTTGCATTTGAGCAGGGCTTCTCCCGTCTCGGGATCGATGACATCATCGGCCAGAATGCGGCCCTGGATATGGTTGTCATCCACGGTGATCCGGATCTTCTTTGCCTTGAGAAGCTTTTTAACGGTGGATTCGGTAATCTTTTTCCCCTTCTTGATGATCACCTCGCCTGCTTCCGAATCCCGGATGTCCCTGGGAGCCTTCTTTCCGATCAGGGCATCGTTCACCTGGATAATGACTTTCTGTCCTTCGAGTAAAACCGTCTCCACGTCGTAGAAATAATTGAGCAGGCTGGTGGTTGTATTCCCCATGGCCTTCAGAAGGATGGTAATGGGCATCTTCCTCCTTCTGTCGATCCGGCAGTAGATAATGTCTTTGGTATCGAACTCGAGATCGAGCCATGAACCGCGAATGGGAATCACCCGGGCGGAGTAAAGGAGCCTTCCGCCGGAATGGGTCTTGCCCTTGTCGTGGTCAAAAAAGATGCCGGGAGAACGGTGGAGCTGGCTCACGATGACCCGTTCCGTTCCGTTGATGACAAAGGTTCCGCTTTCCGTCATCAGGGGAATTTCGCCAAAGTAGATTTCCTGCTCCTTGATGTCCCGGATGGCCTTCTGCTCGCTGCCCCGTTCCGTGTCGAACACGACAAGCCGCACCACGATCTTCAGGGGCGTGGCGTAGGTCATCCCCTTCTGAATGCATTCCTTGACGTCGTACTTCACGTCTCCGATCTTGTAACTCACAAACTCCAGAGAACATTTTCCGCTGAAATCCCTGATCGGGAACACGCTCTTAAAGGCGCCCTGGAGACCGACATTGCCTCTCTTTTCGGGATCCGCATCCATTTGCAGGAATTTATTATAGGATTTTCTCTGGATCTCGATGAGATTCGGAATGTCGACAATCTTCCTAATATGTCCGAAATTTTTTCTGAATTCGCCCATAGTCATCCTCAAATGAGTTACACGTTACCGGATGTAAATGCATCTCATGCTAAGAAAAAACTCTCCGTTAAAGAAGCGAAGTCAGAAGGCAGAATAAAGGGCACTCTTAGATTCTGGCTCCTGACTCCTTATTTTTTGATCCGCAAACTGAACGGCCCGGCCGGTCCGGCAGGACCCGCCCCGCATCTCGCGTTCTTTCTATTTATTTGATCTCAACCGTCCCGCCGACTTCCTCAAGCTTCTTCTTCATATCCTCGGCTTCGGCCTTCGAGACGCCTTCTTTGACCGGCTTGGGCACGCCCTCCACCAGATCCTTGGCCTCTTTGAGCCCCAGTCCTGTCAGGGCACGAACGACCTTAATCACCTGGATCTTCTGTTCACCGAACCCTGTCAGCACCAGGTCAAACTCTGTTTTTTCCTCTTCAGCGGCTGCCTGGGCCGTTCCGCCCGCGGCCACAGCAGCCACCGCCACGGGGACGGCCGCCGTCACGCCCAGTCTCTGTTCCAGTTCCTTAACGAGTTCCGAGAGTTCGATGACGGTCATGTTTTCAATAAATTGAATGACATCTTCCTTTGTTATCTTTTCTGCCATTTTCATTCCCTTCCTGTATGTTTGATTTAGTTTTGTTCTGCTTTCTTTGTACGATACGCTTCAAGCACCTGAACGAGGTTTCGCTGGACGCCGCTCAGCACTCTGACCAGGCCCGTCTGGGTTCCCAGCATGACGGAGAGGAGCCTGCCCAGAAGAACCTCCCGGCTCGGGAGATCGGCCAGGACACTGATCTGATCCTTGCTCAGAAGCCTGCCGCTCATGAGACCGGCCTTGATCTCAAGCTCGGCGTTCTTTTTCGCAAACTCGACCAGAGATTTTGTCGATTCAACGGCGTCACCGTAACTCAGGATGACAGCGATGGGCCCTTTCAGATAATCGTCAAGAACAACAAAATCCGTGTCCTTCGAAGCGATTCTTAAAAGAGTATTCTTGATCACTCTCATCTCTGTTCCGGTTTTCCGCAGCTCGTTTCTCAGCGCCGTGACCTTCGCCACGCTCATGCCGCTGTAATTCGCGAGAACGGCCAGCTTCACGCCCTTGAGCTTCTCGTGGAGTTCTGCAACCACATTTTCTTTCGTCTTCCGATCCAATATCTAACCCCCTTTCACTCTAAATTTCCGGGATCCCTTCGATTCAGAAAATCCCTGAAAAGTCAGAGTGCCATACAGGAAAGCATATTCAAACGCTCATTCGCCGTCTCGGCAGGCCGATGTTGATCGTTTAAAAAACATACCTGCTGTCTCTGACTTTGACCCGACCCCCTCTCAGGGCCGCCTATTATCTAATTTATTTTAGAATATTCCTCACATCCACGGGATCCACTTTGACGCCGGGACCCATGGTTGTTGACAATGAAATGTTCTTAAGATACGTCCCTTTGCTCGATGCCGGCTTGAGCTTGACAATCGTTTCAACCAGCGCCAGGACATTCTCCATCAGCTTTTCCGCGCCGAAGGAAACCTTTCCCACCGGGCTGTGAACAATGCCGGCTTTTTCAACCCGGAATTCCACCTTGCCCGCCTTGAGTTCTTTCACGGCCCTGCCCACATCAAAGGTCACCGTGCCGACCTTGGGGTTCGGCATGAGCCCCCGGGGCCCGAGGATCTTTCCCAGCTTACCCACGCTTCCCATCATGTCGGGCGTGGCGATGACCCGGTCGAAATCCAGCCAGCCTTCCTTGATTTTTTCGATGAGGTCGTCCGAACCGGTGAAGTCCGCCCCGGCATCCATGGCCTCCTTTTCCTTCTCCCCCTTGGCGAAAACCAGAACCCGCACGTTTTTCCCAAGCCCGTTCGGAAGAGCCACGCTTCCTCTCACCATCTGATCGGCATGCTTGGGATTAACCCCGAGCCGGATGGCTGCGTCAACGGTCTCGTCAAATTTGGCTCTGGCCGTACCCACAAGGATATCCATGGCCTCTTTCAGGGAATAACGTTTCCCCGCCTCAACCATCGTTTTCTTTTCTAAATAGCGCTTTCCTCTCTTAGCCATCATCACACTCCAGACTCATCCTAACCGGAAATTTCAATCCCCATGGACCTCGCCGTTCCCGCGATTATTCTTATGGCGGCCTCCAGATCCACGGCGTTCAGATCGTTCAATTTCAACTCGGCAATCTCTCTTACCTGTTTCGAGGTCACGGTGCCGACCTTCTCCCTTTTCGGGTCGCTTGCTCCCTTGGCGATCTTCGCCGCCTGCTTGAGCAGAACGGAGGCCGGCGGTGTCTTCGTCACGAAGGTAAAGGACCGGTCCGCGTAGACCGTGATCACAACCGGTATGATCGTCCCCTCCTGATTCTGCGTCATGGCATTGTATGCCTTGCAGAATTCCATGATGTTGACTCCGTGCTGGCCCAGAGCCGGACCAATGGGAGGCGATGGGGTCGCTTTACCTGCCTGAATCTGAAGTTTTATGCCCGCTATAACCTTTTTTGCCATAATGCAACCATCCTGAAGTTTTTCGTAAATCGTTTATCATTCCAAGCCGGACTGAACACCGCGGCTTAACCGTGAACCACCTGGATAAAATCCAGTTCCACCGGTGTGGATCTGCCAAAGATGCTCACGATAACCCTTAATTTTCCCTTTTCCGGCTTGACCTCATCCACGATCCCGTCGAAGTTCGTAAAGGGCCCGTCAATGATGCGCACGTGATCCCCCGCCTCGTACTTGAACTTTGGCTTGGGCTTCAAGGTTCCTTCATCAATCCGGACCCGAAGCGCTTCCACCTCGGCATCGGAGATCGGCGATGCCTTGTCTTTGCTGCCGATGAAACCCGTCACTTTGGGCGTGTTCTTGACGATATGCCAGGTGTCCTCATTCATTTCCATTTTGACAAGGATGTAACCCGGGAAGAATTTCCTCTTCGAAGTCTTTTTTTCTCCCTTCACGAGTTCCACGATGTCTTCTTCCGGCACCATGATGTCGGCAAAACTCTCCTTCATCTCCGAGGCCTCAATTCTCTCCTCAAGGGATCGCTTGACCTTGTTTTCGAATCCGGAATAAGTATGAATGACATACCACTTAAAAGCCATGGGACCTCTTTACCCTAATATCAATCGGATGAGCCTCGTAAGACCCATGTCGACAAGACCGAGGAATAAGGAAACAATGATGACCACGACGATCACAACCGATGTGGAGGCCAAAGCCGCTTTGTTGGTCGGCCAGGTGACCTTCTTGAGTTCGGACTTCACTTCTCTCAGAAACTGCTTGACCTGAAAGATAACCGCCTTGATTTTGTCCATTTTTATTCGCCCTGTAAAAATAAATGGCAGGCCAGGAGGGATTCGAACCCCCAGCATCCGGATTTGGAGTCCGGCGCTCTATCCGTTAGAGCTACTGGCCTGTTCCATGAGCGCTTCCGCCCCGGCAAAGAAATCACTTTGTTTCTTTGTGGATCGTTTGGGCCCGGCAGAATTTGCAGTACTTCTTCAATTCCAGGCGATCCTGCATGGTCCTTTTATTTTTTGTCGTCGAATAGTTTCTCTGCTTGCACTCCGTGCAGGCCAGCGTGATAATGCTTCTCATGAATCCTGAACCCTGCTTTCACTTAGATGGAGCCCACGACCAGGATTGAACTGGTGACCTCATCCTTACCAAGGATGTGCTCTACCGACTGAGCTACGTGGGCCGCTGATTCGTGCTGCCTGACCTTTCATCCTTCCGGCTCTATCCTCTTCCCGATTCGAAATGCAGATCACCTCGAAAAATGGAGCGGGAAACGGGATTCGAACCCGCGACCCTCAGCTTGGAAGGCTGACGCTCTAGCCACTGAGCTACTCCCGCCCAAAAAAAGTCGAACTATTCCTTCTGGTGGAGGGGGGAGGGTTCGAACCTCCGTAGGCTGCGCCGGCAGATTTACAGTCTGCTCCCTTTGGCCACTCGGGAACCCCTCCATTTTTCATAGCTTGAACTGGAGCTGGCGATGGGACTCGAACCCGCAACCGGCTGATTACAAATCAGCTGCTCTACCTGTTGAGCTACGCCAGCAAAATAACTCCTCTTTTATACCTGCACTTGAATGCCGCGGGAAAAGCGGCATCTGAAAAAGGAACTTTCGAATCTAAAGTGATTATTTTTTTTTGTCAAGAATTATTTAACAATTTTTTTTGTCCATTTTTGGTGAAGCCGGTCACTTTTTCTCGCCAAAGATATCAGCCGTGAAGATGCAGATCCTGGTACTCTTATCCTTCCAGGCCTGTGAGGGGAGCCCCGCCTTGCGGCAGGTCTCCTCCAGGAATGTCACCCTGTCCCATCCATACTGCGTCGCTACCTGGGGGAGCAGGAGTCCAGAGAAAAAACCCTTCGTCAAATAAATTCCGTGTGTCCCGACTTCTATCTCATTGATATCATTAATTTCCTTAAGAGGGGTTAACACGGATATCTCAATATCAAGATCTTTCATTTCCTCCCGGTGAAGAGGCGAAAATCTCGGATCTTCGAAGGCCGCGGACTGAGCCATCTCCTGAACGGCCTTGGCAAGAGGGTTACGACCCTCAATGCACCCTATGCAGCCTCTCAACCTTCCTTTTTTATGGAGAGAAACAAAGACCCCCCTTTTTTCCTCCAGGGCAGCGAAGTCCCTTTCATCCTCCGGGGTTTTCTTCCCCTGAAGGCGGTCCTCAATGGATTCCCTCGCAATGGTAAGAAGCTTCGCTTGCTCCTCCTCCGTAAGATTCTTGTCCCTCCTGTCTGTTTTATTCTTTTTCTTCATATCTCCCGAACCGCTCCGAAAAAAAACGGCGGCGGCGTATCCGACGACACCGCTTCGGTCTCCCGTGACATCCCCGGAATTCGCGTACTTCAGGAGCCGCGCCTTGTCAGCCCCTAGCTTTCCCGCCGCCATCATGACAACGGCCATGGGCCCTCCCCCGCAGGCCTCGGATGACCCATCCTCAAGGTCCCTGAAGAGACCGTCCACATCCATCGCCTCCAGGTGCTTCAAAACCCTGGAATCCATTTTCTTCGCACGGTCATAATCATGGAAATGAGAAAGATCCGAACTCCCCACCAGAAGAACCCTCTTCCCGCCGGCGGATTCGGCAATCGCTCCGGCCAATTCTTCACAAAACCGCCGTCCCTGGTCTCCCATGACGATGGGCACGAATTTAAAAGAGCCGAGCGACACCTGAAGGAAGGGAAGCTGAATTTCAACGGAATGCTCCTGCGCGTGGCCTCCCGGGATATAAGAGATATTGTCACTCCGGGCCATGATTTCCCCGGCCAGATCCGCGTCCACGGGAACGACGCCCAGGGGCGTTTCGTACCCTCCCCTGTCGAACACGGAAGCACCCCGGAAATGGGCCCGGTGACTCGGAGCGACAACAATCACGGAATCGAAAACCTCACCCCGGATAAGCTTGTAAGCGTGCGCGGCCACGCCCCCGGAATAGACATACCCCGCGTGAGGCGCGATGATACCCATGATCTGTCCCTCGGGTTTAACCGATGCTTTCGCAAGAAAATTCTCTACATCCCGACGCAGGACATCGGGATTGCCGGGATACCAGGTTCCCGCAAGGACCGATTTTCTGATCCCTTCTTTCATGACCCTCTCCGATATTTCAATGGGAAAAAGGCACCGCGCAAAGCGGAAAAACCGCGACCATAGCGAAAGATTAACCATAAGGATTTCATTTGCCTGAAAAGTTAAAAGCCATAACTCTCAGTGATAAGAAAGGCACTCAAGGAAGTTTGAACGAGGGAAAAAACCTTTACATATAAGCATTTATATCAGGAGCGTTTTTAGATTGTCAAGAAGAAACTCTCCGGTTCCGGCTCCTGAGGGAGAGAAAAGTATTGACTAAAGTCAGGGGCTGTGGATATTCTTTCTCGCTTTTTACAGTTCTCACGTTATGGAGGTTAAACATGAGTGTCAGAATCGCTATTAACGGTTTCGGCAGAGTGGGCCGGTCCATTGTCAGGGCCTGCCTGGGGCACAGCGACATCGAAATTGTCGCCGTGAACACGAGGGCTGAAGCGGATACCCTTATCCATCTGTTGAAATATGACTCCGTTCACGGAACCATCAAGGCGGATGTCTCATCAAAGGCCGGCGCGCTGATCGTGAACGGGAAAGAGATCAAGGTCACGAATGTGACGAGTAATCTGGCCGATCTTCCCTGGAAGGCCCTGGGTGCGGATATCGTTATGGAGTCCACGGGAAATTTCAGGAACAGGGATCAATGCGCCCCCCATCTGTCGGCAGGCGCCAAAAAAGTGATCATCACCGCTCCCGGAAAGGGAGTGGATGCCACCTTCTGCATGGGCGTGAACGAAGACAGCTATGACCCGGGCAGGCATCACATCGTTTCGAACGCGTCATGCACGACGAATTGTCTCGCGCCCGTCGTCAAGGTGCTCCACGACAACTTCAGCGTTCTCCGGGGTCTCATGACAACGGTTCACTCCTACACCATGGATCAGAGATTGCTCGACGGATCCCACAATGACCTGAGAAGGGCACGGGCGGCCGCCCTCTCCATCATCCCCACGACGACCGGCGCCGCGAGAACCGTCGCCGAGGTCATCCCGGACCTGAAAGGGAAGCTGGACGGCATCGCGCTTCGCGTCCCCACGCCGAACGTCTCACTGGTGGACTTCGTGGCGGAGCTGGGCCGAAACGTGACCCTTCCGGAGGTCAACGGCGCCCTGAAGGCGGCCTCGGAGAACCAACTGAAAGGGATCATGGCTTTCTGCGAGGAAGAGCTGGTTTCCATCGATTTCACGAGCAGTCCCTATTCGGCCATCGTGGATGCCCCCCTGACCAGCGTCCACGGCGGAAACTGGGTCAAGGTCTTCGCCTGGTATGACAACGAAATCGGATACGCCTGCAGAATGAGAGACCTGGCTGTTTACATGGCAGGCAAAGGCCTCAAGGGATAGCCCATGATAAAACCCCTGATAGCGGGAAACTGGAAGATGAACAAGACCGTTTCCGAAGCCCTCGATTTCGTGAAGCGGCTGAAGGAAATGCTGCCGGATCGAATAGACCGGCATGTTGTCATCGCCCCGCCTTTCACGGCCCTCCGATCGGTCGCAGAAAAAATAAAAGGAACGGTTATTCACGCCGCAGCCCAGAACCTCCACTGGGAGGAGAAGGGGGCCTGCACGGGAGAAATCTCAGCCGGGATGCTGCTGGATTGCGGCTGCGAATACGTGATCATCGGCCACTCCGAGCGCCGCGCCCTCTTCGGCGAAACGAACGCGGATATCAACCGCAAGATCCGGGCCGCCCTCCAGGCCGGACTGAAGCCGATCTTTTGCATCGGCGAAACCCTGGCGGAGAGGGAATCGGGAAAAACTTTTCCCGTCCTTAAAGGACAGCTAAAAGAGGGATTGAAGAACATTTCTTTTGATGATATAAGGCAGGCCGTCATTGCCTATGAA
>Ga0268280_1001450_pt1 | contig 15906 bp, 14 predicted proteins | sample saktaG_9_FD_190139 | JGI IMG/M metagenome (GOLD analysis project Ga0268280, IMG submission 190139) | Saline water microbial communities from Sakinaw Lake, British Columbia, Canada - sak_2011_5_24_40m | ecosystem: Environmental > Aquatic > Non-marine Saline and Alkaline > Saline ... | reverse complement strand
GGCGGAAAAGACTCGTCCATATGAAGGCATCCCGGAACTGCTTAACGCTTTAAGCTCTTCCGGAGTGAGGCTTTCAATCCTTTCAAACAAGCCCCATGAGCCCACCGGGATTGTAGTATCGAAGATGCTTGCAGACTGGAAATTTGAAATGGTTGTCGGGGTAAGGGACGGAGTTCCAAGAAAACCCGATCCTGCTGCCGCCATATCGATTGCGGAGAGTCTTGGTATTGTGCCTGATGAATTCCTTTATCTGGGAGATACGAACACGGATATGAAAACGGCTTTCGCGGCAGGCATGTTTCCGGCCGGCGCTCTATGGGGGTTCAGGACTGCCGGCGAACTTATTGAGGCGGGCGCGCGCATCCTTGTCAGGCACCCTGCCGATCTTCTGGGTTTTATTTAGTTTCCGGATTGAAAACTTAGCTGTGTCTAAAATTTGTTTTCGGATGGACACTATTAAATAAAGGAAAGCAAAATGATCCCGCTTGAGAAAATAAAAAATGCTGCAAAGCTTATCGGGGATATGGTTGTAAGAACTCCTCTTGTCCACTCTCCAGCCCTGAGCAGGATGTTCGGAGGGGATATATTCTTAAAGCTTGAAAACCTGCAGAAAACAGGTTCATTTAAAATAAGAGGAGCGGCCAACAGGATCCTGTCGGGCATTGATAAATTAGGGCCTTCAGGCGTTGTTGCGGCATCTGCCGGAAATCATGCCCAGGGGGTTGCCCTTGCGGCGAAAAAGGCCGGAGTGCCAGCGACTATCGTAATGCCCGAATGGGCATCAATAACAAAGCAGGAGGCAACCCGTGCGTATGGTGGCGAGGTTATAGTTTCAGGCCGCAGCCTTGTTGAGAGTCTTGAAAAGGCAAGGGAGCTTGCAAAGGAGGGACGGACTTTTATACATCCTTTTGATGACCGGAGAATTATTGCCGGGCAGGGTACGGTAGCCATTGAGATTTTCGAGGATCTGTGCGATGCGGACATGATAATCGTTCCTGTGGGCGGAGGGGGTCTTATTTCAGGGATTGCATCCGCTTCAAAGGCTATACGGCCTGAAACAAAAATTTTTGGAATACAGTCCTTCGCGTGCCCTTCGGCAGGTGAATCGCTGAAAAAGGGGAAGGCGGTAATGGTTGAGCCCTCCCTTTCCATCGCGGACGGGATCAATGTCAGGAAACCCGGTAAGTTAAATTTCAGGATAATGCAGAAATGTGTTGACGACATCGGGCTTGTAAAAGAAGAAGATATTGCGGCAGCGGTGCTTATGCTTCTTGAGCGGAAAAAAATACTTGCGGAAGGAGCAGGAGCGGTTCCTCTGGCTGCCCTTATGAGCGGGGTGGTCAAGGTCAAAAAAGGCAGCAAAACGGTGCTTGTCGTAAGCGGTGGAAATCTGGACAGCCCACTTCTCGGGCGTATAGTAAGCCGAGGTCTCTCAAACAGCGGGCGCATAATGCGCTTTGTGGTTCGGCTCGACGATGTTCCCGGGGCGCTTTCCGGGCTTCTTGCGCTTGTGGCTTCTTTAAAGGCAAATGTCCTCCATATAATGCATCACCGGGGTGTCCGGAAAGTACCCATTTACAGCACTCTGGTCGAGCTTGAGATCGAGACGAGGGGGCCCGGCCATGTGAAGGAGATAACCGGGAAACTGAAAGACGCTGGATATGATGTTGAGATATGAGGAGTGAAGAGTGAGCAAAGATGATAATAAAGACCCATGTTTTTGGTTTATAGTTTCTGGTCTCTGTTTAAAAGGGAAAAACCAGAAATAACAAACCGGAAACCAAATCTTTATAGTAATCGGACAAAAAGGGGTGTTATGCAAGGGTCTTTAAAGATTTCCGGCTGTTGCAAGAAGAGCTTTGTTTAATGCCATCTGATATTCCACCTGCATTAGGTCATGGTGCCCTTTTTCGAAAGGCACATATACAAGGGTAAAATCTTCAGGGGTTATCCGGACATCCGGGAGTAAAGGGAAATAGTTTTTTTTCGGTTTTATGAAACCCGCAATGACGGTTTTAAAGCTTTCAATTGCTTCGGAAACAGGGAGGGTAACGGGGTGCAATGTGCCTGCAGGCACATTGTTTTTTATCTCATTATCGGGCTGTGCAAGCGTCATATGCGTTGCAAGACGGATGAAATGCTGCGCCCGGACTTTGAAAGCCGGGATCCAGAACTTAAAACTTATATCTTTCCATCCAGATTGAACTACTTTCGGGAGATTGGCTATTTTTGCAAGGTCTGCATATGAATCAAGGGCTATTCCAGAAATACCGGCTCTTATCAGCCAGAATGGAAGGAATAAACAATCTTTGTCTGACTCCGGAATGCAGCCGAAATTGATTTTCCCGAATTTTTTGCCGGCAGGCTGCCATGCAGAATTGCAGTTTTTGCACAAAAGGACGAGAGAATCCCTTTCCCCAGCCAGATCCCATCCGCAGGCCGGACATATCGCCGGTATAAAGCTGATTGTCCAGTCGGGCTTTCCGGCCCTGAAAATATTAAGGTCAAAATCTCCCGGAAGTGTTGCCGAAACAGGTTTGTTGAGCACGGCATCCCAGAGTTTTTCTTTTACATAAAATGGCGAGTAGATAATGCTTGTTGTTTCTCCTATGAATGATTGAATGACAGGCCCCCCCACTCCTTTGTCTGAAAACCGCTTTTCGGCGATGCGGACTATATCGCCCGGAGATAATTCCGGTTTTATAAATATTCCCGTAGTCTCAGGGAGAGCGAATCTAAGCTTCAGAGTCTGGGATCGGAATCCAAGGGATGCGGGAAATATTTCCGATTCTGTTCCCTGGTGGCTTATGTCTATAAATCTGTAGACGGTCTCTGCGGGGTTGCTTGAAAACAGGGTTCCCTTGAATCGCCAGTACGGGAAATAGACGACAGGTTTCCCGGCTGAAGCAGGGGGGTAGGGAAGTACGTAGCGTAAATAGCCATTTTCAGGAAGAAAAGATTTGACCCTGCAGAAAGGGCACGCAAAAAGACGGTCTGTCTCTTCCAGAACTGCCGGTGCGCCGCACTGGTGGCATTTATGCTCTATGCTTATATTAAAGCTTTTCACCGCACATATTGCAGAAGATCGATTCAGTCAGGTTTTTGCCCCCGCATTTGACACAGAATACAGGCTTTTCTTTTTCTCCGGCGGGATGACCGCAGCGGGGGCAGAAGTTGGAATTAGGGGTAAGATTCTTTCCGCAGTTTCCGCATCGGACGAAGACAAGCTGCTGATGCCCGCAGAAGGGGCAGAATTTTGCATCTGTAGCTACAGGATTGCTGCATTCAGGGCAATTAACGACTTCTTTTACGCCTGCTGTGCCGGATTCGTTTTCACCCGGGGCAAAGTATTTTGCGAACATCGCAGGCATCATAATTCCGAGGGCTGCACCCATGCCTCCCGAAGCGCCTTCCGATTCCGAAGCCTTTTCCATGGCCATTGCGGCTTTCAGTTGCATCAGTTTATTCATATCATCAAAGAGGCCGATGCGGCTCCGGTCATCAATAGCCTGCTGCACTTCGGGCGGTGGAGTGATTGAGTTGATATAAATATCGGCAAGACCGAGTCCGAAGCGGCCAAAATCGGTTTTAAGGCGATTTGCCAGTCCTTCCGCAATATCTTCGTACTTCGCCGGCAGGTTAAGTATGGAATCGAGGGCTTCTCCCATGTAGTCGTTGAATCTCGATACGATCACGCTGTTTAAATATTCTTCAATTTCGGCGGTCGTGAATATACCCTGGGTTCCGACCATGCTGTTTATAAAAAGAACAGGCTGCACGACCTGCATGTTGAATATTCCGAAAGCTCTCAGCCTCACGAGGCCAAGCTGAGAATCTTTGAATGCCACAGGGTCTCTTGTTCCCCACTTGAGGTTTGTGAAGACCTTGAGGTTTACAAAGTAGACTTCAGCCCGAAGAGGGCTCGACATGCCCCACGGAATGCTTGCTAATTTTGTGAGCACCGGGATATTGGCAGTCTTCAGCGTATGGCGTCCCGGGCCGAAGGCGTCTATAGCTTTCCCCTTGTAAAAAAATACCCCGGCCTGGCTTTGTCTTACAGTCATCTGGGCGCCGTATTTAATCTCTCCGGAGCCTTTTTCAGGAATACGGTGGACAAGCTCCCTGCCTGTTTCATCGAACCATTCCAGATTTTCTAAAAAAAAGACGTTGTCTGTTCCCATCTATTCTGCTCCTTTGTTGGATGAACTCGTAGAAAGTCATATGCGAACGGATTTGAGATTTTTGGGAAAAGATTTTTAAATTGCTGAGCGTTAAAAATCATCCGCCATAATTCTGGCGGATAATTTAGCGAATTGATTTAAAAATCCACAAAAAGCTCATTAAGTGAGCATATTTCAACTTTTTAATTGTTCATTATAGTTGCTTTCAGCTGCTTTCAGAAAATATTTTTCATACAGCCTGTTCTCAATGAAAAGGCTGTAAATATCAGGATCAATATGGTTGTCATTTTTCATCCTGCTCATTATTTCGAGAGCCTGGGAAAGAAGCATGGGCTTTTTATAAGGCCTGTCCTTTGCTGTTAAGGCTTCGAAGATATCGGCAACAGCTATTATTCGTGACTGGAGCGGCATATTCTCCGCAGTAAGGGCTCTAGGGTATCCTGAGCCGTCCAGCTTTTCATGGTGCCCGGAAGCGTACTCCGGCACGTTAATGAGCTTTCGCGGGAATGGAAGATGCGTCAATATTTTAAAGGTGACAGCCGCATGGTTTTCAATTATCCTGCGCTCCATATCCGTGATGGAGCCTTTGCGTACCAGCAGGTTTTCGAGCTCTTCCCCGGTAAGATACGCGTGTTCGCCGTCAGACATCTTGTATCTTCTTGTTGCAATATCTTTAATCCTTTTTGCATTTTCATCTGTTAAAAACTCTCCAGGAAGATTGCAGGATTTTACAACCTGCAAGTCTTTTTCAAGATCTTCCAGTTTTTCCGAAAGTTCCGAATCGAGGCGTTTGATTTCCTCATCACCCGAACCCTTTTGAATAAGATTCAGCTTTTTTGCGAGGTATTCATTTTCGATTATTTTTGCGATGAGGCTGAATCTAGTTTCTATAAGATTGATGCGGTCAAAGATCGTTTGAAGTTTCGTTCTCTTGTCTATCACATATTCTGGAGTTGTTATTTTACCCACGTCATGCATCCACGCAGCAATGCGTATCTCTTCCATTTCATAGTCATTAAATGTGATGTCATTAAACGGAGGACTCCTTGTTTCATTGATTTTATCCGCTATCATCATGGATAAATCAACCACCCTGTTGATATGGCCGCCGGTGTATGGGGACTTTTCGTCGATTGCCGTTGCTATGCTTTTGATAAAGGCATAGAAGAGGTTTTTTAAATCCTGTATGAGCTGTGTGTTTGTCAATGCCACAGCCGCCTGGGAAGCAAGGGAAGCAATCTCATCTACATATTCATTAGAGAATCCGATTATTTCTCCTGTTTCAGAATTTTTTGCATTAAGAAGCTGAAGTACCCCGATTATATCATTTTCGTGGTTCCTTAACGGGATAACCAGCATTGATTTTGAGCGGTAGCCGGTTGTTGCGTCGTATTTTTTCGGACCTGTGAAATCAAAACCTTCAGCTTCATATACGTCCGGAATGTTTACAATCTCTCCTGATATGGCGACATGAGACGATACGTTCGAATGATTAGGTTTTCCGTATCTGTAAAGAGGAACACTGGGCAGATCGATCTTAACACCGCTGGTTCCGCCCATCCTGACATTCATCGTGTCGTTCTGCATTATCATGAAGCAAAGATGTTTGTTTTCCTTGTCTGTGATGTAGAGTGTGCCTGCATCGGCATTCGACATGACTCTTGCCTCGAGAACGATCATTTCGAGGAGCCTGTTGATATCTTTTACACAGGAGAGCGCAAGGCCGATCTGGGCGCCCTGCTTTATGTGTTTTATCTGGGCTTCAGCATAATCTTTTACCTCGGACAGAACCGATTTTAAGAGCTTATCGAGCCTTTTGTCATGGGATAATCTTTCAATGTCGGTATCCATGGTTACGCCACCATCGCCGGGTTTGGATGAAAAGGGCATATTAAAACTCCATACTGTAAGAGGTTCAATCCTTTTAAAAAGTATCCTGTTGTGATAGATATAGTCAAGAATATTCATTCGGCTGATTTTTATTAGGAAGAGAAATAAGTATTGATTTAAAGGCAGGAAAAGAAATAAAAATATAAAAATTGAGATTTGTTAAAGGGTTATCACAAATGAAATTTAAAGAAATATATGAAATGTTGAAGTTTCATCTTATAAAACTTCCATTTATATACCTCTTGATATTGTCAGGATACATTCTGGAATTTATAGTGGAATTTCCGTATCTTATTGTATGCAGATTTAGCGGGAAGCCTGGGAAAAAGCGATAGGAACAGGTGGCTTTTCTATCCGGATGATTTTATTATCCATATTAAAACCGGCAGAAGAAATATCACTGCAAGCATGATGAGCCCCGGGAGTGATAAATAGGGTTTGTGCCAGGGTTCTTTCCTGATGGTACTCATTTTGATTTCATCCTGAAACCATCTTCCAAGCATTGTAGCGGCTGTAAAAACAGCAACCAGTTTTATAACTGTAGCGATTCCCTGCACAGCTTCTCCTTTTAAAATCCTTATGAACGATAATCCCGTTAATTCGGATTGAAAAACTGTAAAATTATGATAAAGTGTTATTAAAAGGAAAAAGATGGTACGCCTGGCACGATTCGAACGTGCGACCTACGGATTAGAAGTCCGTTGCTCTATCCAGCTGAGCTACAGGCGCGTGTGACATTCTGCTATCACACCCCTTTTTATATGTCTATATAAAAATGATGCAAAGACAAATAGTGAGAAAGGTGCTGATTTAATGGCAAAAGAAAATATAAATAATGTAAAGGGCGCTGAAAAGTCGCTTGTTAAATACGATCCTCTGCAGCGTTACCTGATGGAAATAAGCAAACACAAGCTGCTTTCAAGGGACAGGGAGCATGAGCTGGCCGTAAAGATTTTTGAGCATGACGACAGGGAAGCCGCGTACGAAATGGTTACTTCAAACCTCCGGCTGGTTGTAAAGATAGCCTTTGAATTCCAGAGAGTCTGGATGCAAAACCTCCTGGATCTCATACAGGAAGGCAATATCGGGCTCATGCAGGCTGTCAGGAAATTCGATCCTTATAAAAACGTAAAATTTTCATATTACGCCTCTTTCTGGATCAAGGCATATATTTTGAAATTTATAATGGATAACTGGCGCCTTGTGAAAATTGGGACTACGCAGGGGCAGAGAAAGCTTTTTTTCAAGCTTAAGAAGGAAAAGCAGAGCCTTATTGAACAGGGCTTCGATCCGAAACCGAAACTTTTATCCGAAAGGCTGGGAGTTACAGAGAAAGAAATAGTTGATATGGACCAGAGGCTCGACGGGTGGGATGTTTCCCTCGATGCCCCCCTGACTGATGATTCGAATTCCGAAAAGATTGAATTTATCAGTTATGGTTCGGAATCAGCCGAAGAGCAGGTTTCTAAAAAGCAGATGGATAATATGATTCATGGCAAAATAGAAGAATTCAGAAAACTGATGACAAAAAGAGAAAATGAGATATTCGACCTTCGCATATTCTCGGACAGCCCTGCCACCCTTCAGGAAATTGGTGACCGTTACGGCATATCAAGAGAACGTGTGCGACAGGTTGAAAAGAATATTATTACGAAGATGAGAGAGTTCATCAGGGAAGAACTGCCGGACTTTGCCTCATACGTCGACAAGTAAACAAGGAAATATTTCAAATGACATTTAAATCAGCAAGGTTTATCTCAGTTGCTTTTCTCCTGTTGTTTTTGCCGGGATGTGCTTTTTCTTTTCTGAATCATTTTACCGGCAGGGAAAATAAAACCGGAGCATATTTCCCGGAGAACAGCTACTTTTATTTTACCGAATCCCAGATTTTAAAAAACAGGGGAGATCTCGACAAGGCTGTAGAATATATGGAGAGTGCGGTTGCGCTTGATCCGGAATCTGTTTTCCTGAAAGGAGAGCTTGTCAATTTTTACCTGCAGAGAAAAGAAAATGACAAGGCTCTTTCTATAGTTGAGGAGGTGCTTAAAAAGGATCCCGAGAACATCGGTGCTCTAATTCTGTTCGGGAGAATAAAACATTCCCTCAGAAAGGTTGAAGATGCGAGGAAGGTATATGAAAAGATAATCGAGGAGAGCCCTAAACAGCAGAACATATATTTACTCCTTGGGAGCCTTTACGTGGAGGATGGGGATTTTGATAAGGCTATCTCGGTATTTGAAAAACTCATAAAGAATTTTCCGGATTATTATCTTGGATATTTCTATCTCGGAAAAATCAACGCACAGAAAGGCAATAGAACTGAAGCCGAAATAAATTTCAATAAGGCGATCAAATTGAAGCCTAATCTGGATGAATCTAAGTATGAGCTGATAAATCTTTATAAGATCAGCGGCGAGAAGGATAAAATAATACTGATATTAAATGAAATATTAATAAAGAACCCGGGAAATATAAGGGCCGCTCTTGAACTCGGATATTTTTATAATAAGAACAATATGCTGCAGGAGGGAGAAAAGATTCTGCGGAATCTTGGCGAAAGAAGCCTCTCCGACTTTGATGTTGTGGTCAATTTAATCCAATTCTATCTTGATCAGAGGAGATATAACGATACGATACTGATACTGGAAGATATGCTTAAAGGGGCGCCGGAAAGTTCGGATTTGAATCATATTGCAGGGCTTTCCTTTTTCGCATTGAAAAATGAGGATAAGGCCCTTTCGCATTTTCTCGAGGTGAAAAACGATTCCAGGTTCTATTCGGATGCGGCAGTCCATGTTTCTCTTATTTACCAGAATAAGGGAAAGCTGAAAGAAGCGATTATATTCATCAGAGATGTGATTGAAAGGGAGCCTGATAACCCGGAATTTCTATTCTATCTCGGCTTGTTCCACGAGGAGCTGGAGGAATACGAAAAAGCCGAGAAAGCCCTGTTGAAGGCTGTGGAAATTGATAAGGAGGATTCCAGGTTTTATTTCCGCCTTGGAGTTGTTTATGACAAATGGGGCAAAAAGGAGAAAACTCTTGAACAGATGAAAGCGGTTATCCGGATAGATCCCAAAAATGCAAATGCCCTGAATTACCTCGGTTATACATATGCTGAAATGGGGGTAAATCTTGAAGAGGCGGAAAAGCTGATTACGGAGGCTTTGAAATATAAACCGGACGACGGATATATAACAGACAGTCTCGGATGGGTATATTTCAAAAAAGGTTTTTATGATAAGGCTGTGGAGGTATTGAAAAGAGCGGTCTCTCTTGTTCCTGAAGATCCGGTTATCCTCGAACATCTCGGGGATGCCTATATGAAGATGAAAGACAGTAAAAATGCCCTGGAAGCTTACAGCCGTTCGCTCCGTTATAAGAAAGAGGATCAGGACGCCATTAAAATAAAGATTCGGGATATAACAAGTGAAGGGCGCTGATATGATATGAAGAGACCAGTTCGTATTTTCCTTCTTCTGTTTTCGATCCTGTATATTTCAGCATGTGCCGGCCTTTCGGATAAAATAACAACAAATATCTTTGGCCCTGTTCAAACGCATGATTCCTTCGAACCGGAGGCAGAGAGGCTATTATCTGCCCTTAAGGATAAAAACCGGAATATAAAAACATTTAAAGGGACCGGGCGCATGACTTTTTCGGGCAGGAACAGGAATCTCCTTTCGGCGGATATTGCATGGGTTGCCGAGGATAGGAATAAAATTTCCCTTGCATTGCGCGATATCCTGGGCCGGCCCATCGCAAACATGGCTGCCGACGGGGAATGGATATATTATGTTTCACATGCCGATAACACATTTTATAAAAAACAATCTGATGATATCGGTCTGGAGAACTTCATCTCCGTGCCGGTCAGGATAAAGGATGTTATTCTGCTTCTGTCCGGAAGAGTGCCTGTTTATGAATTTGATTCGGCTGCTGTCGCCGATTCCGGGAACGGAAGGTGCGTTCTAATTTTAAAGAAAAAATGGTCCGGAGCTGCCGAGAAGATTTATTTTGGAAGAGATTGCCGGGATGTGTCAGAGATCGAGATATTCGGTACGGGAGGAGATCTCCTTTACAGAGCGACTTTTGAAGGGGAAAAGAAAGTGAAAGAATATCATATTCCTTCACGGCTTGTTGTTTCGAACGATACAGGCGATTATATGAGGCTCGATATAGAGAGGTACTGGGCGGATGTGCCGGTATCCCGGTCGGCTTTTGTATTGAATCCTCCGGAGCAGAACAGTGAAGAATGAATGGCAGATAGTGAATAACAGCAGAGGCACAGATGATCTAAGTGATCCGCGAACAATGGGTAATGAGCCCCGAAACATTGTAAGGGACTGAGGACGGTAAATAATGCCTGTCATTGCTTTGGAATCGAGGCTTAAAGATAGCAAAAAGGTCGTTACTCTGGGCGTCAAACCCAATTTTTTCGACTATTCTCCTGATGAAGCCGCTCTTATAAGAGAGGCCGGAAAGATATACTATCCTTCCACTTTTTATTCCGATCTCTTTGATTCCGTGAACAAAAAGACGTTTCCGAGCCGGCAGACTTATAAATATGTTCAGGACAAGATAAAGCAGACAACTCTTTTTCAGCTTGCCGGCATTCCTCATCCTTTTACGAGAACTTTTTTCGGAAAAGTGCAGAAAAAAAATATTCTGAAATATTTTAAATTCCCTTTTGTCGGAAAGATTCCGAGGGGGTCGTCAATGGGAAGAGGCGTTTATCTTATCGGAAATAATGATGAGCTTGAAGAGTACTGCCTGCTCACAAAAACCGCTTACATTCAGCAATACCTACCTGTCAGCCGTGACTTGCGCATCGTTGTTATCGGAAGAAAAGCTGTTCACGCGTACTGGCGCGTTGCCGGAGAGGGTGAATTTAAATGCAATGTTGCGGCAGGTGGAAAAATAAAACTTGATTCGGTTCCACAGGGCGCTGTTGATCTTGCCGTTTATACGGCTCTTTCATGCGGATGGGATGATGTCGGGATTGATATATGCGAATATAACGGGAAGCTTTATGTTATTGAAGCTAATATGAAATACGGGAAGGAAGGTTTCAGAGCGGCAGGAATAGATTATATAAAACTTATGGAGAAGATGATTGAAAATGGCGAAATATGAAGAAAGCGCTCTTGATCTGATAAAAATGGCTTTGAATAAAAGAGAAGAAGAGAACTTTTCTCCTATTGCGGTTTTAAGCTCAGGTTGCACGCGCCGTGAATATGAGGAGAAAAGAGATCTCGGATACCGTCAGGAATTTTCCCTCGATGTCGACCGGATACTCTATTCGCTTGCATATACAAGATACATTGACAAGACGCAGGTATTTTATCTGATTAAGAATGATCATATAACACACAGGGTCCTTCATGTTCAGCTTGTATCCAAGATAGCAAGAACAATAGGCCGTTTCCTAGGATTGAATGAAGACCTGATAGAGGCCATTTCTCTCGGCCATGATATAGGTCACACCCCTTTCGGGCATGACGGCGAAAGATTCCTGTCGGAACTTTGCGAAGAAAGCGGAATAGGATATTTCCTGCATAATGTCCAAAGCGTACAGTTTCTGGATAAGGTGGAGAGGAAAGGAAAAGGATGGAATCTTTCCTTACAGACTCTTGACGGTATCCTGTGTCATGACGGTGAAATTCATAACCGTAGACTGCAGCCTGAAAGAGGAAAGACATTTGAAAAACTCGAGCAGGAAATTTTAATGAAAAAAAAAGATCCCGGCATAAAACTTATCCCCATGACTCTTGAAGGATGTGTTGTCCGCATGGCGGATACGATAAGCTATATAGGTCGTGATATAGAAGACGCCATAAGGCTTAACGTGATAAAAAGATCCGATCTTCCGGCAGAAAGCGTTAAAGTGCTCGGAAATACTAACGGAACAATAATATACAACCTGGTTACCGATGTTATTCGAAACAGTTTTCAGAATATTTATATCGCTTTCAGTTCAGACGTTTCGGAAGCATTGAGGCTTCTCAAGGCATTCAATCTGGAGAGGATTTACCGGAATCCTGAAATAAAAAGACATACGCCTCTTATAAGGGATCTTTTCAGAATACTTTTTGAAAGGTATATTGGTGATATAGAAAATGAGAACAGGGAATCGGTGATATTTATCAATTTCCTGAAAGATATTTCCGATGAGTATATTGCAAATCACAGAAAAGAGGAGATAGTGAGGGATTTTATCGCTGGGATGACTGACCGGTATTTTTTAAGGCAGTGTCCGGAAGGGATGAGGCCTGTTACTGAAACGGACTGATTATAAACAGCCGAACATCGAATATCGAACTTCGAAGTACGATGTAAGAACGATGGGAATGGGGGTGTCCAGGTCTAATTGGAGTCCGCCAAAGATCTCTGGCGGACTGCCGTTGACGAAGTTTGAATCTCGATCTTGCTAAACGGCAAACCGATTACATGCGCCAGCCCATTAAGATAGTTATGCAAAGCTCTCAATACGGCAACAGAGGAAAATAAAAAAAATTTATGGGTGACAAAGGCCATGGAAAGAGAACTTACCGGAATTTTACCGGCATTGATGATCTGGTTCAGTTTAATGTAGTTGTGGAGGAGACGGATCTGCAGATTTATGCCTCAAGGCCACTTCAAAAAATTACTCGTGATCTGATACTTAAACACAGGGGTTTTATAGAAAAATATATCGCCATCTATCCTGAATTTCTAAAGACGTTTGTCCCTTGGCATCTTGACGATTTTGCCCCGCAGATAGTTGGAAAAATGATAGATGCCGGCAGAAAGGCCGGTGTAGGCCCGATGGCTGCCGTAGCCGGCGCTGTTGCGGAATTCGTCGGTATGGACCTTTTGTCGTATACGGATGAAGTTGTGGTTGAAAACGGGGGTGATATTTTTTTTAAAACAAACAGGTTACTCTCTGTCGGTGTATATGCAGCCGGTTCTCCCTTAAGCCTCAAGATGGGTTTGCGTATTGACTCCCGTGACAAACCTGTAGCCGTATGCACCTCCTCCGGAACCGTAGGCCATTCGCTCAGCTTCGGCAAGGCCGATGCAGTTTGCATTGTATCGGATTCATGCCCGCTTGCGGATGCAGCCGCAACTGCCGTAGGGAACCGGGTAAGGGGGAAAAAAGAGATCCAGGATGCCATTGACTTCGGAAAAATGATTGAAGGTGTGATGGGAATCGTTGTTATAATTGGAGAGAATGCGGGATTTTGGGGAGATGTGGAGGTCATTTCTCTCTGAAGAAAAAAGAGTTGAGTTTTGAGAATTATGAGGTTAAGATTTTAGCGAATAGAGTTTTACAAAGCCATTAAAGTTGTTGTTTACGTAAAAATGCAAAGATCACTGATGGAGCAGTATCTGTAATGAAGACGATATGGGCGCCGTGGCGTATTGAGTATATTCTGGGCAAAAAAGATGAAGGATGCATTTTCTGCAATGCTTTATCCAAGAACGACGACCTGACTTTGTTCAAAGGGAAATCGAGCATGGTCATGATGAATAAATTCCCCTATATCAACGGGCATCTTCTTGTGGCGCCGGTAAGGCATCTTTCAACACTAAACGGTCTGGAGAAAAATGAAAAGGCCGATTTGCTGGAGTTGGTTGATAAATCCATCGAGATATTGAAGCTTGTCATGAAGCCTGACGGATTCAATGTAGGGTTGAACCTTGGAAAAGTGGCGGGGGCGGGAATTGAAGAGCATCTCCATTTTCATGTTGTGCCAAGATGGTTTGGCGATACAAATGCCCTTTCTGTATTTGCCGATCTACGGGTTATTCCGGAGCATTTAAAAGCGACATACAACAATTTAAAACCGCACTTTGAATCGAAACAGCGAGCGCAATCACCGCTGAAGGTCCCGCCAATCGGTATGGCGGGCAGACTTGCGGCTAAGTGAGCGGGCGAAATAAAAACAGATAAAAAGACCTTACGGTCGAAAATTCTCCGCAGCTATCTGCGGGGGATCTTCAAAAATAGATAAACCGTCAAAAACGGAGTTTAAAATGAATAAACTCAAATTCACTTTTATTTTGATCATTGCCGTAATCATCGGACTTTTTGTTTTGCAGAATATGGATTTTCTTCTTGCAAAGAAAAGTTTCACTTTAAATCTTTTTTTCATACAGACTTACAGCACTCCTGAATTGCCGACAGGCATCATATTGCTTATCAGCTTTGTTACAGGTCTTTTTGTTTCATATGTATTCTCTCTCTTTGAACGATTCAGGCTAAATGGAGAAATCAAGGGCATGAAGTATACAATAGATTCAAATATTGATAAAATATCGGAACTCAAAAGTGAAGTTGTTTCACTCAAGAAAAAATTCTCTTCCGGCAAAACGGATAACATCCCGGTATGATATTACAGGAACGAGAACTGAGAGATCCGGCATTGAACCGAAACAGCGAGCGAAATTCCAGCCGAAGTTCCCGCCAATCATTATGGCGGGCTGAGTTGCGACGGGATTAGCAAGCGAAGTAAAAATAGAACGCTGTTCCATACGGTCAAATCCGCCTCAGTCTGCCTGAGGCGGATTGCTGTGAGGAGCTTCAAATAACTTACAGAATACCCGGTATATGAATCCATCCAATGCAACTCCAATGATGAAGCAGTATCTCTCGATTAAAGGCAGGTATCCCGATGCGATTCTTTTATATAGAATGGGTGATTTCTATGAAATGTTCTTTGAGGATGCTGAAATTGCCTCCAGGATTCTTGAAATTACCCTGACCTCAAGAAACAAGAGAGATGAATTCCCTGTTCCCATGTGCGGAGTTCCCCACAGGGCGGTAAAAGGCTATATTTCAAAACTGATCAATAACGGCTTTAAAGTGGCAATATGCGATCAGAAAGAAGATCCGGCTGAAGCGAAGGGACTTGTCAACAGGGATGTTGTGAGAGTTATTACTCCCGGAATGATTATTGAAGATGAACTCCTTGACGAAAAATCAAACAATTATATCCTTTCAATAGCCCGACATTTGAATCGTGCGGGCCTTTCCTGCCTCGATGTTTCAACAGGATTGTTCAGGCTGACTGAGACTGCCGGATTATCGGAACTTTCTGAAGAGATTTTGAGAATTGCTCCAAGCGAGATTCTTTTGCCCGAATCGTCAAAAAGCGATTCCTTCTTTTCCGGGATTGCCGATGCTCTGAAAGGGAAGGCCATAACATATCTGGATGACGTTAATTATGAGCATAAAAGATGCAGGGAAAGGCTTACCGGATTGTTCAAAACCATATCCCTTGAGGGTTTTGGATGCGAAGACATGAAGGCGGGGATTTGTGCTGCAGGCGCCCTGGTATTTTATCTGCGCGAAACTCAGAAGCAAAGCGCAGAGCATTTTTTATCGATAGAAACATATAGCATCGACAAATATCTCCTTATCGATGAAACAAGCTGCCGGAATCTTGAAATACTGAAAAATTTACGGACAGGTTCAAGGCAGGGAACCCTTCTTGCTGTTCTCGACCGGACGGTTACACCGATGGGCGGAAGGCTTTTGAGAAGATGGCTCGCATATCCGCTTCTTGACAGGGATGAGATAATTATCCGGCTTGATGCTGTGGATGAGGTAAAAAACGACATACAGGCAAGAAGAAGCATAAGGGAAAGTCTGAAATCCGTTCACGATCTGGAGCGCATCGGCAGTAAAATAGTAATGGGGCATTCCAATGCAAGGGATCTTGTTGCTCTTAAAAATTCACTTTTTGCTATCCCTTCAATAAGAGCCGGTATTATGAATTTTAAGGCCGGTTTCTTCAAATGGAATCCGGATATGGAGGAGCTGTCTCTCCTTGCGGATCTCATTGATAAG
>Ga0268280_1001447_pt1 | contig 15925 bp, 20 predicted proteins | sample saktaG_9_FD_190139 | JGI IMG/M metagenome (GOLD analysis project Ga0268280, IMG submission 190139) | Saline water microbial communities from Sakinaw Lake, British Columbia, Canada - sak_2011_5_24_40m | ecosystem: Environmental > Aquatic > Non-marine Saline and Alkaline > Saline ... | reverse complement strand
GGGTTGAATGCTCAGAACGCTTTGGCGTTCTGGCACGGAAAGCGAAGCTTTCCCGAACCCCGCACTTTTCAGCTATCAGGCTGATGCAGAGTAACAACTCTGTTTAGTGCGAAATTTCTCATGTGGGAATCTCTGATTCTCACACGCCAGAACTCTGTGGAGTTCTGACTGTCCCAGCGAACCGTCTATCTTTGCGAGAGCCGTAAAACCTCGCACTTTAGTGCGAGGATAGGCTCGAGCGGCGGTTCGCTGTTATGTCACGTCGAGAAACGTAAAAACAAAATAAGAAAAGAAAAAGAACTAAAAAAATAAAATAATTTCTATCGACTCATGTCTTCTCAGAGCCTTTTCCTTTCAGGCGCACTCCCCGGCTTCTCTTGCCTGCGCTTGTAAGCCCTCTGAAGACTCTTCCTTTCTGCGCAGCTACTCTCCTGAGGACAAGATCGTTCTGTATGTTAGGATGGGCCCTGTCGATGAGTATTACCTCATACCAGTAATGCTTCCCGTCCTCTCCTGCGTAATATGAGTTGAGGACTTCGCAGTTCGAGTATTTCTGGACTGCCCTTTCCTCTGCGACCTGCTGGTAGTTCTTGTCCAGGATCATGAAGCGCCTGTTGGCCTTAGGCCTCCTTCCGCCCCTGTCGTTGGACCTCATCCTTCCTCCTCGATCGACACGCTGCCTAACGATGAGAAATCCCTGCTTTGACTTATAGCCCAGGCTTCGTGCCCGGTCAAGCCTTGTAGGATAAACAGCTCTTACTGTGACTGGCTGCTTTCTCCATAGAATAAGCCTTTGCTTGTAAACTGCTTCGTGCTCTCCATCAGGCTTCTTCCAAGCCTGCCTTAGATACTTGTATAATCCCATTCTAACGGCCTCCATTATTGTATTATCATATTATCTGTCAGATTCAGGCAAGCCAATGCCCACATCTCTGATTGTACCTCAAGAAAATCGGATGATTTATAAAGCTTTTCCTTAAAAAACAGTCAGCATACACAAATTTTTTATACGAAAGAAAATACGTTATTTCGTTAAGCGAGGTGGAACATAATGATGGAACTTGGCGGAAACATAACTCTTGTAGGGTTTAAGGTGCTAGACGAAGGAGAGCTTATCGTCGTCAAGAAGATGGTAGGTGGCTATGCTAGGAAATTCTCAGACTTGGAGTCCGGGTTTGAGCGGCTGACAGTCACGCTAAAGCCAATACATAAGCATGAGGGTGGTGGAGAGAAGTTCGAGCTGGATGCCCGCGCATTGATCAACGGCACTCCTTTTGTCTCTGAGATTGTCGACAGGAATCTCTTTGTCGGCCTGGACTCGGTTCTGAGCAAGGTCTCCCTCATGGTAGAGAAGCACCTCGATAAGCAGAAAGACAAGGATAGGCTGTAGATTAGTTATTATGAAATTAAGATTATGGGGTTGCGCTATGGCAAAAATTTTGTTTGGTGGGCCGCAAAAAGAGGAAGGGAAAAAACCCAGTCCTGTCCATGATGATTTAGTCGCAAGGCTCAGAGCTGAAGGTCATAAGGTTGATTATTTCACAGAGGGTCTTTCGATGGCTGGTGGTTTGCATATCCATGCCATGAAATATTTGAGAGCTAAGGTGGGATTACGTACAAAAGTCTATGATTTAGTCCTTTATGACACAGGGCTGTTCTTTGGTCCAGCAGAACTTTCTGTAAGAGCAAAAGAATTCGAGGAAATAGTTGTCGGTTATCTTAAAGCCGCTAAGACGCCAGTCATTGTCCTAGCACAACAAGAGATGGCTGGATTGATTGGTGACGCCGTTGAAAAAGCAGGATTCAAACAGATCAACCAGCCTTACAACATAGAATTTGTCGTGAATGAAGTCAGTTCTTCATTGAAATGTAATAGGAAATAGCCCGACGGCCGTCAGACCGGCGCCTGAAAGAAAATTAACAATGTTCTGAAAGTTATCAGTTATCTTCATAATCAGTTTTATAAACTAGGAATGCGTATCCTATCCTCATGAAAGCAGTCAAGCTTTACCAGCGACTCGAGAAGGACTTCATCAAGCCAGGGCTGAGTGATGAATGGGCAAAGTACATGGGTTCAATAGCTGATTTTCTTACAGATAATTTTAAGGAACGTTCTATGGGCTTGGTGTGTGATTTTGCAGTAGAGGTCAACAAGGTCTACACAGCAGTATTCCCTTCGGAGAAAGTCATGAAGAAAATCCTTGTAGACGGATTCGGGGATGCCATGCTTTTCGTCCATCACCCATCGATATGGGATATCAGGAAAGCTCCGGAGATATTCTATCAGATGGACCGAAGTTTGCTAGAGCAGTTCAAGCAGCGCAGGATATCAATATACAACCTTCATGTGCCATTAGATAATTACGGGAACTTCTCGACAAGCGTGAGCTTGGCAGAGGCACTCGGCATCAAGCCGACCAAACCCTTTGCTCCTTATTTTGGCTCATTGAGCGGAGTCTTTGGAAAAACAGATTTGGCTACAGTCAAGGATTTGAAGAAGAGGTTTGAAGGAGCTATCGGTCACAAGGTCGGCTTGTATCAATACGGCGATGACACTATAAATGATAAGACTGTGGCGATTGTCGCCGGCGGGGGAAATGATGTCGAGTTTCTGAAAGATGTGGCTAAAGAAGGAGTTAATACTTTTGTTGTAGGAATTACTGCAAAGAACGATTATTCCAGGGCGGCGCATGAGTTCGCCGAGAAGAACAGGATAAACCTCCTCGGAGGCACTCATTATTCAACAGAGAAATTCGCATGCATTGCAATGGTGAATTATTTCAAAAAGCTAGAGTTGGCTTCTGAATTTGTAGAGGATGAGCCTCTGATGGAAGATATATAATCTTCAGATTTCGCACATCGCTTCGTATGATTCTACCGCGAAATCCCTGAAAGAAAAATTGGTCAAAAAAGATTAAGATAGAAAAATAAAAAAGTTTTACGCTCTGCTCACTGCGGAGCTTCTGGCGCTGCTTTCTTCTTTGCAGGAGCTCTTTTCTTCTTCACAGCAGGAGCTTCTTTCTCTTCGTGCTTAGCTTCTGCCTTCTCAGCAGCAGGCTCTGGCTTCGCTTCAGCAGTGGCTTCTTTCTTTTCTTCAGCCTTTTTCTCTTCTGCTTTCGGCTCTTCTTTTTTAGCTTCTGCCTTGGCTTCCTTTTTCTCTTCAGGCTTCGCCTCTGCGTCCACTCCGAGCTTTGCCGCGAGCTTGTCCTTCATGGTTGTAGGCTCTTTCTTCTTCTCAGATTTCACTGCGCCCTTGAACTCAAATCCTTCAAGCTCTGCCTTTACCTCATCGCCGATCTTCCACACATGCACTTTGACGTGATGAGGAGGATTCTTGATTCCGTGCTTCCATATGAACGTATTAAGATGCCCACCGATAAGGACTTTCTCTGCCTTCATGTGCTTGCAAAGGAATGTCTGAAGCGTCCTCATAGCCCTTGCGCTCTTCTTGTAAGAAGCAGTCAGGTGGAATCCTTTCCTTAGAGGGACATTGTATGTTCTTTCAATCTCGATTTTTGATTCTTTTTTTGCCATGAAACATCAACTCTTAAGCCTTGGTCTTGGTGCGTCGCCAGTTCCTCTTGACGACTGTGTGGCGTCCAGGATGTATCCTTCTTGTCTTTCCGTAGATTTTAGGGACTGTCCAGTAAGGAGCCCATTTGGTCTGTTTTCCTTTCTTAATCAGCCTTTTCTTCTTTGCTCTCGGCTTGTATCTTGCCATCAGGATACCTCTTATTCGGATTGCTCGACAACAGCTTCAGCCTTCTTAGTCTCTTTCTTAGGCTTTGCCAGCTCGAGCTCCTTGATTGTCTGTGCTATCAGTGATTGTGCTTTTGGAGAGAGCTCTCTTCCCTTGTGCTTCTCCTTCTCAGGGACCTGCTTGAGGTAGCCTGCGGTCTCCATTTGCTGGAGGAGCTTTCGGATTATGCTTCCGGATCCTCTGTAGAAATGCTCAGGAGCGACGCCGCGGTTCTTCACTCCGCCGTACTTAGTCCTAAGCTTTGATACTCCGACAGGGCCAAGCTTCTCTATCTTCAGAAGCATGCTCGCTGCTCTCATAAACCACCAATCTGGGTCCATCGGAGGCTTCTCTTTGTGCACTCCTGTCTTGACAAAGTCAGCCCAATCCGGCTTTTTCAGGATAGGCTTCAATTTCTCAGACAGCTTGATTATCAATATCTGCTTTGAAACGCTCATATTATCGACCTTTGTTCTCCTAGTTCTGTCCTAGTCTTATCTATTCTTCCTTGTACAGAAGCTCTCTAAACCCAACTTCAAAGGATTAATGGAGGGTTTATAAAGTTTACTAATTGAGGCGACGTAAGTGAGCAATCAGGCTGTGTCGTTTCGGGAATGTTGTGCAACGTCACTCGACCGCGCCTGGTCGCTATTCTCATCCTATACTGGCGCGCCTGATGAAAATCACATCGTCAGCTCGAAATTTTCGCTTTGTCTCAGCGTTGCATTTTCTTATCCAGAAATGGTTATTAGCTCCACAGCACTCCTTTAAGGCATGACGTGGTTACTGGGAGTCAGGCATGATGACAAACACCTTGGTGATGTGTTGCGAAGGCTCAGTAAGGAAGATCTGGCTGGCAAGAAAGTGATGGTTGAGATGTTCTCCTACCCGATGACCGATGACTTGAGAAAGATGAACTCTCATTTTGTCAACCAGTGGGAAGGCATTGCTGGCTATGTGCTCGAGCGCAAAGGACAACTGGTGTTCGGCGAGGACAAGGAGCTTTTCTACGGAGCGCTGAAGTCCATGGATTACATCATGAACCAGATGGTGATTGAGAGAAAGCCTGGTCATATGATGTGGGAACGCATAAAACGCCTGGAGCAGGATTGGCGGAATTGCCTGATTGATTTTTGTGAGCGAAGATATAAGGAAAATGAGTTGTACGAGCAGAGAAAGATTGAAGAGGACAGGATTTCTGGAAAGATAAAAGAGCTAGAAAAGCAGCACAAAGAGGCTCCTGTCAAAGAGAGGCAGCCACATTTAGCAAAAGTGGTCGCTCAGGAGAAGCCAGACCTCATAATCCTTAACTATTATCATATGCCTTACATTATCGCTAATTGTTTTCCTGACAGCGATTATTCCCTGACTTGCATCCCTTCTAAGGATTTGAGTTATATCTATCGAAACCTTTAAATATTCTAAAGCAGGAGGATTGCTTTAATAGTTGATATCAGCAGTATATCTTTTCAAAGAGGTGTTTTGGATGAGGAGAAACAGGAAAGGTTCTATGGAACTAGGTGTTAATGCTATTGTTGTGATGATAATCGCTCTTGCCCTTCTCGGGCTCGGGATTGGTTTTATCACTAATCTTTTCAAGGGCGGCCAGGGAAAGCTGGGCAGCTTGATTGACAGGGCTGACTTGCCGGTTCATGCTGATGCATCTAACCCTATAATGTTTGATACTTCTGACATGGTAATAAAGGCCGGCAGCAGCGGAAAACTGATTGTCAGCGTCTATAATTCTGACCTCGGAGACGGGGATATAGGGCTTGACCTTTTGAGGTGCGTGGATTCTGATTCGGTGCAACTGGATGAAGGGCTGATTACCATGGCTGCTCCTGCGCAAACAATAGGCCTAGGAAATGACGGCGGCTTCAGGGCGATAATCAAGGTCATAAAGGATGTCGATAAGGGAACATATATCTGCACATTAATAGCAGGCTCTGCTACAGATGGAGCAGTGGACACTGAAGGAACCACTGTCTCTCAGCAATTGTTCATTAACGTTGTTGTATAATCAATATCTTTTTAGAGGGGTGAGTTTTATGGCTAATATGAAGCGTCATATGACGCATGATGAGGAATTCCAGATTATGAAGCTAGTACTCGACAAGTTCCTGTGGCTTGGAGTTGGCCTCATGGCTTTTGGGTTCTATAAGATGGTAACTCTCAGCGATGATATCATGTTCGGGCTCTCAGTCATGGGCGCAGGAGCAGTGATCCTCTTGCTGTTCATCATATTACTCATAAAGGAATACAACTTCCTCTCAAGGAGTTAGGAGCATAGTTATGATGAAGAAGATACTCGTAGCGTCGGCGCTAATCATCATCTTATTCTCATTCTCTTTCCTGTTGTTAGGCTGCTCTAAGAAGGAGTGCGAGAAGAGCAGCGACTGCACTGCCCCAAATAAGTGCTTCACAGCCCGCTGCGTGGAAGGCTCATGCGTCCCTAATCCTAAGGATGATTGCTGCGGCAACAGGAAGTGCGAGGCTGATGCAGGAGAAAACAAGTGCTTCTGCCCTGATGATTGCGGCAAATGCGGCGGAAAGGTCAAGTACAACGTCACTACGAGCAGGGGCCCTAAGAGCATGGAGGCAAAGTACGCCCAGTATCTCTGCGATGAGAGCAAGCAGTGCGTGATAGCAGCCGCCGAGGCAGACATCAACATCCTCAAGCTTTCTAATACTATAGATGAGACCAGCACTTTCAAGGCAGAGGTGCTGTCAACCCTTAACCAGCCTTACAATACAGCCACTGACAGCGTCGAGATAAGGCTTAGGCTCACTGACCTGAATGAGAAAGTGCTCTCAGGCGTCAAGTTCACTTCATTGCAGATTCTCAGCGGAAGCTCTTTGCTGGGGGAAAAGATGATATCAAACAATCTCGCGGTCTCAGGCGAGCTTTTCACAGAAAGCTTGGTGCTTTCAAGCCCCCAGAAGCTTATCGAGGAAGAGCAGACGCTTGATGTCAAGATAGATTATGAATACAACATCCTTGACAGGGGAAGCGAAGTCACCAAGCGCTCTTCAAAGAAGGCAAGGCTGAGCACCAAGATAACAGTCATTTCTCCTTGAGGAAACAGTTGCCGATGAAAACAAGATCTAAGAAAGCCAGCATGGAACTGAGCGTGAACTTCCTTGTAGTCATGATACTCTGCCTTGTGCTGCTAGGAGTCGGAATCACTCTCGTGGTCAAGGGCGGCCAGTCAGGAGAAGAGCTGTTCAACAATATCAATCAGGCGCACCAGGACAGGATCAGCAGGGACTTGGCGAACGGCAAGCTCTTCTCAATCTATCCTACGACTCAGACAGTCAATCGCGGAGATCCATCTGAATTCAGCTTCGGCATAAGGAATGAATTAGAGTCTGATCAGCCGACCAAGTTCTGCCTCTCGATAACAAAGGACCCTAACCAGCTCTTGAATGATGGTGATATATTGTTCGACCCCGGGTCTTATAATGTGAAAAGCAAGGACCTGAGATTCAGCAAGTTCATGATTACAATGCCGAAAGAGACTTCGAAGGGCTCTTATCTGTTCAATGTACGCGTAAGAACATCAGAATTTGATGACTGTAAATCAGCATTTGAGGTTGATGGTGACCCGAATTATGGCTATCTCAAGATTCAGCTCAACATAAAATAATAGATTATGAAATAATAGTGCTCAATATTCTCAAGGCAGCAGGTCTAGAAGTGCTTTCTCAGGATCAGTGGCGAGATCGACTCCTGACGCTATCAGTATGCCGTCTGCGCCAAGCTCCAATGCTTTTAGGAAATCGTCCCTGTTCTTTATGCCTGCGCCGACGAGCAGCCGCGTCTTATGCTTCTCCTTTATCTCCCGCACAGCATGAGTTATCAGTTCAGGCCTTGCTTTGCTCACGCTAACATCTCCGCCAATCAGCTCTGGCGGCTCTATGGCGATGAAATCAGGCTTCAGCCCGGCTATCTTCACACCCTCTGCTGTGGTCTCTGCGCAAACCACTGTCGTCAGGCTGACGTTCTTGGCACGCCTCACGCTCTCTTCCAAGACATGGAAAGGCACTCTGTGCTCAGAATGATTGAGAAGAGTTCCAGTGGCTCCGACAGTCTTCACGTTCTCAGGCAGGATGCTTCCTGTGTGCTTTCCCGGAGAATATGAGTCGACATGCTCTGCGTAGACTGGTATGCTGACAATCTCGCTGATATGATAAAGGTCGAGCGCGCTGACAGCTATCCTTATGTCGTTGCCAGTCTCAAAAGCGACTTTCTCGCAGATCTTCGCCAGGCGGATTGCATTCGGGCCTGTGCTGTTAGGATAAGTCTTGAAGTTGACGATGATAGTTGGCCTTGAGTTCATCAGTATATCCCTTTTTATGCATCTGGTCATGATGATTTGTTTTTAATTATTTGCTTTTTGTTTCTTTTTGTTAAGCCTGGACAGGAAAAACACACTTACTATGACCATCGCGATGCACAAGTACTGTCCCATGCTGAGGCCCAGCCATCTTATGTCGTCGCGCCAGAAATTGATGATGAAACGAAGCACTCCGTACATCAGCACAAAGAGCCAGAATAGGACTCCGTCCTTCAGCTTCTTTTTCATGTAGAGCGGCAGCAGTGTGAAAAAGATTATGAGGTTCTTTGCTGCTTCGTAGAGCTGGCTTGGATGCCTGCAGCCCTCGTAGCTGGGGAACTGGACGCACCAAGAGACGTTTGTGACTGTGCCTGGCAGCTCTCCGTTGATGAAATTAGCTATCCTTCCGAAAAAGAGGGTTGCTGCGAATGGCAGAACAGCGAAGTCTGCGAGCTTATAGAAGCTGACCTTGTATTTTTTGCAGAAAAGCAGGCCTGCCAGTGCTCCGCCGATGAGTCCTCCGTGGAAGCTCATACCTCCATGCCAGACCATCAGGATCTCTATTGGATTGGTGAAGATGATGCTCGGGTTATAGAAGACGAAATCCAGCAGCCTCGCTCCGACAATCGAGCCGATGATAGCGTAGAGCATGAAAATGTCGACCCTGTCCGGGTTGAGATTCTTTATCCTGTCCTTCTTAGCAAGCCGATGGAACAGCAGGTAAGTAACAAGAAAGCCGATGGCATAGACCAGACCGTAATAGCGGACCTCGAAAGGCCCGACAGTGAAAAGCACCGGGCTGATGTTATGGACGAACATTATCCTGATTAAGCCTGCCTTGTTTAAAATAGTTTCTATCCTCGACAAAAGATTTATAAGTTTACCTTTATTCCGTAGTTAAAATGGCATACATACCTATTGGTGAGGAATTGAAGGAAGCTGGCATCGAAAGAAAGTATTTCATCAGCGTCTACGCTAAGTTGGAGAAGACAGGGGAGTTGCCGGGCAGAAACGCTATGCCAAAGGATCAGTATGCGATGATACTGAACTACCTGATGGACAAGGGAGTCCTGGACGAGAAGGCCAAGGTCCAGCCTGATGCGATGAAGAGATTCACAAGGCTTGTGACGATAGACGATCTCCTTGAGAAAGATAAAAAACAACATCCCGGATACGATTCTCGCGAACCATTCAAATCCTCTGGTGGATTGGCTCCTTGCAGGCATGATAATGATTTACTTAATTCCTCTGGTGGATTGGCTCCTTGCAGGGACTAAGATTATGGGGAGAATAGAATATGCCTCTATCTGACCGGCGCAGTCTTGAAGTTATTGGAGAGACTATAGCAAGATCTCTTGAAGCTGATAAGAAAGGTGTGAGCCAGCTCTCTGACTTGTTCTGTGAGAATCCAAGGCTTGTCATAACCCCTAATGACGATTGTGACAATGGCTGCCTACATTGCGTCGCTGATTCCACTGCGAAAGGCACAACCATCCCTTATGATGCTTTCAAAAGCATAGACCCTGAATTCTTCAAGATATTCAAGACCGCTGATTTCGGGAGAAGAGGCAATCCTGTGCTATATCGTTCTCAGGGTTCTGACCTGGCTGATATGATGGGATTCCTCCAAAGCATGGGCATCCAGAAATTCAGCATAGCTGCTGCGATAAGGAATTCTTATCCAGAGATAATTCCAAGGCTCAAAAAGGTTGTTGAGGAGAAGGGGATTGGCCTTGACACAATGCTCACCTACCATCATTATTTCCCCGCGCTAGACCAAGTTAAGCTTGCAAAAGATATGAATGCCGCTATCAAGGATTACATCCTGTTCTCAGACAAGATAATAATCTCATTGCTCGGAGACAATTACTCACAGAAAGACCCGACTATGAAGCAGGAAGTAGAGGAAACATTCAACAGGAATCATGGATTGATATTTGAAGGCATAGAGCTGGCTGCGGCAGGAGAGAACGCTTATGCCGCGAGATTCAAAGATCATCATGCAAAGATATCGATACCTGCTACTGACACTAGAGTGTATCCTTTCGGAAGGTTCAGGGAATATCTGAGGTATAGAAGCATGCTTAATGAATATACTGAAAAATTTGAAGCCTCTCTCAGCGATTACGTTTGCCCTGACATGATAAGATGGCCTGGAATAATAATCGAGCCTGACGGAGGACTGAATATGTGCGCCTCTTTCGAGGCCATAAACTGCCGGAAAGCAGTCGTCTCAAACATACTTGATTGGCCGTTTGATAAAGTGAAGTCTGACCTTATCAGGTGCCATGAACTGGAAAAAGAATGGTTCGACAAGAACATCGACAGTATAATGGACGGTTCTGCCATGAGCTGCAAGATGAAAAAAGGATGCTACGACAGATGAATGTCTTGGATGATGATTTCTTTCTCACCTGAACGCTTCTCTTATCTTCTCCTTGAGCTTTTCCTCGTAGGTGATGCCTGTTATCCTGTCCACTTCCTCTCCGTCCTTGACAAAGATTATCGTGGGAAGGCTCCTGACTCCGAACTCTGATGCTATTCGCTGGCTCTGGTCAACGTTCACCTTGAAGAAATTGACTTTTCCGAATTCCTTGCTCGCCTTCTCAAACATCGGTTTCATTGCCTGGCATGGCGCGCACCAGTCTGCGTAGAAATCTATGACAAAGCTTTTGTTATTTAATTTCTCCTCAAAATTATGCTCTAAGAGCTCAGTAATCATTCAACTCACCAACCCCGATAAAAAACTCTTCCCTTGGTCAAGTCTTCGGGGTTTAAAACGTTTGTTGTTCTGAAATTGTTGTGTTATGATGGTTAGTCTGCGAAATGAATCATTGGAAGATATTGAAAATAAATTTCACCAAGAAACAGAATCTTTCTTTCCGCTGATGTATCTATACGCGCTCGTTCCTGCGATCGCTCCTTGCGCAGCAGCGACGACTCCTTGCCTGAGGACTGTGTTGGTCACGTCGCCAGCAGCGTACACTCCGGGAACGTTGGTCTCGCAGTGGTCGTTGATGACTATCTCTCCTTTGTCGTTCACCTCTGCTCCGACCTCTTTCGCGAATGCTGAGCTTGGCACTCCTCCGATCTCCACGAAGATTCCATCGACAGCCAGTTCCTCTGAGCCGTTGAATGCGCGGTCAAGCTTGACTTTCTCCACGAACTTAGTGCCGCTGACTTCAGAGATGTTTGTGTTGTAGACGAGTATGATGTTCTTATTTGCTTTTATCTCGTCGAGCAATGCTGGCTCACAGCGCAATGGCTCCTTGCGGTAGATGACATAGACTGTGCTGGCGAATTTTGATAATAACAATGCTGCGTGGGCTGCGCTGTTGCTCCCGCCAATGACAGCCACTGCTTTTTCTTTATAGAACGCTGCGTCGCAGGTGGCGCAGTAATGCACTCCTCTTCCATCGAACTTAGAGGCTCCTGGCGCCTCAAGCTTGCTCCTCTTGGTGCCTGTGGCGATGATCAAAGCCTTGGACTCATACTCTTTACCGTTCCTCGTCTCTGCAACGAATATATTGCCTTTCTTTGAGAGCTTCAATACCTCGTCAAGGACAACCTCTGCCCCAAGCTCCTCTGCCTGCGCTTTTATCTTTTCCATCAATTCCAATCCGCTGATGCTCGCGTATCCTGGGAAGTTGCACACCTTGCTGGACTCGGTTATCACCCCTCCGAACTGGGCTCCGATGACCAAAGTCTTAAGGTTGTAGCGCGCAGCGTATATTGCTGCTGTGTAGCCTGCGAATCCTGCCCCGATGATTATTATATCGTACATATATTTGAGATTAGAAATGATGTTTAAATATTTTGCGGGATGCTGCTATCAGCATCAGCAAGGTTTCTCATTAACCACATTATCCGCTATCTCTAGCTTGAGATGCTTGCAGCCATCGTCAGAATCATAATATGCGTTTATACTTGTGAACCCTATAGAATCAACCAGCTTCTTTATCTGAGAAATCTTCTTCCCAAACACGATAATCTTTTCCAATCCATGCTTGTAGTACATCTGGTCAACCAGGCAGCGGAGCTCTATTTTGTTCTTGTATTCGGCCAGATGCACAGTTTCTATGACATTGTTCTCTTTTGGATCAGGAAGACGATAAGGGCTGAAATCAGGATTTATCCTCGTGACCAGGAACATGCCTGGCTCATGGAACATCGCATGGGAGAATTCGTTCTGCATGAAGTATTTGTAATTGAACACCAGCTCAGGGATATAGTTCTCGATAAATCGATTGAAAAATTCAGTCTGTTTCTCATCGAACGGAGAGGTCATCACCTGCCTTATGGACTGCCAACTATTTAATCTTTTCGCACACCCTTTCATATCCATAAAAAGTTTTATAAATGCTTGGCTTGTTACTTCTGGACGTGGCTAAGCCCTATATTTTCAAGGATGTAGAATCATCAGTATTGAAGTTCTGGAAAGATAGTGATATCTATAACAAGGTCCGGAGCAAGAACAAGGGTGGCAAGCCTTTCTATTTTCTCCAAGGACCTCCTTATACCAGCGGAAGGATACACATAGGGCATGCATGGAACAACTCACTCAAGGACGTAGCCATGAGATACAGGCGCATGAAAGGATTTGATGTCTGGGACCGGGCCGGCTATGATATGCACGGACTCCCTGTGGAAAGAAAGGTCATGGAGCTTCACAAGATGAAGCTGAAATCCGACATAGAGGATTTTGGCGTGGCCAAGTTCAGTGAGGAATGCATGAAGTTCTCGACCTCCATGGCTGTCCAGATGAGCGAAGACCTCTGGAACCTTGGGATATGGTTTGATTATGATGATCCTTACATGCCTGTGAAGAACAAGTACATGGAAGGAGAGTGGATGCTCGTCAAAAAGGCTCATGAGCAAGGCCGGCTTTACGAGGGGGACAAGACCCTCACATGGTGCCCTAACTGCGCGACTGCCATGGCAAAGCATGAGTGCGACTATAAGACGGTGACAGATGACAGCGTATTCCTTAAGTTCAAGCTCAAGGGAAAGAGCGATGAGTATTTCATAATCTGGACCACAACTCCCTGGACCATCATGTTCAACCTTGCTATCATGGTAAATCCTGATTTGGAATACCAGAAGCTTGATGTCGGCGGAGAGAAATGGTATGTGGCAAAGGCTTTGGCTAATGTATTCATCTCTGCTGTCGCAGGAAAGAAATATTCTGTTATTGAGGAATTTCCAGGCTCGAAGCTCGAGGGTGTGGAGTACGAGCATCCTTGGTTCAATGATATTGGCTTTTACAAGGAGCTGAAGAAGAAGCATCCTAAGGTCCACACAGTCGTGCTATCGACGGAGTACGTCGACACGAGCGCAGGAACCGGTCTTGTGCATTGCGCCCCTGGCTGCGGGCCAGAGGACTTCGAGGTGGGATACCGCAACAACATACCTCCCTTCAACAATCTTGATGAGCGAGGAATATTTCCAGAGGCAGCTGGGAAATTCGCAGGCCTCACGGCCCGCAGGGATGATAAGAAGTTCATCGATGAGTTCAAGAAGCAAGGCATTCTCATAGCAGTCACTCCTGTTGAGCACGAATACGCCCATTGCGAGCGATGCTCAAGCCCAGTCATATTCAGGAAGACCAAGCAATGGTTCTTCAAGGTCGAGGACTTGAAGGAGCAGATGGTTAAGGCCAACAGGGACATATACTGGGTTCCGAAGGCCGGCCAGAACGCCTTCAACTCATGGCTAGAGAATTTGAGGGACAATAGCATCTCGAAGCAGAGATACTGGGGGACTCCTGTTCCTATATGGCGCTGCGAGAAATGTCAGTCCTATGATGTCTTCGGAAGCCTTGAAGAGCTGGAAAAGAAAGCAGGCAAGATTCCATCGAACATTCACAAGCCGTGGATTGATGAGGTCACGTATAATTGCGAGTGCGGCGGAATGATGAAAAGGGTGCCTGACATCCTTGATGTCTGGATCGATGCAGGCACTGCGAGCTGGAGCTGCCTTTACTATCCTTCGCGAAAAGAGCATTTTGAAAGGTTTTTCCCTGCTGATTTCATTCTCGAGGCAAAGGAGCAGATCAGAGGATGGTTCAACCTTCTCATGGTCGCAAGCATGCTAGCATTCCAGAAGCCATGCTTCAAGTCAGTCTACATGCACGGGATGATAACTGATTATGAAGGAAGGAAGATGAGCAAGAGCATCGGCAACGTCATCCCGCCGTACGAGGTGACTGAGAGGTTTGGCGCTGACACGCTCAGGTATTATATGTGCGAAACAAAGCCAGGCATTGATATCAATTTTTCCTGGGAAGACATAAAGTTCAAGCACAAGAACCTTCAGGTATTCTGGAACATAATGAACTATCTGTTGGACCTGACCAAGAACAACAAGCTGAGCCTGCAAGAGATTGATGCTGAGAAACTTGGCCTTGAGGAGAAATACATAATCTCAAAAGTGCACTCTGCTCTCAAGGAAGCAGAGAATCTGCACGAGAAATACATGCTGAGCGAGATAACACCAGTCCTTGAGATTGCGATGCTTGAGCTCTCAAGGGGGTACATACAGTTCATCAGGGACAAGGGAAATAAGCAGCTTGTCGCTGACACAATATTCCACTGTATGCTAGGGCTGGTGAAAGCATTGGCTCCAAGCCTTCCTTTCATCACAGAATCAATGTATCAGGTCCTGAGGCAGGAGTACGGGCTTTCAGAAGAATCAGTGCATCTCTTCAGCTGGCCTGCTCACGACGAGAAAATAATACATCCTTCCATCGAGGAGGAGATGCGTGTCGCAAAGGAGATAATCACAGCAATCCTTGCGAAGAGAGAGGAGGCAGGCATCGGAGTGAGGTGGCCTCTTGCGAGAGCAGAGATAAAGCTTGACAATCCTGCCGTCCTGAAGAAGACAGAGGATCTCATAAAGCAGCAGACCAACATAAAGAAGCTGCTATTGATGAAAGGAGAATTCGGGGTTGAGCTGGATACAGTCATGACTTCAGCGCTTGAGCAGGAAGGCTTTGCGCGCGAGATTGGAAGAAGGATACAGGCGCTAAGGAAGAAGGCTGGTTTGAAGAAGAGCGACAGGGTGAAAGTTGTGGTGGAGACAGAGTTTGTGCTGGAAAAAGAGCACCACGCTGACCTGAAAGAGAAAGTCGGAGCGACAGAGCTCTTGTTCACGAAGAAAGCCGAAGTCGAGTCTGAGTTCACAGACATGGCAGAGATCAAGGAGAAGAAGTTTAGGTTCTTGATAGTGAAATAGATATAAAATATATTTGATATTCAATCTTTTGTATTATCAGATGATCGGTCAGTTGTGCTTAATGTATTCTTGTATGTATTCTTGCGGATTTTTGCGAACTTTTTTTCTTCAAGCGCGCCATATTGCGCTGTACATATGATGGAGGCGCGGTCGATGTCACGTTTCGCGTCCTCCGCCGAGAAAAACCAGTATTATAGCATCTTTGTCGGCATTGCAATAACAAAATTTATATACTTCTGCTTAAACGTTTTAGTCAATAATCATTCATTGGGGGAAATATCGGGAAACATTAATTTTTTTGAATTTTATTTTTTTGGTTTACATTGGTTTTCAATTCGGGGGTTATATTTTTGGTGAAGAAGACTATTAGCGTCGACACGCCACTGGCAGAGCTAACGCTGAGGAAGTATGAGAAGCCGAAGGCAGGCAACAAGCGAGAGCTTGTGAGAAAGGTATGCCTGAGCCTTGGAGTGCTCCAGCCTGGTGATTCTCGCGACGTGATTGTCGACGTGCTCCAGGTGATGCTCGAGGCAAAGGACGAGCTCAGCTCTGTCGAGATCGAGAGAGCGACCATTGCCAACAGGGAGAAGCACAAGCTCAAGATTCTCGGAGTCGC
>Ga0268280_1001444_pt1 | contig 15961 bp, 13 predicted proteins | sample saktaG_9_FD_190139 | JGI IMG/M metagenome (GOLD analysis project Ga0268280, IMG submission 190139) | Saline water microbial communities from Sakinaw Lake, British Columbia, Canada - sak_2011_5_24_40m | ecosystem: Environmental > Aquatic > Non-marine Saline and Alkaline > Saline ... | reverse complement strand
CGGTCTACCGCTTGCCATAGCTTTTGCGAAGAAGGGATTTGAGACTTATGGCATAGAGGTAGATAATGATCGTGTCAAAAGGCTTAAAAAGGGGCAATCATATATTCTTGATCTAAAGCCCCAGGATATACTCGCGCTGCAGAACAGAAAAAAACTTATTGTCACATCCGACGTTACTCGCATGCAACGTCTTGATGCGATAATAATATGCGTTCCGACCCCGCTGCTAAAGACTAAAGAGCCGGATGTTTCATTCATAGTTTCAGCTACGGAGACTGTCAAAAAACATATACGTCGCGGCCAGATGATCGTGTTGGAGTCTACCACTTATCCTGGAACTACCGACGAAGTGATGCTGCCTATATTGGAGTCGACCGGCCTTAAAGAGGGGAAGGACTTTTATCTTGCGTTCTCTCCGGAAAGAATAGACCCGGGAAATCCAAAGTATTTCGTAACTAATATTCCTAAGGTAGTGGGCGGGATATCGAAAAGATCCACGGAAATCACAGAGTTGCTGTATAAGCAAATAATAGAAAAAGTCATGGCCGTCTCTTCCAGCAGGGCCGCCGAGATGACAAAACTGCTCGAGAATGCCTTCAGGATAGTCAACATAGGCTTCATATATGAAATGACGGTGATGTGCGACAGGCTTGGTTTGAATATATGGGAGGTTATAGAGGCCGCGAAGACAAAGCCTTACGGTTTCATGCCGTTTTATCCGGGGCCTTCGATAGGCGGGCACTGCATTCCCCTGGATCCAATATATCTTTCCTGGAAGGCAAAACAATACGGATTTGAGACCAGATTTATAAATTTAGCGTCGGAAGTGAACGAAAATATGCCACGTTATGTGATAGAAAAAATATCAAACGGCCTTAATAGAAGAAAGAAAGCGTTAAACGGCGCTAAGATACTGCTGGTAGGGATAGCATACAAAAAAAATGTTCAGGACTTGAGGGAGTCACCCGTATTTCCCTTAATAGATCTGTTGAGGGAGCATGGTTCTAAAGTCTCTTACTACGATCCGTATTTTTCGTATTTTAAAGTGGATGACATAGACTTAAAATGCGTTAAATTCAGTAAAGAGACTCTCAGATCTTTTGACTGCGTTGTTGTAACGACGGATCATTCGAATGTCGACTATCAGTTTATGGCAAAAAATTCAAAACTGATCGTCGATACAAGAAATGCTTTGAAAGACGTGAAAAACAGAGCGAATATAATAAGAATATAATATGGCCAAATATCTAGTCACCGGCGGCGCCGGTTTCATCGGCTCCAACATCGTCAAGGAACTGGTAAGGTTGAAGGGCCTGACCCAAAAGGTCGATTCAATCCGCGTCCTCGATAACTTCATTACAGGCAATCGCGAAAATCTAAAACCATTTTTAAGCAAGATTGAACTCATAGAAGGTGATATCAGAGACAAGGAGCTCCTCGGCAAAGCGATGAAAGATATCGATTTTGTTCTGCATTTAGCAGCCCTTCGCTCCGTAGCTAAATCAGTTGAAGATCCTGTAGAAACGCACGATGTTAATGCAACAGGCACCTTAAACCTATTAATCGCCGCAAAAGAAGCCGGGGTTCGAAGATTTATTTACTCCTCTACATGCGCGGCGTATGGGGATGCAAAAAAATTCCCTCAGAAAGAATCGGATGAGGTTGCGCCGATATCTCCGTATGGCGCTTCAAAGCTTGCCGGAGAGATTTACTGCAGGGTTTTTGCTAAGACGCTGGGACTAGAGACGGTTTGCTTAAGATATTTTAATGTTTACGGGCCGCGGCAGAATCCGGAATCAAAGTATTCTTCAGTAGTGCCCGGATTTATTTTCGATATTATTAAGGACAAGACCCCCGTAATCGATTGGGACGGTAAGCAATCGAGAGACTTTGTATTCGTAAAGGATGTGGTGCAAGCCAATCTACTGGCCATTAAGGCCAAGAATGCAAGAAGTGAGGTATTTAACATAGGAAACGGCCGCGCCACCACTATCTATGACATACTGATACAGATAGAGAAGGCTCTCGGTAAAAAGATCCCTCCGAAATTCGGTCCAAAGAGAGTAGGGGACGTGAGGAAGGTATATTCTGATATATCCAAGGCGAGACGAATATTGGGTTTCAAACCCGCCTTTAATCTTGAAAAAGGTTTAAAATTAACCGTGGATTGGTTTAAAAACAAATGAAGAAGACAGTTTTAATTACCGGTGGAGCAGGTTTTATCGGGTCACACTTATGTGAGCTGTTTTTATCAAGAGGCCGCAAAGTTATCTGCGTCGACAACCTGATAACCGGCAATCTATCAAATATTGCACCTTTATTGAAAGATAAAAACTTTCAATTCATAAAGCATAATATATCCGAGCCCATTAATATAAAAGGTCCAATTGATTACATTTTGCATTTCGCTTCTCCGGCCAGCCCCATAGACTATCTTAAATTTCCAATACAAACACTTAAAGTTGGTTCTCTTGGTACTCACAACGCCTTGGGTTTAGCAAAAGCAAAAAAGGCAAGATTCTTACTTGCTTCTACCAGTGAAGTGTACGGAGATCCATTAGTCAATCCTCAGCCTGAAAACTATTGGGGTAATGTTAATCCGATAGGGCCGCGAGGATGTTACGACGAAGCCAAGAGATTCTCTGAAGCGATCACAATGGCATATCATCGCACTCACAAAGTGGATACTAAGATAGTGCGTATCTTCAATACATACGGCGAGCGCATGAGGGAGCAAGATGGCAGGGCAATACCTAATTTTATAAGCCAGGCGCTTAACGATAAGCCGATCACGGTTTATGGTAAGGGCGACCAGACGCGTAGCTTCTGTTATGTTTCCGATCTTATAGATGGGATATATAGGTTATTGATGTCAAAAGAGAACTATCCTACGAATATCGGCAATCCCAACGAAATGACGATATTGGAGCTTGCCAAAGATATAATACGCCTTACCAATAGCTCGAGCAGGATTATCCATAAAGGTCTTCCGACGGACGACCCCAGAGTCAGGCGCCCGAACATATCGAAAGCAAAGAAAATTCTGAAATGGCAACCAAAAGTCAGCCTGGAAACAGGCCTCATCAGAACCATAAAATATTTCAAAGGAGTGAAATGAAGATCCCAATATTAGATTTAACCGCCCAATACAAGAGTATCAAATCAGAAATTGACGCGGCCGTAATGAAGGTTGTTGAAAATCAGCACTTCATTCTAGGACCAGAAGTTGAAGCGCTCGAAAAAGAAGTCGCCGCATATTGCGGCACAAAATATGCAGTCGGCGTTGCTTCGGGTACAGATGCGCTGATCCTGGCATTAAAAGCACTTGGCATAGGTCCTGGCGATGAAGTTATTACTACACCATTCACATTCTTCGCGACAGCAGAATCGATTTCTATAGTTGGTGCCAAGCCGATATTCGTCGATGTTGACCCAAAGACATATTGTATCAATCCGGAGCTTATAGAGGATAAAATAACGAAGAAGACCAAGGCTATTATACCCGTCCATCTATTTGGTCAGTGTGCCGACATGGACAGGATCATGGAAATTGCTAAATTAAATAATCTTAAAGTGATCGAAGATACGGCACAGGCAATGGGCGCTACTTACAAGGGTAAGCAAGCTGGCTCCATGGGTGATATAGGCTGTTTAAGTTTCTTCCCCAGCAAAAACTTAGGCGGCTTCGGTGATGGCGGCATGATAATTACAAACAGTAAAGAACTCGCTGATAAGATCAGGATGCTGCGTGTTCACGGTAGTACGATAAGGTATATTCACTCAGCCATTGGCACTAATTCGAGGCTAGATGCCCTTCAGGCCGCTATCTTAAGGGTAAAACTTAGGCACCTTAATGAATGGCTCGATGGCCGCCGCAAAGTTGCTAAATACTATGATGAGAACCTAAAAGGTTTGCCTATAATAACGCCATTCGTACCATCTTATAACGCCCACACTTATCATCTTTACGTACTTCGCGTTAAACCAAGTCCTGAAAAATTGGCTAAAATCCTGAACGATGCAGGTATTGAGGCCAGAACCTACTATCCCGTTTCGCTTCACCTGCAGGAGTGCTATAAAAACCTCTGCTACAAAAAAGGAGACTTCAAAGAGTCCGAATCCGCCTCTCCCGAAACCCTTGCTATCCCCATATATCCGGAATTAGATTGCCCGAAGTTGAAATATATAGTGGATAATATTGCATCATATGTTGCAAAATAAAAAATTCAGTCATATGACTAAAGCTGCTTAAATCGCAGCATTTATTTGTCTGAGGTATATCTTTTCTTGCTTTATTTATTGGGTGGTCATGGGATTATTCTGTTTCGTAGTTAAGTAAAAAATTGTGAACATCGCTGAGGTTTATGTTAAAAGAAATCAATTGCGATTTTTGTGGCGGGAATAAAGTGGACGTTGTTTTTAAGTCGACAATAAATTCTCAAGATAATGATAGATTTGGGTATATGTGCTCAAACGATGGGCATGGGGAGCATTATAAGGTTGTGAGATGCAACAACTGTGGACTGCATTACTGTTCACCTCGACCCGCAGCAACAGATCTTGAGCTTGGTTATCAAGAGACTCAAGATGTAATTTATCAGGAAGAAATTCAAGGTCGAAGAAAAACTTTTCAAAGAAATCTAAGAAATCTTTCTCGATATAAAAAAAAAGGAAGATTGCTTGATATCGGATGCTATTTGGGGATTTTTATTGACGAGGCTAGAAAAGTGGGCTGGGATGCGGAGGGTATTGAGCCTTCCAAGTGGTGCGTAAAACAAGCAAAAGAAATATTTGGGCTTAACGTAAGGCAAGGGACTTATAAGGATGTCGCGTTAATTAAGGAAAGATTTGATGTTATAACGATGTGGGATGTGTTGGAGCATGTTGACTCGCCCATGTATGCTTTACAAATGTCTCATAACGCATTAGAAGATGATGGAATTCTAGTTTTTTCGACCATTGATATCGGTTCTTTGTATGTGCGGCTTTTAGGCCGAAGATGGCCATGGTTGATGAAGATGCACATTTATTATTTTGACCGTAAATGTATTCGAAAATACTTGGAAAAAGCTGGTTTTAAGCTTCTCGAGATAAGAGTTCATAAATATATTGTGAGCTTGGAGTACTTGATCTATAAGCTAAAGCGGGTTAATAAATTTTTATTTTTTATAATGAACGGTGTTCATAAAATCTGTTGCCTATTTAAAAATAAAATTTTTCTAGCGATTGCATTTGGTGATTTTATGGAAGTTTATGCACAGAAGATACCTAAGCAAATAGAAAATGGTGGTTAAAAATGAAAACATCTGAATGGAAACCCGCGCTTTTAATCTGGTTTTTGCCAGTTTTGGCCCCATTTCTGTTAATTCTATTCTCTTATTTCTTTGATATATGGTCCTGGGGGTTGATGGATGACCATGCGATATTAGACTGTGGGACAAATACCTTAACCCGCTGGCATCAGTATTTTCCCGCACTTATTCGATGGGGAATTTTCCGGCCCATTTTTGCTTTGCATTCAGCTATCTTTTACTCGCTATTTTCATCATCAGCAAAGGGATTTTATATTTTTAAACTTTTTGAGGTATTTTTTTTATTGGTAATTTGGGGAGCGGCAGGATACAGAATTACTCATAGGAAAATAGCTTTATGGCTTATTCCGGCGATTACGCTATCTTTTCATTATTTCTACGATATGTTCTTTTATCTCTCTAGCCATGAATTTTTGGGGTTATGGGGCGTTGGATTAGCTGTACATTGTTTTATTTCGGCATGGCAGCAGATGGTGCTCCGTAAATCTAATCTGAAAAAAACTCACGCTTTTTTCGTGATGGGGATTTTGTGTTTATTGCTTGCTTTCGGCTCAAAGGAAACATTCGTTAGTTGCGGGATAGCTATGGGAGCGTCCTTATTTTTAATATCGATTTTTAATCCAGATAAAAGGTTGAAGAAATATTTGTTGTTATATGGCTTTGGCACCATGGCACTTTCTGTTATTTATGCTTTAGCGTTAAAGACATTCATACAAAGCGCGTACACATCGCATTATCAATTAGGCAATTTGACATATTTATGTAACTCCTTTTTATGGTGGTTCAAAAAAGATTTTTTAAATCATGTTCCATGGCTGGTTTTCTTGGCATGGGCATGGAAGAATCAAATGAAACCCATCTCGGATAATGATGGTGATCATGCTCGCGGATTGTTTGTCTGGGGAGTGCTGGTCAGCATCTTCTTATATCTAGGATTTTTAGCTATTTTGTTACCATGGAATACGCTGTCGTATTATGCTTCTCCTTTGGGATTATTTTTTGCTTTTATTATTGGTATAGGAGTCGTAAGGATTGTTGATACATGGAGCATTTCCAGGCAATCGATGGCTGTTATTTTCGCGCTTATTCTGAATTTATTGGTTTGTTGTTATGCTTTAGGTCGTGAACGCGCTTACAATATGGACACTTATAATTTAATGCAGTGGATAAAAGTTCATCACGAACAATTGATTAGTACAGATAAAAATTCGCTTGTTGCGACGAATGCTATGGAGGCAGGTGGTGCCATACCAACGTATTTGAAGCACCAGGGTATTGTTATACCAGTTTTTTCATATGAAGCAGTTCCTTTACCTGGAAGCTCCGGCATATTTTATTTATATTCTACTCATTTTGGTGCTATCTCTAGTGATTATTTTAAAGGATATCAAATGGAATTCATTAGCAAAAGCTGGATTTTATACAAAAAAAGGAGCTAGCAGCGCCAATGATTTATTTTGTCCTTCCAGTTTATAATGAACAAGAAAACCTGAAAGCGCTTATAGGTGGTCTTCGCTTACACATGAAAGGGCAGCCGTATAGAATAATTACTGTTAATGATGGAAGCTCGGACGATTCGTTAAAAATTTTAAAGATGTTGCGCTCAGATGATTTTGAAATAATAGGGTCCGAGATTAACATGAACGTCGGGGCAGTCTTTAATAGCGGAATTAGCAGAGTCTTAGAAACTGCTCAAGATGATGATATTATGATCATTATGGAAAGTGACCGAACGAGCGACATTAAAGTAGTTGACGATATGGTTGAAAAGATTCGTCAGGAGGGGCAGGATATTGCTATTGCTTCGCGATATCAGCGCGGAGGATCTTACAAGAGTTTTCCTGTGCTTCGCATGATTTTTAGCTTTGGGGCAAGTTTTTTGATGCGGCATTTTTTTCCGATCCAAGGTGTTTGTGACTATACGATTTTTTTCCGCGCCTATCGCGCTGGGGTTGTTCGTCGGGCTGCTCAATATTTTGGAGCGTTCGGATTAATTCAGTCTAAAGGATTTGTGGCTAACGCGGAGCTCCTTATCAAGCTGTCCTTGTTTACAAAAAAAATTACCGAAATTCCATTTGTCTATGACTATGCCCAGAAAAAAGGAGTAAGTAAAATCCATATCCTTCGAACAATAAACGAATATTTTGTCCTAATCAATTATATAAACCGAGTTTTTAAGAAGGTTTACGATCTTGAAAATAGAAAAAAAGCTCGAGGATCCCTTTTATGAATATCCCGGCCAGTAGTACAATAAAACGAATTTTTTTTAGGAAATATGTTTCGCGGTGAGTAATATCGGAATCTCATAAAGTGGAGAATTTAACATTCGTCTTTTTCATCGCATCATAATCATTGCCATAATAATAAAGCTATCTCTTTTTGCTTTTGCGGCAGTTCGCGCGCCGCAAGGTAAAATGCTACCCGACTCATATAGTTATTTAGATCTTTCTGACATGTTGGCATCTAAAGGCGTTTTTGCGTCCCAAGACGGAAAGGGTAATTTAAGTTATGAAACATTCAGAACCCCCGGATATCCATAATTCTTAGCTATCTTTCATGACTTGATGAATATCCCACTAGACGGCATTATTCTTATGCAGATAGCTATGGTCCTATTAGCCGCTTTCGTTACTTATAAAACAGCTCTACAAATAGAGCCAAGAATAGCTTTCTTAAGTGCCGCGATCATTCTTTTTGATCCGCCCATTACCATATTTTCATTGACCATTTTATCAGAATCTTTGTTTTTGCTGTTGATAGCTGTATTTATGTACTTTTTTGTGATCTATTTGAAAGGCAAAAATACCGGGCATCTAGCTCTGTCAGCCATCTTTCTGGCTCTGGCCGCATATGTCAGACCGGTAGGTTATTATCTGGGTTTTGTGCTCCCGCTTTTTATACTCTATGTAAATAGGAGTGACAATTTATGGAAAAGCCTGAGGCATGCGCTAATTTTTTTTAGTGGTCGTATACTCTATTATCGGGCTATGGCAGATCAGAAATTATATCAGGTGCCATGATATTAATTTCTGTGTCTCGGACGAATATAACCTATCCAGCTTCGGAGTGTTCAATGGCTATACCAGGAACACAGGCCCATATACCAAAGGCATGCCGCCGTTACCTTATTACATCAACGTGTCATTTAGAAGTCTACTTTCAGTTATGACTAAGCCGGGGCACTTTAAATATTTCAGATCTGAACCGCTGCGTATCGGCGGGTATATTTTTTCTTATCCGTTTATGATATTTTGGCTCTCAGGATTTATAATCGGCATTATTAGTATGAAGAGAAATGTCTATATCCAATTTATGCTGTTTACCACCCTCTATTTCATCTTCGCCTCTATTGGTGGGCAAATGTGGATTATGGGAGACAGGCTACGAGTGTCTATGATGCCTTTCATAGTCATCATCTCCGCCTTCGGTTGGAAAAGCCTTAAAAAATGAGTAAGATCTTCTCAGAAGATAAAGATTGGGTGTTGCTGATAGGGTACGTTGGCCTGATCTATAGCACGCTTCAATTCATGCCAAAGATAAATTATTTCTTTGCTTCTTTATTGGGCCGGTATTTTGGGTTGGTTTCAAGTACGATGCTTATTATTGCAATATTTCTGACCTTCATTGTTATACATAAACATAAACCTGCGGTTAAGAGTCCTGCTTTGTTTTATGCCGCCAGGGCGTTTATTTTCGCATTATATTTGACACTTTTGTTATTCGCCCTGCCAGTCGTTTCCGAAAAGATGCATCTTTTAGAGTATGGTTTTTTAAGCTACCTTGCTCTGAGAGCGGTAAAAAATTTTCGATCAAATTATAAGCGATACATATTAGTGGTTTTGATAGTAATTGTAGTCGGAAGCTGTGATGAACTTATTCAGAAGTTTACGCCAGGCAGATATTGCGAGCTAAGGGACGTGATTCTCAATATAGTAAGCGGTATCTTAGGTTTATCTATTTTGAGTTTATGACCGTGTTGTATAACTAGCGACGGCATGTTATAATCCATATATATGAAAAAAGCTCTCATTACGGGCATTACAGGTCAGGATGGCTCTTATTTAGCTGAATTTTTGCTTTCCAAGGATTATGAGGTGCATGGAATAATACGCCGCGCCAGTACTTTTAATACCGGAAGGATCGACCATATTTATGTTGATCCGCATAACCCTAACGCAAGATTATTCCTGCATTTCGGAGATCTATCCGATGCTGAGCAGATTAATAATTTGATTTACAACATAAAGCCGGATGAAATTTACCATCTTGGAGCCCAGAGCCACGTGCGTGTTAGTTTTGATATCCCTGAGTATACCGGTAATGTGACTGCCCTTGGCACTGTCCGTCTTCTGGAAGCGGTGCGCCGCAGCGGTCATAAGATCAAGTTTTACCAGGCCTCGTCTAGTGAGATGTTTGGTGCTGCAAAGGCTCCGCAGTCTGAAAATACCAGTTTCCAGCCTCAAAGCCCCTATGCTTCGGCAAAGGTATATGCTTACTGGATGGCAAAGAACTATCGTGATGGCTACGGCCTCTTTGCCTGTAACGGGATACTCTTTAATCATGAAAGCCCCAGGCGAGGCGAGACTTTTGTTACCAGAAAAATTACTCGTGCGATAGCTAATATACTGGCTGGCAGACAAAAGAAGCTTTACCTTGGCTATCTTGATGCGAAGCGTGACTGGGGTTTCGCTCCTGAATACGTAGAGGCTATGTGGTTAATGCTTCAGCAGGAAAGGCCGGACGATTACGTAATTGGTACAGGCGAAAGCCATTCAGTGCGAGAATTTATTGAGAAGGCTTTTGATTATGCAGGCATCACTATTTCCTGGCGAGGTAAAGGGATTAATACTAAAGGAATTATAGAGTCACTGAATTCGGGCCTAACTGGTGGCTCATTTCTTAAAAAAGGGGCTATAATAGTAGAAATCGATAGAAAATATCTCAGGCCTAATGAGGTAAATTGCCTACGCGCCAATATTACCAAAGCAAAAAAGCAGCTTGACTGGCAGCCGAAGATCAAGTTTAATGAGCTTATTAAGATCATGGTGGATTATGATCTTAAGGATGCTGGCATTAATCCGCCTAGCGAGGGGATTGATATTTGCAGACAGAAAAGATTCAGTTATGCCAACCACGAGTTTTGCGTAAAATTATGATCAATTTAAAAAATAAACGCATTCTTATTACCGGTGGCAATGGTTTTTTAGGCGCATTTGTTGTTAAAAAACTTAAAGAACGCGGATGCCGGAATATTTTTATACCGCATAGCAAAGATTATGATTTAGTGCATATGAGGTGCGTAAAAAGAATTTATAGGGATACAGGGCCTGATATCGTGATTCATTTGGCGGCAAAAGTCGGCGGCATTGGCGCTAATTGGGAAAATCCAGGCAAATTTTACTATGACAATATTATGATGGGAACGCAGATGATGGAGATAGGCAGGCAGTCGGGAATTGAGAAATTTGTGGCTATAGGAACTATATGCAGCTATCCGAAATATACTCCTGTCCGTTTTAAGGAAGAAAACCTCTGGGATGGCTATCCCGAGGAGACTAACGCCCCTTACGGATTAGCCAAAAAAATGCTTTTAGTACAGTCGCAAGCATACCGTCAACAATATGGATTTAATTCTATTTTTTTGCTGCCGGTTAATCTCTATGGCATAGGAGATAATTTTAATCCTAAAACGTCGCATGTTATCCCAGCCCTGATAAAAAAATGTATCGACGCTCAAATTAACGGTACATCCAAGATTACAGCCTGGGGGACTGGTAAACCTACGCGTGAATTTCTTTATGTGGAAGACGCGGCCGAAGGAATAGTATTAGCGACACACAAATATGATAAATCATACCCGGTGAATTTAGGCTCCGGTTTTGAGATAACGATCAAAGAGCTGACTAGTCTGATCGCTAGGATGACGGGATTTGAAGGAGAAATATTTTGGGACAGAACGAAGCCCGATGGTCAGCCAAAGAGATGCCTTGACACCTCAAAGGCAAAAAAGGAATTCGGCTTTATCGCAAAAACTTCTTTGGAGAGCGGCCTTAAAAAGGTGATCAAATGGTATGAAGATAAGTTGAAGTTTAAGGTAAAAGCCCGCCGCGTATGAATATAAAATGAAAATAAATGGTATAGTAGAATATCTAAAGAGCAGAATCTGGATAATAAATGATACTGCGCTTACCCTGATCGGCCTGCTTTGCTTTGGATATTGTGTTTTTCTAAGGAATTTTGCCAAACTAAACATAGAAGCGCCTTACTTTCGTTTTCCAGTTTTTATCGGAGAGATTGTTTTATTCGTTTGTCTATTATTTTTTATCTTAAGTTGGCTAATCACCCGGCCGAAGATAAGCTTCTGGCATGGCGTATTGATCGCGTATTTTGTATTTGTACTAGTAAAAGCTTTATGCGGTTACTTAAAATGGGGGCCGCTCTCCTTTAGACATGCGGCATTATTTTATTATCCCATATTTGCTATTTTTGGTTATTATTTTTATAGGCGCGACTTCTTTAGTGTCAAAATAAATACATTCTTGTTTCTGGTTTTTTCTCTAATATTTTTTGGCAATTATTCTTACGATTTCTATGCGCTGTTATATATCGCACTGATGATTATATTGGCGGGCAGCCTTAAGTCCAGTGTGGTAACGTATATCATCCTGACCTTGTTCTTATTGTTCGCACCCGAAAGGCTTTTATTTATAAAGCACCGCGCATTACTAATCGGCAATATAGTTTCCATTATCTTCATTATTGCAGCCGCCATTTTTATAGTGAATATTAAAAAAGCCTACAAGATCATCGCATTTCTACTTTTGTTGTGGATACTGCTTTTTGCTGTTTTTAAGCTATCGGATAAAGTTGCTTTAAAGACTTTAACGGATATTAGCCAGACGGTTAGGTCATACAACCTATGGAATGATTTTCTTCTGAAGAAAAAAGATAATTTTAAAATGAAAGAGAGGAGCCAGATAAAAGTTTATAATAAAGAACTTTCAGCTGCTGAATTGACAGCGATTCGTCAAATAAATTCTGAATTAGACGATTTTTCGGCTAAAAAATATAGTGAAGGTTATTACTCCCCAACCGATGCCGAATTGGAAGCGATTTGTAAAAAAAATTCTGAATTAGATGATTTTGTGGCAAAAATATATAGCGAAGGTTATTACTCCCCAACTGAGTCCCCGATAGAGTTAGACGCTTATTATCTCAAGAGAGCCTATAACCAGGGACTTAAAGTTAAAGATGGCAGGAGAAACAATTCTTTAAGGGAGATTTCTTCGGCCTGGGGTAATTTGCTATTTCGTATATTTATCTGGAAGGATCTGCTAGCGGATATCGTAAGAGAAAAGCCTTTGTTGGGGTTCGATTTTGGCAAGCCGTTTCGTTCAAAGAACATAGAAATGCTAGGTATCGCTGATGGAGAATGGAAGAGGGATGGGTGGATCGCCGTTCATAATTCTTACCTGGAGCTGATATACAGAGCGGGCATAGTAGGTATTATTCTCATCATTTCCTTATTCACGATCTTATGCATGATGATCAGGCAGGCGCTTTGTTTAAAGCTAATGAATGGTATATTGCTCTGCGCCGTGCTTATAAATTGGCTTACAACGGCCAGTTTTATGGTTATTCTTGAAGTGCCGTTCAATGCCATTCCCTTTTGGTCGTTATTCGGCATGACTTTTGCCTATTTATTCGGTAATAAGACAGATTGCAGGAGGACAACATGAAGGTAGTAATATTGGCTGGCGGTAGAGGCACCAGGATCAGCGAAGAGACCGGCAGTATTCCCAAGCCGATGGTCGAGATCGGAGGCAACCCGATACTATGGCATATCATGAAGATATATTCACACTACGGTTTTAACGATTTTATCATATGCCTGGGTTATAAAAGCTACATGATAAAAGAATACTTTTCGCATTATTTTTTGCACACGAGCGACGTGACGATCGATATCAAAAAAAACAGCACCAAAGTTCATTCGACGACGTCCGAGCCCTGGAAGATAACTCTTGTCGATACGGGCCTTCAGACGAACACGGGTGGAAGGCTTAAGAAGATACAAAAATACGTAGGCAATGAAACATTTATGATGACCTACGGCGACGGGTTGACGGACGTCAATATCAAAGAGATATTAAAATTTCATAAAAGCCGGCCAAAGCTGGCGACTCTTACGGCGATCCAGTTTGCGGGCAGGTTCGGGGCGCTGAGCATCGACAGGAACGATTCGGTGACTTCTTTTTTTGAAAAACCGAAAGGCGACGGTATCTGGGTAAGCGGCGGGTTTTTTGTACTTGAACCGGAAGTTTTCAGTTTTATAAAAGATGATGCGGTCGCCTGGGAAAAGGAACCGCTTGAAAATATCGCCAAAAAGAAACAGTTGAACGCGTACAGGCACGACGGGTTCTGGAAGTGCATGGATACCCAGAGGGACAAGATAGAACTCGAGATGCTCTGGAATAATGGCAAGGCACCGTGGAAAGTATGGTAAAAATGCGCAAGATCGTCATCACAGGGCATAACGGATATATAGGTTCGGTACTAGCCCTTTTGCTTATAAAAAAAGGTTATGAAGTAGTGGGTATAGATACGGAATATTATGACAGTGCCTGTGAACTGTTCACGCCGGAATTTAAGCGGTTAAGACAGATCAAAAAGGATGTAAGAAGAATAGACGAGAGGGATATAGCCGGCACGTATGCGATATGCCATTTAGCCGGGCTCTCTAACGATCCGGTCGGGGCACTAAACGAGGAGCTTACTTACGATATCAACTACAGGGCCTCTTTAAGATTGGCGAAATTATCAAAAAGGGCCGGAGTCGAAAAATTTATTTTTTCGTCTTCATGCAGCATGTACGGCAAGAACGACGACGACGTACTTACGGAAAGCGCCGCTTTCAGCCCTATTACCGCATATGCCAAGTCAAAGGTATTATCCGAAAAAGAGATAATTCCTCTTAACAGCAAAGATTTTTCAGTCACATTTTTAAGAAATTCGACGGCTTACGGCATATCTCCGAAGCTTCGGACTGACCTCGTCGTAAATAATCTCGTCGGCTGGGCGCTGACGACGGGCAACATAAAAATAATGAGCGACGGGACACCGTGGAGACCGCTTATGCATGTCGAGGATATATCGCGGGCTTTTCTCGCGGTAATAGAAGCGCCTAAAGAGGCCGTAAGCGGAGAATCTTTCAACGTTGGAGTCAATTCGGAAAATTATCAGGTTAAGGATATAGCTCTTATCGTAAAGCAGGTTATGCCCGGATGTGAAGTTGTATTCAGCCGGGAGCATGGCGATGATTCGAGGTCTTACAAGGTAAACTTTGATAAGATAAGCAGCCATATGCCGCATTTTAAGCCGCAGTGGGACTTAAAAAAAGGCGTAGAACAGATATGCGACTATTATAAGAAGTTCGGCATGGACCAGGACAGGTTCAACGGCCGTTACTTTATCAGGCTTAAGCAGGTAAAATATCTTTTGGAGAATAATAAACTGGATCAGGGACTGTTCTGGAAAGAGTAAATGCCGGAAATTAATTGCAGATATTGCAACAAGCCGCTTAAAGATCTTTTGATATCGCTGGGCTCCATGCCGCTGGCGAATTCTTATTTATCCAAAGAACAGCTTGCGATGGATGAATCTTTTTTTCCTTTAGAGGTCTACGTTTGCGAAGATTGTTTTTTGGTGCAGGTACCCGCGCTTGCTGATTATAAAAGCATCTTCAGCGATTACGCATATTTTTCTTCTTTTTCTGATACATGGCTGAAGCATGCAAGCGATTACGCCGCCAAGATGATAAGATATTGCGGCCTTGACAAAAGATCTTATGTCGTTGAGATAGCCAGTAATGACGGTTATCTTCTGCAGTATTTTTCCGGAAAGGGCATCCGAGTGCTGGGCATAGAGCCGGCGCAAAATGTCGCTAAGGTTGCGGTCAGTAAAGGTATCCCTACGGAAACAGTATTTTTTGGGACAAAAACGGCAAAGAAGATGGCCGGTGAAGGTAAATACGCGGACCTTTTGATAGGGAATAATGTTCTTGCTCACGTGCCTGACCTTAACGATTTTGTCTCTGGCCTTAAGATCATTTTAAAGCCAGGCGGAGTAATAACGATGGAGTTTCCTCATCTGATGAAACTGATAGAAAACACGCAATTTGATACTATCTATCATGAGCATTTTTCATATTTTTCTTTTTTTATGGCCCAGGACGTGTTTTTATCCAATGGACTTAAGATATTCGACGTAGAAGAGTTTTCCACTCATGGCGGCTCGCTCAGGATTTATGCCGGGCATACCGAAGACGGCACTAAAAATGTATCCGATGCCGTAATTAAGTTAAGGGACAGAGAGATAAGCTTGGGATATAAGGATATAAATTATTACCTTGGTTTTGCAAAAAAAGTCGCAAAACTGAAGCGCGATATACTGGCGCTATTGAACGAAATAAAGGCCCAGGGAAAGACCGTAGTCGGTTATGGAGCACCCGCGAAAGGGAATACGCTACTCAATTACTGCCGGATAACCCCGGATTTAATAAAATATACGGTAGACAGGAGTCCTCACAAGCAAGGTCATTATCTGCCCGGAAGCCATATATCCATAGAGCCGGTAGATATGATAAAGAA
>Ga0268280_1001443_pt1 | contig 15967 bp, 8 predicted proteins | sample saktaG_9_FD_190139 | JGI IMG/M metagenome (GOLD analysis project Ga0268280, IMG submission 190139) | Saline water microbial communities from Sakinaw Lake, British Columbia, Canada - sak_2011_5_24_40m | ecosystem: Environmental > Aquatic > Non-marine Saline and Alkaline > Saline ... | reverse complement strand
AGTCCGGATTACAAACAAATACACCACCAGATGCCAAGCCTATTCGATTAGCTACAAAGTGGCACAGATACCTCGATGCTCTGCATCGGGGTTGTTCATTTATATGGCAAAATCAAAACTTTCTTCTTTTAAGAAAGATGTTTATCAGGAAGCTCGCGGCGGGCATTCTCGCTTTCTAAAGATTATATGCGAGGGTTGTGGTGCATTTCTCGCCATTTATCAAAAAGATGGTCCCGGTAATCTGCGACGTATGTATAATGATCGTATGTTTGTGTCGAAAATAAAATTTGGTGCAAATGCTTCGTGTCCAGAGTGCGGCAGAGTTATAGGAACTAAGTTGCAATATAAAAAGGAGGATCGCCCAGCTGTGCGCTTGTATGTTGATTCTGTTGTTAAGAAAATAATATCTAAAGAAGACGCTTTCAGGTATTCTACGAAAATTTAGGTTATTTCTGTTATTTTGTAAACACCTATTGGTTTTCGGGGTAACGAACGCAACCCGCGTTGCCTGTTTTATATGTCAGGCGAGACTCCTCACGGGAAAAGCGGATGACGCCAGATCAGCATCTTTGATATATTTTTAAATTGCACGCATGATACAATGCACGTCTCAATGGGACGCAATGTGGTAACACGGAGCAAATCCCCAACGACGTGCTCAGTTCGGATTGAGGTCTGCAACTCGACCTCATGAAGCTGGAATCGCTAGTAATCGCAGGTCAGCTATACTGCGGTGAATACGTTCTCAAGTCTTGTACTCACCGCCCGTCAACTCAAGGGAGCCGGGAATACCCGAACTGCAAGAGTCGAAAAGTTCGGTGACAGGGAGTAAGTCGCACCACAAGAGTACTTCCATTTTTGTAACGCCTTCGGCTAACAAAAATTGGTCGTAACAAGGCACGGGTAGCGGAAGCGAGCCTCGTGGAATGATTCAATTGAAATTGCGTCTTTCCCGATAGGATGCTCATACGTAGTGAATGGCGATGTATCTGTGTAAAAGCGGATATGGATAATTGTGCCACATCCTATATGCGGCAGAGAGTGAGGGATTGGACATGTGTTAAATGTTCAATCCCGAGCGAACGAACCGTATATATGTACTCATATAGATGCACACGCTGGGTCTGAAATGCGTTACAGAACAGATTGCAACGAAGCAGAAGAAAGTTAGAATCTTTTCTCTTCGCATACTAAAAAGTGATCATTTTAAATAAAGGAAGAAACTGGCGGCTCATTTAACATGAGTTTGACTGGGCTTTTGTCGTGGGAGGGATAAAGCAATATGCGCCAAATTTAATTTATGGTGTATAGTTAAATTTAATGGGTACGATTATATACCTTATACGACATAGTCTTGTTGACTACACAGAGGATCCAATTAAGGATAAGGTTATTGACCTATCTCCACGCGGATGGGAGGAGAGTGTTTCTATTGCCGACAATTGGTCTGATAATAACATAAGGTGTATATATACTTCTCCACTCAATAGATGCATAGAAACTGTAGTACCGCTAGCATTGAGGCTAAAAATACAATATCACGTTAATGACGGGTTGCAGGAGCTAGATTATCGCGGAAATGCTCCTGCTTTTCATAAAAATATAAAAACAGATGTCGGTTTTCACTATGAACATGGTGAGACGTTAGCACAGGCGGATGAGCGTTTTCAAAACACACTACTTTCTATATGTAAAAAACATAACAACGAGACAGTTGTTATTAGTTCACACGGCACAGTTATGAGCCAGTTTTTAATAAAATACCTTAAATTCAATGATGAATATTTTTATGAAATGACTTACCCAGATGTTTATAAACTTTTATATAGTCCAGACAATAATGAATTTACTATGTTAGATAGAATAATTCACAAGGATATATGAGAGGACCAGAAAATAAAAATTTTATAGAGATTAGTAGACATTTGCCAGACCAGGATGATTTAAGGAATGGAAGGGATAGCAGTCTTAATCCAGAGAAACACAGAGAATCTGAACCTATAGCGGAAAAGCTAATAACAGAAACAAAAAAAGATGGTAAAAAAATTATTGTATTTATTTCGTCTCCCAAAAAAAGGGCGACAGAAACTGTTTCTTTGGTGGTAAGTAAGATAAAATCGGAAGCTCCGGAAATAAAGACTCTTGTTCGTGTGGATGATAGGTTAAGCGAGATTGACCAAGGCATTTTTAATTTACCAAAAGACTATAATCAAGGAGATAAGATGCCTGTCCTGGAAGAGGCATGGCGCACATTTTTTGAAGAAACATTTACCAATAAGAATTACGGTTATAGATTTGGCGATTCATCACTACAAGGTGATGGGTCGTATAAATACCCAAAATTTCATGCCTTTTTTATAAAGGCAGGGGAAAGTTATGCTATGCAAAGTGTCAGATTGTACTCTGCCGCACTTGACCTTTATCGTAACCAAAAAATATTGGAGAAGGCTAAGTTGGTTGTTGTAACTCACGGCGCTCCGCTGGCAATTTTTAAAGATCTTGAGGATATATCGAGGGAGATGTTAGAGAATGATGGAGATTTGCCAGAGGGGCAACTGATGCAGCTAACCTGGGATAAATTCCAACAGCGGGCACGAGATGTTTCTGAGAAGCACGGGAGTACAGAGACTATTTCAGTAGATGGGCTTCTTAATGAAAAAATAGCAATAAGTTTGGAAAAAGAAATTGAATACATACGAAGTGTCTACATAAATAATAAGTAAATAACATGAAAAAATACTTTTTAATTAAAAAAGATAATCTGCCGTTGCTTGCAAAAAAACTTTCCAAAAAATATGGATTGCCATGTGTAAACACGGTTCTTAGCCTATTCTACTACAAGCATAAAAATGTTATAGAAATATCGTTTGTAAATGGGCACTGTCATTCTAGAATTTATAATAAAAAAACGGATAAAGTGTCTGATTTCTTTTTGGATGCTGCTATGTCCACGCCCCCAATTTATATAGAAAATAAAAATATTAAATTTTTTCTAAAGACACTGTATAATTTTGGATTAAATGAGGCTGTAATTAATACAATCTTCCAGTTTGATTACAGAATGCTAGAGGATTCGTATATAAATATACAGATTGGAACTATTGTAGGAGATTTGTTGGCAATAGACGAGCATTTTGCTAAAGATGTTACGGAACATTTTAGTTCTCATATCGATAGACAAATTATTATTGAAGATATAGATAAAAGCATCAGTGAAGGTGCTATTAAGAAGTCGCTCGTATTTGATAATCTGGGGATACTTAGTGGCGATGTTAAGGTTCACATGAACAGATTTGGTATAGATATTTCACTAAACCATCAGACTATAGAGACAAAATTATCAGCAAAAACTAATGATTATTTATTCTATAATGATTTATTCTGCTTATTTACTGGTTCTAAACTAACAGACGGCGCTCCTAATGAGTTTGAAAGTAACTTTTTTAAGCCGATATCGATAGTTATACCATCTTACAACTCAGAAGAGACAGTCATAAAAACCTTGCTTTCTATTGAGAGTCAGTATCTTCCTGATGAGTGTAAGCAACGAATCCAAGTTACTGTAGTTGATGATGGCTCCAAACTGCCTGTTATTAAGGTAATGGAACAAAACAATATAAAATTTTCATTTGATCTAAATATAATAAGATTGGAAAAGAACGGAGGGAGGGCAAACGCCTGTAATATCGGTGCGTGTGCAAGTAATCATGAGTACCTACTTTTCCTAGATGCTGATATTTTGTTGCCAAAAAATTTCTTATATGAACATTTGCTTAGGTTGCAAATAATTCCAGATTCAATATTCCTTTCGCTCAAAAAAAATATAGACCGTAATTCAGAGATTGTTAAAGCTGACTATGTTGCTCAAGGTCTAAATACTCCTTCAGAATATAATGACAAGAGGTTGTCTCGCGTTCTAGAAAGCGGTATGCAGAATTTGTATCCCATATCGCAGAGTGGCAGCTTTGAATTTTTAGGCGAGACAGATTATTTTGCGAATTTTGGTAGCGGAAGAATGATTAATGGCTATGATTTACCATCATTGGTTGTTGGGCACAATATGAGCATGACTAAAAAATTATTCAATTCAATCGGTGGATTTTCTTGCGAATTTGTTGGCTGGGGACTTGAAGATACATACTTAGGTGCATGTATAATCGCGAGAGGTGGTTTTGTAATTCCAATAGTAAACACTGGTGTATATCACATTAATCATTTACCGCGCTCTGGATCTGAGGACGCGAGAAAGGCGGAGTATGAAATTAACATGCAGACGTATCACAAATTAATCACAAAAGAACTATGATAGATGTACCTATTTACAAACGCATCAAGGATGATGGTAGATATACAACTTTTACCTTCCAGCCACTTAAAGACGGCGAACGCACTCCAGGTGAGGCCAAATCTGTGATTTCTTTTGTATTTGTTGGGGATTCTTTGGTTCTAATTCTGAATAAGGACGGTAAATGGGATGTTGTTGGAGGTAAGATTGATAAAGATGAAACGTGGAGGTCTGCCATAATAAGGGAATCTTATGAAGAAGCAGGCATACGTATTGATCCGGATAATATGCGCGAAGTAGGCTATGTTGTTTGTGTGAACAGCGCACAAGTAGAAGGTGACTTATTCCCAAAAGAAAGTACCATGCCCGTAATTGTATCTTTTGTTGAGTTTGTAGAAAAAGATACAGACTGGCAAAAGAGAGAAACTTCAGATCGCTGTCTGTTTTCCCTTAAGAAGGGCAAAAAAAGACTTGAGGGGCGTAATGATAACGACCAACTGCTTTGTATTTTAAAGTATGTTGAATCATGGCTTACGGAACACTCATTTGTTCCTAGTTTTAAATATATTCATGAGGAGTCTCTGTCCAAAGATGATCTTGGTGCAGTTGTAACACAATGCATGTGCCTAAGTAGAAATAAAAAAGATGAGTATTGTGTAGTGCGTGATCATGATGAAAATTACCACAGTTTGCCTGGTGGTGGGTGTGAACTTGGTGAAGATTCATTAGTTTGCGCTAAGAGAGAGTTAGAAGAAGAGGCTCAGATGACTGCAAGTGATTATAAATTGCTTGGTAAGGTAATGGTCGCTTTCTCTCTGAATGGGAAAATAGTAACAAAGGTTGCCCATGATAGATATCTAAGTTCGTCAAAAGATATAAAAGAATTTATACCGCGTAAAGATGGATTTGAGACAGTTGAGCGAAGTTTTGTTCCACTAAGTGAACTGCAAAAAAATGTAATGCTGCTACAAAACCCATCTGGCGATGCAATTATTGAGCAACTGAAATCGCTATGAGAATTGGTGTCGTACAGCCTAGAATTTCTTACCATGACGGTGGTGGTGAGTATTATCCAATGGATGCAATATCTTTTGTAGCAAAAAACCACCCTGACGTTATTTTTGATGTTTACACACTGTGTCCTCCTGCCATGCCTACTGAAAGATATTCTCGCTTCAAGGAACAGGTTACGCGAAATGTGAATATTTTTGAATTTGAAATACCAGATGAATTTCGTTACTTATATGAAATAGTCCCTGGCACTGTGCGTTATCGGTGGGACATAGAAAGTTATTATTTTGCAAATTTGTTGCTTAAGAAATTAAACGCAGATACAAGGCCTGATCTAATCTGGACTTACTATCTAATGGATTTCCCATTTAATATTGGTATACCCACAGTACTTAACTTGTTAGGTTATCCCAGAGAAAAGACCCAGCACAGAGAGGCTCTTTTGTCGCAATATTCACAAATAGTATCAATAAGTGAAAATACTGTAAATAAATGGAATGATGTCTTGGACATACCTATAAAAAAGTATAAAGTCATGCATCAGGGTGTAACTTTTAGTGATGCGGAATCAAATATCCCAGAAGGATTTGAACAAGGGCGTACTAATGTATTGTTTGTTGGAAGGCTAATTGAAAGAAAAGGTATCCTGCTACTTTGCGAGGTGGTAAAAAAAATATCTAAAACTAAACTTGGCAATAAGATACGGCTACACATCTGCGGTGAAGGGGAATTACAAAATAATATCAAACAGTTTGTAATTAATGATAACCTAGAAGATTATATATTTATACACGGACAAGTTCTTAATGTGGACGACTACTACAAAAATGCTGATTTTTGTGTGTTTCCATCGCATAGAGGCGAAGGGCTTATGAGTACGGTAATTGAGGCAATGTATAGTAACGGCACAGTTGTAACCACTTCAGAGAACGGTAACGAGGAATTAATCGTTGACGGTAAAAGTGGGTTTTTAATTCCGCCAAACGACTTTGATTCTCTGTACAGTGTAATTAATGAGCTTGTTCTAGACACTGGTAAAAGAGATTCGGTTAAGGAGTGTGCAAAAGCTAGCGCGAAAACTTGCACATGGGAACAGTATGCGGAACATTTCCTAACGATATGTAGTTCTTTAAATGGCTAATTTTTCTGGGTAACGAACGCAACCCGCGTTGCCTGTTTTATATGTCAGGCGAGACTGCCCCCTCACGGGGGAGGAAGGTGCGGATGACGCCAGATCAGCATGTCCCTTTGATATCCTGGGCTGCACGCATGATACAATGCACGTCTCAATGGGACGCAATGTGGTAACACGGAGCAAATCCCCAAAGACGTGCTCAGTTCGGATTGAGGTCTGCAACTCGACCTCATGAAGCTGGAATCGCTAGTAATCGCAGGTCAGCTATACTGCGGTGAATACGTTCTCAAGTCTTGTACTCACCGCCCGTCAACTCAAGGGAGCCGGGAATACCCGAAGACCTCGCAAGAGGTTCACGGTAAGTTCGGTGACAGGGAGTAAGTCGTAACAAGGCACGGGTAGCGGAAGCTGCTCGTGGAATGATTCAATTGAAATTGCGTCTTTTCGCATGGGATAGCTCATACGAGAGGACTGAATGGCGATGTATCTGTGTAAAAGCGGATAGTGATAATGGCGCTACATCATATAGATGCGCTCGCTATGCCCGACACGCGATACGGGACAGATTGCAACGAAGCAGAAGAAAGGGGGAATCTTTTCTAAAAAGCTTTCAACATTTTTGGTATTTTGATCATAAAAAAAGAAACCGACGGCTCATGTTATATGGGTGAGGAGCGGTGGTTTGGCGTGGGTTTTTAATATAAGAGTAGCGTAGAGCTACGACTGATGATAATATAAATTATATGCAAAGAATCCATATTGATAAAATAAAAGAATTTGTAGGTTCTGAAGTTAAAGTTGCGGGTTTTGTACAGATTATAAGGGATCAAGGCAGTATAAAGTTTCTTATGCTACGCGACATTACGGGCATCATACAGATAGTGATAACCAAACATGCGCCAACAGCTCTAGCAATCGCGAAGACACTTAGTCATGAATCCGTCGTCGAGATTACTGGTATTGCAAAAGAGGAGAAACAAGCTCAGGGCGGATTTGAAATTGAAGCAAAAGAAATTACTATCCTTTCGCTTGCCGATCCGGAATTGCCAATACCGGTGGTGGAAAAGGGTTCGCAAGAGGAAACTGATCAATCAATTCGTCTTGATTGGCGATGGATCGATTTGCGAAAGCCTGATAAAGCATTGATATTTAAGGTTTGGACGACCATGGAGCAAGCATTTCGGAATTATTGTATACAAAACAACTTTATTGAGATACATTCACCGAAATTAACCGCCACGGCGACAGAATCTGGCGCGGAACTATTCGCAGTAAAGTATTTTGATCGCGAGGCACGTTTAGCACAAAGTCCGCAACTCTATAAACAGATGGCAATGGCTGCTGGTTTTGAACGAGTATTTGAGGTTGGTCCGGTGTTTCGTGCCAATCCGTCGTTTACGTCCCGCCACGATACCGAGTTTACTATGTACGATGTTGAGATGTCATATATTACTTCGCATCATGATTTGATGGATGAAGAAGAAAAAATGGTTGTGGCAATGCTTAAAGCAGTAAAAGAAAAATATGGGGAGGATATAGAAAAGTCTTACCAAAGGACCATACCGATTCCAAAAATCCCGTTTCCGCGGCTGACGGTGAAAGAGGTAAAGGAAATTACTGGCAAGATGGGCATACCCGACGAGCGCGGTGGGGACATGAGTCCGGAAGAAGAGCGCGCGATTTCTGAACATATGCTGAAGGAAACCGGGTGCGAATTTTTATTTATTCATGAATTTCCGACCGCGGTACGCGCATTCTATAGCATGAGAAAAGAGGACGACCCATCAGTTACCAAGAGTTTTGATCTACTATGGAACGGTTTAGAAATTACCAGCGGTGCCCAGCGCGAGCATCGGGTGGCGCAATTGGGTGCGCAGATAAAAGAACAGGGTTTGGATTTGTCCGGCTTTGAATCCTATCTAAATTTCTTTCGGTACGGGTGTCCTCCCCATGGCGGATTTGCGCCCGGACCAACCAGAATGTTGATGAAATTGCTTAATGTGGCAAATGTGAGAGAGGTAACCTATCTATATCGTGGAGTAAAGAGACTCACTCCGTAATGTGTAAATAAAAATGACAAGCACTTGCGTTTTTACACAAACTATTGTTTACTCTCACTAGCTGCAATAGTTCTTTGACACCACGAATATATATAGGAAGTCTAGTGTTTTGTTCCATGAAATGTAACCGTTAGGAGAGATCCCCGTGAAGACAATTTATGTTTCTGACATTCTGACTAATATGGATCTGGTTGATGTGTCGTTGTCCTGCTGGCTTCGTGCTCGTAGAAAATGTGGCGGTGTGCTGTTTTTGGATGTAGCCGATTCAACTGGAATGGTTCAGTGTGTTGTTGAACGCGGTTCTGTGTCTAATGGCGAGTTGTTCAATACTGCCCGTCATGTTGCTGTAGAATCTGCAATAGAAATAACCGGAACGGTCATTTCGACCGCCAGTAGACCCCGAGAAATAATAGTCAAATCTCTGCGTGTTATTGATGAAGCTGTGTTGCATATTTCACCGCAACCTCGCAGTGCTTTTGACATATTTGATCCGTTGCTTGCAGAACACCTGCTTACTAACCGTCATCTGTACTTACGTAATCCAAAGGTTATGGCTATCTTGCGGTTTCGTGGCGTACTAATGTCTCGTACTCGTACGTGGTTTGAGAAAGAGCACTTCATGGAATTTGATGCGCCGATTCTGACCACTATTCCATTGTACGACAATGACAGTGCTATGGGAATTGATATACATGGCAGACATGCGTTTTTAACGCAGTGTGTTGGATTTTACCTTGAGGCTGCGGTGCATGCGTTTGAGCGCGTGTACAATATGGGGCCAAGTTTCCGTGGTGAGGAATCACGAAGCAAAAGGCATCTTATGGAGTATCACCACATAAAGGCGGAAATTGCTTTTGCAGATCTAGAAGACATTATTGGAATCGTAGAAAGCCTTATTGCTTATGTTACCAACACTTGTAAGGATGAGTGTGGAGACATTCTAAAAACCCTTGGCACACAAATGTGTGTTGATGGTGCAAAGATACCATTCGAGCGTATCAGTTATGAAGACGCTGTGGTATATCTTCAAAGTAAGGGGTTTGACATGGTGTTTGGGAAAGGGCTCGGCTCGTCTGAAGAGGCTGAGCTATCAACTTTGTTCAGTGGACCCTTTTGGGTGACTGGAATACCGAGAGTTGTTGAGCCGTTCCCGTACAGTATTGACCAGAAAAATCCACAACTCGCGCGCGTAGCGGATCTTATTGCAAGCAATGGTTTTGGAGAGCTTCTGGGTGTTGCCGAGAAGATTCACAACCTTGAAATGTTAGATACGCGTCTTGCTGAAAAAGGAAAGTCTGGAGACAGTAGGTACAACTGGATTAGGGAAGTTCATATGATGGGTTGTGTACCGCATGCGGCGTTTGGTATGGGTGTTGAACGGCTTATTCGTTGGCTATTAAACATTCCGCATGTCCGTGATGCAATACCGTTTCCGCGAATATTTCGCCGAGCAGTTACGCCATAGTTACAAATCATATCTATTGGTTGTGTCGCGTAACATAATGACACAACCAATAGATCTACTTCGTAAAAAAGAGGTCGTGTCATGAAAAGAACACTAATGAAAGAACTACCGTCGTTGGTTGGCAGGCAGGTTACCATTAATGGCTTCATTGAAACAGTTCGCGACCAAAAACGCATGCAGTTTGTCGTTGTTCGTGATGGTACGGGTGCTATTCAAGCAGTGAACGATAAGATTGGGGGTGTGGCAATTATTTCTCCAACGATCTCAAACCTTACCACAGGTACGGCAGTTAGTATTTCCGGTATGGTCGTTCAAAACCCGCAAGTAAAACTTGGTGGTGTGGAACTTCGCATTGGTTATATTACGGTTTTGAGTGTTGCAAATACACCACTTCCAATAAACCACACCTCGTCGCAGGATCTTCAGATGGACTGGCGGTGGCTTAGTTTGCGGCTTCCGCAAAACCGGTTGATATTTCAGGTGCAGACTGTTATGGAGCAAGCAATGCGTGAATTCTGGTCGACCCATGATTTTATGGAGATACACTCCCCGAAATTAATGGGCGCCGCCAGCGAGTCTGGTGGGGAACTATTCCACCTGCCTTATTTTGGTGGTACTGCGTATCTTGCGCAGTCCCCACAATTCTATAAGCAAATGGCGATGGCTGCCGGCTTTGATCGTATTTTTGAGATCGGACCGGTATTCCGCGCCAACCCGTCATTCACATCGCGCCATGATACTGAGTTTACTTCGGTAGATATGGAGATATCATGGATTACAGGCCATGAAGAATTGATGGAGTTGGAAGAGGAGTGGTTAGCATATGTGCTTCGTCGTGTATCGGAAACGTACGGTGATGCTATTCGGCAAATGTTCGGTATTGAAGTAACAGTCCCGACTACGCCGTTCCCGCGTATCACGCTTGCAGAGGCACGAACCGTACTTGCCAATGGAGGGCACCATATTCCGCACAAAACGGATTTGGATCCAGAGGGTGAGCGACGCATTGCTCAATATATTGCGGAAACGATGGGGCACGAATTCGTTTTTGTTACCGACTATCCGGCAGAAGTGCGTGCTTTTTACCACATGCGTTATGACAACGAACCGGAAATCACCAAGAGTTTTGACCTTGTATGGAGGGGACTTGAAGTGACCACTGGCGCGCAACGCGAGCATCGCCCGGATCGTTTAGAGGCACAGGCTTTAGCAAAAGGACTTTCTCTTGAGCCGCTGCGTGATTATTTATCGTTCTTCAAATATGGTTGTCCGCCACACGGTGGTATGGGTGTAGGTCTTACACGCCTGCTTATGATATTGCTTGGGAGACAAAATGTTCGCGAGGTAACCTATCTGTATCGTGGTCCAAATCGTTTGAACCCGTAACAAAAATAATGCGACCCGAGGAAACTCGGGTCGTTCTTTTTGTACGGTCGCAAGACTAAAACTCAAAGGAATAGACGGGGACTTGCACAAGCGGTGGATCATGCGGCTTAATTCGATGGTAAACGAAGAACCTCACCAGGGTTTGAAACCCAAACGTAAGGTCTAGGAAACTAGATCCCTCGCAAGACGGTTGGGCAGGTGATGCATGGTCGTCGTCAGTTCGTGGCTTGAGTTGTTCCCTTCAGTGGGGTAACGAACGCAACCCGCGTTGCCTGTTTTATATGTCAGGCGAGACTCCTCACGGGAAAAGCGGATGACGCCAGATCAGCATCTTTGATATATTTTTAAATTGCACGCATGATACAATGCACGTCTCAATGGGACGCAATGTGGTAACACGGAGCAAATCCCCAACGACGTGCTCAGTTCGGATTGAGGTCTGCAACTCGACCTCATGAAGCTGGAATCGCTAGTAATCGCAGGTCAGCTATACTGCGGTGAATACGTTCTCAAGTCTTGTACTCACCGCCCGTCAACTCAAGGGAGCCGGGAATACCCGAACTGCAAGAGTCGAAAAGTTCGGTGACAGGGAGTAAGTCGCACCACAAGAGTACTTCCATTTTTGTAACGCCTTCGGCTAACAAAAATTGGTCGTAACAAGGCACGGGTAGCGGAAGCGAGCCTCGTGGAATGATTCAATTGAAATTGCGTCTTTCCCGATAGGATGCTCATACGTAGTGAATGGCGATGTATCTGTGTAAAAGCGGATATGGATAATTGTGCCACATCCTATATGCGGCAGAGAGTGAGGGATTGGACATGTGTTAAATGTTCAATCCCGAGCGAACGAACCGTATATATGTACTCATATAGATGCACACGCTGGGTCTGAAATGCGTTACAGAACAGATTGCAACGAAGCAGAAGAAAGTTAGAATCTTTTCTCTTCGCATACTAAAAAGTGATCATTTTAAATAAAGGAAGAAACTGGCGGCTCATTTAACATGAGTTTGACTGGGCTTTTGTCGTGGGAGGGATAAAGCAATATGCGCCAAATTTAATTTATGGTGTATAGTTAAATTTAATGGGTACGATTATATACCTTATACGACATAGTCTTGTTGACTACACAGAGGATCCAATTAAGGATAAGGTTATTGACCTATCTCCACGCGGATGGGAGGAGAGTGTTTCTATTGCCGACAATTGGTCTGATAATAACATAAGGTGTATATATACTTCTCCACTCAATAGATGCATAGAAACTGTAGTACCGCTAGCATTGAGGCTAAAAATACAATATCACGTTAATGACGGGTTGCAGGAGCTAGATTATCGCGGAAATGCTCCTGCTTTTCATAAAAATATAAAAACAGATGTCGGTTTTCACTATGAACATGGTGAGACGTTAGCACAGGCGGATGAGCGTTTTCAAAACACACTACTTTCTATATGTAAAAAACATAACAACGAGACAGTTGTTATTAGTTCACACGGCACAGTTATGAGCCAGTTTTTAATAAAATACCTTAAATTCAATGATGAATATTTTTATGAAATGACTTACCCAGATGTTTATAAACTTTTATATAGTCCAGACAATAATGAATTTACTATGTTAGATAGAATAATTCACAAGGATATATGAGAGGACCAGAAAATAAAAATTTTATAGAGATTAGTAGACATTTGCCAGACCAGGATGATTTAAGGAATGGAAGGGATAGCAGTCTTAATCCAGAGAAACACAGAGAATCTGAACCTATAGCGGAAAAGCTAATAACAGAAACAAAAAAAGATGGTAAAAAAATTATTGTATTTATTTCGTCTCCCAAAAAAAGGGCGACAGAAACTGTTTCTTTGGTGGTAAGTAAGATAAAATCGGAAGCTCCGGAAATAAAGACTCTTGTTCGTGTGGATGATAGGTTAAGCGAGATTGACCAAGGCATTTTTAATTTACCAAAAGACTATAATCAAGGAGATAAGATGCCTGTCCTGGAAGAGGCATGGCGCACATTTTTTGAAGAAACATTTACCAATAAGAATTACGGTTATAGATTTGGCGATTCATCACTACAAGGTGATGGGTCGTATAAATACCCAAAATTTCATGCCTTTTTTATAAAGGCAGGGGAAAGTTATGCTATGCAAAGTGTCAGATTGTACTCTGCCGCACTTGACCTTTATCGTAACCAAAAAATATTGGAGAAGGCTAAGTTGGTTGTTGTAACTCACGGCGCTCCGCTGGCAATTTTTAAAGATCTTGAGGATATATCGAGGGAGATGTTAGAGAATGATGGAGATTTGCCAGAGGGGCAACTGATGCAGCTAACCTGGGATAAATTCCAACAGCGGGCACGAGATGTTTCTGAGAAGCACGGGAGTACAGAGACTATTTCAGTAGATGGGCTTCTTAATGAAAAAATAGCAATAAGTTTGGAAAAAGAAATTGAATACATACGAAGTGTCTACATAAATAATAAGTAAATAACATGAAAAAATACTTTTTAATTAAAAAAGATAATCTGCCGTTGCTTGCAAAAAAACTTTCCAAAAAATATGGATTGCCATGTGTAAACACGGTTCTTAGCCTATTCTACTACAAGCATAAAAATGTTATAGAAATATCGTTTGTAAATGGGCACTGTCATTCTAGAATTTATAATAAAAAAACGGATAAAGTGTCTGATTTCTTTTTGGATGCTGCTATGTCCACGCCCCCAATTTATATAGAAAATAAAAATATTAAATTTTTTCTAAAGACACTGTATAATTTTGGATTAAATGAGGCTGTAATTAATACAATCTTCCAGTTTGATTACAGAATGCTAGAGGATTCGTATATAAATATACAGATTGGAACTATTGTAGGAGATTTGTTGGCAATAGACGAGCATTTTGCTAAAGATGTTACGGAACATTTTAGTTCTCATATCGATAGACAAATTATTATTGAAGATATAGATAAAAGCATCAGTGAAGGTGCTATTAAGAAGTCGCTCGTATTTGATAATCTGGGGATACTTAGTGGCGATGTTAAGGTTCACATGAACAGATTTGGTATAGATATTTCACTAAACCATCAGACTATAGAGACAAAATTATCAGCAAAAACTAATGATTATTTATTCTATAATGATTTATTCTGCTTATTTACTGGTTCTAAACTAACAGACGGCGCTCCTAATGAGTTTGAAAGTAACTTTTTTAAGCCGATATCGATAGTTATACCATCTTACAACTCAGAAGAGACAGTCATAAAAACCTTGCTTTCTATTGAGAGTCAGTATCTTCCTGATGAGTGTAAGCAACGAATCCAAGTTACTGTAGTTGATGATGGCTCCAAACTGCCTGTTATTAAGGTAATGGAACAAAACAATATAAAATTTTCATTTGATCTAAATATAATAAGATTGGAAAAGAACGGAGGGAGGGCAAACGCCTGTAATATCGGTGCGTGTGCAAGTAATCATGAGTACCTACTTTTCCTAGATGCTGATATTTTGTTGCCAAAAAATTTCTTATATGAACATTTGCTTAGGTTGCAAATAATTCCAGATTCAATATTCCTTTCGCTCAAAAAAAATATAGACCGTAATTCAGAGATTGTTAAAGCTGACTATGTTGCTCAAGGTCTAAATACTCCTTCAGAATATAATGACAAGAGGTTGTCTCGCGTTCTAGAAAGCGGTATGCAGAATTTGTATCCCATATCGCAGAGTGGCAGCTTTGAATTTTTAGGCGAGACAGATTATTTTGCGAATTTTGGTAGCGGAAGAATGATTAATGGCTATGATTTACCATCATTGGTTGTTGGGCACAATATGAGCATGACTAAAAAATTATTCAATTCAATCGGTGGATTTTCTTGCGAATTTGTTGGCTGGGGACTTGAAGATACATACTTAGGTGCATGTATAATCGCGAGAGGTGGTTTTGTAATTCCAATAGTAAACACTGGTGTATATCACATTAATCATTTACCGCGCTCTGGATCTGAGGACGCGAGAAAGGCGGAGTATGAAATTAACATGCAGACGTATCACAAATTAATCACAAAAGAACTATGATAGATGTACCTATTTACAAACGCATCAAGGATGATGGTAGATATACAACTTTTACCTTCCAGCCACTTAAAGACGGCGAACGCACTCCAGGTGAGGCCAAATCTGTGATTTCTTTTGTATTTGTTGGGGATTCTTTGGTTCTAATTCTGAATAAGGACGGTAAATGGGATGTTGTTGGAGGTAAGATTGATAAAGATGAAACGTGGAGGTCTGCCATAATAAGGGAATCTTATGAAGAAGCAGGCATACGTATTGATCCGGATAATATGCGCGAAGTAGGCTATGTTGTTTGTGTGAACAGCGCACAAGTAGAAGGTGACTTATTCCCAAAAGAAAGTACCATGCCCGTAATTGTATCTTTTGTTGAGTTTGTAGAAAAAGATACAGACTGGCAAAAGAGAGAAACTTCAGATCGCTGTCTGTTTTCCCTTAAGAAGGGCAAAAAAAGACTTGAGGGGCGTAATGATAACGACCAACTGCTTTGTATTTTAAAGTATGTTGAATCATGGCTTACGGAACACTCATTTGTTCCTAGTTTTAAATATATTCATGAGG
>Ga0268280_1001442_pt1 | contig 15974 bp, 13 predicted proteins | sample saktaG_9_FD_190139 | JGI IMG/M metagenome (GOLD analysis project Ga0268280, IMG submission 190139) | Saline water microbial communities from Sakinaw Lake, British Columbia, Canada - sak_2011_5_24_40m | ecosystem: Environmental > Aquatic > Non-marine Saline and Alkaline > Saline ... | reverse complement strand
AGGCAAACGCACAGGGCAGTTCATTAACTCAGCAGGCAGATGCTGGCCAGCGTTCCCAACAAGAGGTTTGATGATTTATGAAAAATCCGATCAATAAAGTAGCCATTCAGCGACTGATTGATGCAACGGCAAAGGAGCGGGATATTAAGCGTAGGCTCCGTGGATTGATGGAAGACGATCAGACAAGCCACATTTTCGAATGGTTTGTTCTCGAACTGTCACAGCGCAAAGAAACGCATGCTCAGACGCTGGATAAGACCGATCCACGAGACGCGGTTTTGGTCGGACAGTTAATTTCTCGGCGGGACGAAGACGAACAGATCAAAGGTTTCTTTGATAAAAAAACAATCCAAGCGCGAATAAATGTCCTTGACACAGAGATAAAGGGTTTACAAAGTCGCCTCAAAACAGAGGCATTACAGAAAACGGAAGCTTCTGCCGATCATTCGGGAATGGCGCTTCCATAAATAAGTGAGGCCAATACAATGGAACAATGGGAAACAGCAGGATTCAAAGACGAAGCCAGTTACAACACGTTTGTAGCGGCACAAAAGGCAGAAAAAGAAGCTGCTATCGCTACCGCAAAAGCAAATGCTGATGCAGAATTTAAAACCCGGCTTGAAACAGAAAAGGCCCAGGCGATTGCCGCTGAAGCGGCTCGACTCAAGGGCCTTCATCTAACGGAGATTGAAAATTTGAAGAAGCAGAAGGAAGGTGTTGCGGAGATAGAAACTCCGGAACGACGCGAAGAAAGATTCGGGACCGAACTCGGTAAACTCGAATCGACCCTTGGAGATGCTGACTGGGACAAGGTGGATGAGGCAATTAAAAAGCTTCCCGCTGAACAACAGAAGCTCGTTAAAAATACCAAAGAGGGTCGGTACGCATTTATCAAGTCGATTGCGAGTCCGGAATCCGAAGAGCCCGAAAGTCTGCGCCCCAAACCAGCAGAGAAGAAACTAAGCGTTTCGGAGCAGGTCGCGGAAGGGATTGCAAAATCCCGCGGTCAGCAACGTGGTATTCCACGCCGAACCGGTCATGGTCTCGGATCTGCTCCGCAGAACAACGATAACGATGCCCCCGTTGTTCAGCGCATCCCAAGAAGTGGAAGCCTGACCGATCTTCGGCCAAAGGCAGTTTAAAGGGATAAATGGGCGTAAATTAAACGGAGAGATAAAATGGCTATGATACCTTTCACAAGTGCTGCTGCGGGCCGTTATGGTACCCAGACTTCCGGCATTGCAGTCCCGACAGGGACATACGATGCTTCTGATTTGCTTCGGATTCCCGAAGTCGATCCAACGTTCCATTGGTTAAATGACGGAACGTTCGTGTTCTACATGCTAATGTCAATGTTCGCAAAGGGCGAAGCGCAAACACAACCGCGCTACGAGTTCTTTGAAGACGATCTGTATCCGGTTCGCACTACATTTGTTGGCGCACACGCCGCAGATGCAACGACCGCGATCGTTCTTGCTTCCGGCATTGCAAGTGCGAATACGAACATGTTCATCCCTCGAACGGGTGAAATTATCCGGTGTACGTCTCTTAGCGGCGCGACCATGGTAATTACTCGCGGACATCGCGGAACAACCGCTGCGGCTATTCTGGCCGGAGACGATGTGTTCCTGATGGGACAGGACTTGCCAGAAGGTGCAAACGCCAATCTTGGTGTTAGCCAACTTCCGACTAAGGACTGGAATGCGATTAGTTTCTATTCCACCGGCTGGAGAGCAACTGACGTTCAGGACGTGTCCAACATGCTTAATGGCACAGGCCAGATGGCTCGCGAAAATCGCCAGCAGACCATTAAGATGATGCGCGAAATGGATGCAGACCTTCGATGGGGTGCACGTGCTGTTGATACGACCACTAGTGCAGATGGTACGCTCTACTACACTGACGGCTTCAACAACCGTGTAAGCACGCATGAAATCGAACTGTCTGGGGAACTGGACTGGTATTCGCTTAATGACGCACTACTTCCGATCTTCTCGGAAACAAGTTCTTCGCTCGGCAAGCAGTTCCTGATGGGACAAAGCCTGTATAGCGACATTAACCGGATCGCTCGCGATCACGTTCAGCCCGTTGTTTACAACGAAACGCTCGGTTCGAATGTTCAAAAACTCGAACTTGAAGGTGGATACACCCTCGACCTCATTATCGACAAACATGGCTTCCCTCCGGGAACCGAAACCTCTGCTTGGGGCTTTGTCATTGATGCGGCTGGAGCGGAATTCCTCCCCTACACTGGGTTTGATATGGTCGTCCGTGACGTTACCCAGCCGAACAGCCATACCCCACAGGTTGAATTGTTCAGCTCCGCTTCTATGAAACTCGTTCACGAGCAGAATAACGCGGTTGTCAAACGCACCTAATCCGTAGCGGGCGGGGGAAACCCCGCTCGCACTAATCGAAGCTAAGAAGGAGAAATGAAATGAAGAAATTACTCACAATCGCACTCATCGCCCTTATCGGTGGTGGAGTATTCGCAGCGGGCGGCATTTATTTTGATGTTGCCGACAACGCTCCGGCGTTGCGTGTTTACAATGGCGGAACCGAAGCCGTAACCATTAACATCTATGCCGGAGATAACGCGACGAATAGCGTTACCATTGGGTCAACTGTTAATACATTGGATATGTCCAGTACAGATGACACCATTGCCGAAGTTGCCGCTCTGATTAGAGCTTGTACCAACTCGGCTGGCGTAGCGGTTCTAACGGTAGATGCTGATTGCTCGCTTGCCGCTGATAGTACCGATGATGAATTGCTTGATGCTCAAGTAATTTCCATTGCGTCTAAAGCGTGGGGTGAAATCGTCTGGGATACTTCCGTTGCGTTGTTCTATGGCGCCTATGTACCCGATGGTGACGCTCCGAATGATCAGCGTACCGATGTAACTATTGAGCAGATCTATGGTAATCCGATTGGAACCGGGGCCGTAACATTGAGTGTTTATCTCGATGGAACGCTGTCTTGGCAGAAACTCATGCCCGAAGTCTACGCATACAGCAATAATACGGCATCTGTTTCCTTGCCGGTTATGGTTGGAATTCCCGCGCAGAAGAAGGCCATCATCATTCGTGCGCTTCGTGCCACGACCGCCACAACCGGAAATATTGGTGTTGTGACGAAATAACAAAGCAATGCTTGGAGGGGAGAAAGCCCCCTCCGCCAATTTTTTGAATAGAACATAATGAAACCCGTCAACTGAAGGAGTGACACCATGGAAGAATACACAATCGAAACACTGGCCGCGGAACTCGGCATTGACCGTCCCGTACTCAAGGAAATTCTTGAGTTGCAAAGCACTATGCCAAACGCAACCTTACTGACCTCTGAACAGGTCGAAACTGTACGAGCCGCCATTGCTCCGTCCGGTGCCACGTCTGCGCCGCCCACTGCCGCCAAAGCACCAACAGCCGCTCCGAAACCTGCCGAAAAAGACGAGGTTGTTTTCTGTTGGCCGAAAATGAAAAAGGCCGCATTCTCAATCGGTCGTAGAGATGATGATGGAAACCTTTTGCCGGCAATCCGTCGCCAAGCCGTCAATGGCGTAATGCGCCTCTCGAAGAAAAACAAGGAAGATGCGATTATGATCGCACATTTACGAAAGCATGGTGCCAACCAAGCCAATGGCGGAACGCGCTTTGCCGAATTCAAAGGTTCGATCGAGCAGTCAGGTACCAAGGTCGGCGGACGCATTCAGGAATTGTTGATGGCAATGCAACCCCGCACGTTGACCCAGCTGGCGGCAGATTGCCTTGATGGTGATCTCGTAAAGGCGCAACTACTCCCCGTTGGTGATCAGATCGCGCTTGTTCTGGGACTCAACGAAGAATAAGCACAGTAGATCTCTAACTACTTGTGAATCAAAAGGAGGCGTTTGGGGATTGCCCTCTCGCCTCTTTTTTATTAGAAGGAGAAGGCATGGACACGCTCAAAGATATTCGGGATGTAATCCAAGATTTTATTGAAGACATATCTATTGCAACCGTAATGGATAATTACATCAACTTTGCGCTCAAAGATGCCGAAAGCATAATCCCTTTCAGTGCATTATTTGGAACAAAAGACATGACTCCGGATAGTTCCGGTGTCCTCAAAATCCCGCCGCGCTGCCGAAAAATAACCCGCATCACTTCAGTGAAGTCAGATGCCGGGCCTGCCGATAGAACATACCACCCAACCCGCCAACGCCCAACTGCAGATGAGGCACGGAAAAACTGGTACTGGTATCTCCCATATCCCGCTTCCGAAACAGACGAAAAGCTTCGCGTGGTCTCGATTACCAAGGGCTCTGCATCCATTCAGGCCGCAACTGGAGAAACTACATTCTTTACCGCTGATGATGTTGGATCTGAACTGAATATCGAAGGAGACTCCGAGGAATACGTTATCACGGCCTTTACTGCTGGTACTACAGACACCATCACCGTCTATCCACGGGTAGCCTCAGACACAAACGCAAGCGTAAATGCCGTAATTGGAATCGCAGGCAGGGAGCGGAATCAACTACTTACGAACGCGATTATCCCAAGTACCGAAGAGGTCTCGATTGAATATCAGAAAAGGCACCCGCTTTTAATCGAAGATGAAGACCGGTTATTGATTCCATGCCCTCGAACGATTGCTTATATGGCAATCCAGTTGTGCCAGCAAACCAACAAATACGATGTTGATGCCGACCGGCTCGAACGTAAGTTATTCGAAGCCAAGAATAGTGAGATCGGACAGGATACCTACAGACACGCGCAGAATGAACGGCAAGACAGACTGTTTTCCTTCCGTTCCAAAAGAGGACGGCGACGGTGTTAAATGGCAAAGAAAACATATAATCCATATAGAATAGGCGTAATGGCAATAAACCGCTTTCGCGGGGTTGTGAATCCTGAGAATCAGCAGACGATGGCAACTGCATACGTCGGGGATGCAAATAACTGTGTCAGCTTTAGGATTGGCGAAATGACTATCCGTTCGGGACAAATTAGGGAGAGCATCTAATGGCGGACGCGAACGGCATCATATTCAAGAACCCAACTCTCAATACTTGGTTCGTCGGGCCGAGTGTTGACTTGACTGCTTGGAATGTGATTACGGTTTCGGACTTCACGGATGCGGCTTTTAATCTGGACTACACCTACGTTCCGGCAACAGCGAAGTGGAACAACGGAATACGGAATATTTGGAAAGACACGCTCTGGTACATGACGGATGGGACTACGACTTACACGGCGGCAGATAATGGATTAAATATTCCTCCCGCCTTGTTTTCTGGAACCTTGCCATATCCACAAACACTTACTGTTATTGGTGCCGGAATATCTTTTATAAATCAAGAGTACATTCTTTCTACTCCAATGTTTGGATATCCTTCTTATATTGGAACAACCCTTTCAACACGCATTTCAAGATCAATAAATGCTGACTTTTGGGTTTTTGGACCAGGAAGATACGTGGTTGAAGACCAAGCACCAAATGTTATTATTCCAAAAATAGGATGGATTGGGGCTACCCCGCCTTATCCAACCCTCGAATACACTCTTGAAGCGGCGGCAACCATATCCACTTCTTCATCAACCGCAACATGGGTATCCAATAACCCGACAACCGGCTTTGTCTCCCTGACCGACACGCCTGACGAGGACTTCGGATATGTCATTACCTTTGACGTTCAGAGCGGAGTCGCCTACCCGTATTACAAATACTGCACCAAGGGAACCGGAGAGGTCTATGGAACGCTTCCAGAGGCTACCAGAGACAACTTCATCTTCGCTGGCTGGTATACGACTCCTGAAGGACAGGGAACCCGCATAGCGGCAACGGACGAACTTCTGGAATCCGCCGATGCAACCCTCTATGCCAAGTGGGTAAAGAACGTCTCTGGCAAGGTAGGATGCGGAGCGTGTCTGGTTTCTCTTTTCGCGCTGGGCATCGGCACAGACATCTTTTGTGAGTATATCGGTTCCCGCCTCGCCAAGACGACCGCTCGAACGATTGTCAGAAAGCTACCGACACCATGAGGAAAACGTACCATAGACGTGTGTTTGGGGGGAAGGACGCAACCTTCCGTGGTATAGATCAAGGGAAAGGATCTTTGTATCCAGATGCTTTAGAGATGTCATTGAATGCTACATTTGACGACAACGTATTTAAGACCCGCCTCGGTCAGGTGAGTATTGATTCTGGAACCACAGGTGTTATTCTCTGTGCCAAGCATACAGCAGGTTACGTCACGATTATGGCCGGAACTGATTTATTTGTGGAGAGTGCATGAAGAAATACATTAACGACAAAAGCCCTTTCTCGAATAGCCTCGATGAGATGGATGGTCAGGTTCTGATTTTTGAAGGACACGACCGCCCTCGCTACATCTATCCGTTCAACAATGAATCTGGATACCTTGGTTTAGATGACTGGTCTCAATACTGGAATAAAGCAACCTATAGTTCTGAAGTGGTTGGAAAGTTAGACGCAACAAAATACTACTCCATCGTTGTTGTTCCTGTAAAAACGGATATTTCCGTTGGTGGGCTCCCGATCTACGGGGAAGCAACCAAGCCTTCAATCCCTCAGAAACCGACTGCCGCATTGCGTGGATTCATTTTCAATATCCCGACCCATACTCAAACCGTAATTAAAGACTGTGGTATTGCCTACGATACAGAGAACGATGCTGTGTCCGACGATGATAAAGCGTGGACGGTAAACGAGTTTATCGGAAAGGTTCTAAAGAATGTGGAGACCGGAGTAACTTCCGCTATCACTGCGAATACTGCGACAACAATCACTTCGGCGGGGGCTGTATTTAATTCAGGAGACCGATACCAAATCACTAACATCTCCGTGAAGGCTCGTTTGGTATATGCTTGTGAAATGGCCTCTGCTTTCTCTGTGAATACGTCAAACTACTACCTTGCCGGAGTGATTAACGATAATACATCTACGACGTTCACGATGAGTTCTTTCGTCGAGTCCGCTGACATCTGGGACTTTGATGCAGGTTTTCTCGCCCCCCCCAGCGCAAGTTCCGTGAAAAATGTTTCAGGCGTAATGTTCTGCGGGGGAGGTATAACCGAGGAACGAGGCTCTGCAAAGATTGTCAAAACGATTCAGGCTATTGAAGCAACCGCAACGGCTAATGAAGCCGTTACCGTGTCTGTAGAGGACGATGATTTTGACGGAGGAGAAACGTCTAAAATTATTCGGCTGACACTTGGCTCTGCACTCACTACTTTTGACGACATTCACGAAGGAAGCTACATCTCAATTACCGGAGCCGCGAATACGGAAAACAACGTGGTCAATAAGCGTGTTACCCGCGTTGCAGACGATGGAACTTGGCTTGAATTTGAACACAATGATGCTGTTACCAATGCAACGTATACGATTAGCACCCCTATCGTAACCGGAACTGGAACGGGTACAGTTGGAACCCCAGTCCAAAACTCAAAAGCAATTTCAGAATCATGGGAGCTTACCTGTACTGGAACGGCAGATTTATTTATTCCTGACAATATTGCCTATGGCGGCGGAAATACCGGAAACGGAATACTCCAAACCCCGACCGCAGAAGCGTCTGCCGTTGCGGAAACGTGGACTTTGGAATGTACTGGAATCGTTCAGGCGTTCGGCGCGAGTGCGCCAACACGGGTCGGCTCTGCCAATGGTGCGGTCTCTGTACCCATTCTCGATCCTGCATATGCTACGGAGGAAACATGGCTTCTTGAGTGTACGGCAGTAACGACGGTGTTCACGGCGGGAGCGGCCTCCAAGACGGGCGGAACTGGAAATGGAACAATCTACCAGCCTGTAGCTGGAACATCTGCTGTAGCCGAACTATGGGCATTGGAGTGTATCTCAACTCCGAAGTCTTATTCTGCCGGAACCCCTACAAAAACAAGTGGAACTGGAAACGGGACAGCATCTCTCTTTTCATTAAGTCAGTCTCAGTCAACAATTGCAGGACTCTGGACTCTTACCTGTAGTAGTACGGGATATACGTACGCTATTGAAAATGTAGTAAGAACTGGGACAAATTGGTCAGTACCCGGAAGTGGAGGATATACTATGTATATTCCACCGGTGTTAGTAACAGGAACACGTACAGAAAACTGGACTATAACATGTACTCAGGTAGATCAAAACCCTGGAGGACAAGTTCCTCACTTTTCAATATCCGGAAGTATCTCGGGTGTTGTAGTATCAAATTTTATAGTTGATACATACCCGTCTAAACGGTATTCAAACAGTCAGTTTTATATAGATATTCCGAAGAATCCGAGTGAAATTTCAAGTTATAGTTTTTATCTCTGGCAGGTCGGTTCTACCCTCACGTTTACAGTTCAGCAACACGCGGCTGCACCAGCTGTATTTACAGTAAAAGACCCGACTAATACTTATCGAGCAACACTTACAACGGGAACGATATACAGTATTACCGACTTCAGTTTGACACTTTCGAATGGAACAACTCCGTGGGAAACGGGGGCTGTTGTGTCTTTCACGATTACTGAAACCGTTCTTGGAGGTGCGACGTTCTCCGTCACCGGAGCCGTGTCTGGCCTGAAAGCGGAACTTACTACGGGAGCGGCTTGGTACAACAACAACTACTTTACGATTCGTGTAGATGACGGAACAACTAAGTGGCTAGTAGGTGCTGTAATTCAATTCACGATTACCTCGGCAGTTGGAAATAACGCTACCTTCTCGGTTGACGGAACAACCACCGGATCAAAGGCCGCTCTAACCAGCGGAGTGAACTATAACAATGGGCTGTTCTCAATGCTTATTTCCGATGGAACAACCAAGTGGCAGATCGGGGATACGGTATCATTTTTAACTACGGGAACCTCTCAGAACGGTGCAACCTTCTCAGTAACGGGGAGTGTGTCGAATATTCAGTCGTCCTACCCGCTAACAAGCGGCGTTGAGTACACCAACAATTTCTTTTCGTGCCTGCTTGCGGATGGTGCAACAAAGTGGGAAATAGGGGATACCGTAACCTTTGACATGATCGCAACAGCCGGAGATGGTGAAATTTTCTCAGTTTATGGGGAGCGGTCTGGAGATCAGCCACAGCTTGTGATCGGACAAGCATACTCAAACGACTACTTTTCACTGACGATTGCCGATGACGCGATTCCGTGGGCGTTGAACGATAAGGTGTTCTTCTCAATAACTAAGACACCTACCGATTTGGTAGATACTTCCATGCAGTTATTCGTGAACCGGAACTATGTTCAGGGAAATGTGACCTTTGATCCCACATTCTTCTCAGAGGGGATGAAGGATGCGAAGTTCCAGTTCATTGCTGATACGACAGTTCCATTGCAGATTTCTTGGGTTGATTTAATCAACCAAAAGATCGGATTAGCCGGGAAGTATGGAGGGAACAATGCCGCCGATGCGGATTACAAAATTGTTTCAGACTATCCGCTTTATTACTCAGACTCCCGCAATCCTCACCGCATCCGTTCTGGAAGTATCATTGACGTAGGCGACTCCGTGACAGGAATCTCGTCCGTCGGTGACAACGTACTGTGTTTCTGCCGCAGTTCCTTATGGCGCATATCAGTCGAGTCTCTAGGAGCGGCGGCAGTGCTTATCTCTGATAACATCCGCTGTCCTGCACAGTTCTCCATCGTTAAGGGAGAGAAGTTGGTTGCCTTCTATGATGGCACTGGAATAAGCGTAACGGACGGGGTTACAGCCACATCCGTTACTTCCTACAAGACGAAAGACTATCTTGCAAACATCAACAAGGCGTATGAGGCTAACATCGTAGGGGTGTACGACCGCGAGAACCGCCGCTTTGAGTTCGTGTTCCCAATGGGCGATGAAGAGCAAAATAACTACGGCTTATATGTAACCGAAGGAAGCTGGAACTGCTACCCGTTCTCCCGCCCTGACTGTAATTTCATGTGGACAAATTACGATTTAGGAAACCTGAGAGTATATCACGGAACTTCTGGAGAGTTGGCAGACGGCAACGGTTCGGTATGGAAACACTCTGGAGAGTTGGATGGAATAAATACGGCAGGAGTTGCGATTGACTCAATCACTGGACAGAACATTGTTATCTTTGCAGACGCTCCCCTGACACTTGCTCCGGGCGACTCCTGCACGATTTACCCCATCGTCAGCGGAGAGGAGTACAAAGAATTGATTATCGAGTCCGCAACAGAAATTGGAACCAATGTGTATCGATTGGCATTTGATAGTACTATTGATCTGACTGCCTACGAAGCGGGAGATATGCTCTATTTTGGGTACATCCCATTTGACTACGGAATCAAGTGGACGGACTTCTCTTCTCCACAGTACCGCCACCAAGTCAGAAACATCCAAATTGATTTAGAAAACATGACCGGAAAACTATACGTCGATCACTTCCTAGACATGAGTGAGACGGCAGTTATAACCAACGAGTATGATGTGACTCCGGCAGATGCAAAAATTACCGTCCCGTTTCGAATGGGTAAGTGCTACAAATACGGGTTCCGGCTTCGGGGAGTATCCAGTACTCAACTGAAGATAAGTGCTTTCGAGCTAATGTTTGATACGCAGGTTTAATATGGCAAGACGAATACCCACAGGGATTACCGATACCGCTCAGCTAGGAATACTGGTTGACCGAGAACTTGCCCGTCTCGAAACGCTTGGAAAGCAGGGGTTCGTATCCAATACGAGGCCAGTAGCCAAATCAGATTCATACTTCTTTATGGACAATGGAACTCTAAAGTTCTTTAATGCAACAACTGGAACAACAGGTACAGTAAAAATAGAATAGTGAGGTAGAGTATGGCAACGACAACAACCACAGCAACAAGCACTTCAACCGCCCCGGCAAGAGATGCGTACCCTATTCCAGAAATTGCGAAAGTCGGAGTTGATTCGGTCAATATATCGACATCCGTTCCAAGTGATGCAACTCAAGTAACTAATCCGAATACTGGAATGACTCCCGACGAGTTTAATGCGATGAAGGATCAGTATGGCGGGCTGAAGCAGACGCTGGAAGACCAGATTACCAAGATAGCCTCTGCCCCGCTTGAAGTGGACACGAATGCTCTTGTCGGAGAACTAAATACCCGTTTCAGCGATATGCGGAATCGCATCACCGAGTCAGCCCTCCAGTCCGTCAAGAAAGCAGGACTTGATTTGGATACTTACTTTGGTTCACCGCAGGGCGATCAACGCTCAGCGGCTCGGGCAAAGATGGCTGCATCCGTAAAGAACAGCATGATGCAATCCGCCTTCCAGTCCATCGCACAGGTGTACGACAAAAATACTAGCGACATCATTTCAACACAACTCGAAGGCGCGAAGCTAAACATTCAGGCAGCGGCAACCAAGGCACAAGCCATCGCATCCTTTACCAATCAAGCGACTTCCGCGTATCTAGGCGTGTTGTCTGAAACTAATAAAAACTACGCCTCACGCCTTTCTGCTTCCGTGGAATGGTCACAGATTCAGGCACAGTCTCGCGGTCAGGACATTCAGTTTGCATCGGCTATGAAACAGCTTGAGGTTAGCCAGCGAGGACAAGACCTTCAATCCGCCGTTACTCAACGGGGTCAGGAGATTGACTACTCTGCTACTACACGCGGTCAGGATATTACTGCGAGAGGGCAGGATATTCAGAAAGAAATATCATTTGCGCAAATTAAATCGCAGGCAGATCAAATCCAACTTGAACGGGATAAAGCGAATCTTGCGGCGGCAATGCAGGTATGGCAAAGAGAACCTCTTTATCAATATTCCGGCACAACAGTAAGTGCGAGTGGTGGATATGTCGGGCTAACGCCAATATACGAAAAAAATGCCGCACCTGCAAAAATCTAAGGAGAAATCATGGCAACAGTATTTAACCTTTACGAAGGGATTGAGTCTGCGAGAGAACTTTCTGATGTGATTGCCGAGCGGAATGAACAGAGCTTCAATCGTTTGGCTCAGATAACGAATGAAGAACAGCGAGTTAGCGCACTCAGTCCCACCGCCCTCCATGGTGAGAACATAAAGAAGCAGGAAGAACAGAAACTTGAAGCAAGGGCAGATCTCGAACATAACCAGAAAATAATTCAAACCAAAGCGGCAGATGAAATCTTTTCCCGTCAGATTGCAGACCAGATTGCGGCAAAGGTCGATCCATCTAAAATGATTCAGGCGGCAATTCCCGGCTATTCTCAATGGGGAATGGATGCTGATTATAACTTCGCTATGCGTCTAAAGAATGGGGATACGTTCTCAGGAAAAGATTTAGTAAAGTCCGTCTATGCCACAAAGCAGGTTGTAACAGATATGCTCGGGGAAGGACACGCTGCCATATTTGACCGAGCCTTCGTAGCTCCACTTGACCCGAACTTCCGCCTTCAGCAGTCTGCTAAAGATGCCGTCGCTCCTTTTATTGGGGAGATGCAGAAGAACGGTTCCTTTTCCCCGAATTACACGGATGGAACTGTTGGTGTCGTACAGGACGATATCAACATGGGAGTCGTTGAAAAAGCGCTACGAGGTTCGCTGAAACAACTCCAAGATGGAGCGAATCCGTCTGATGCTGCAATAGCCGCAATGACCGTGGTCGCTGACTCCAAAGGATTTGAAAAATATCCAGATGCCGCTAAGCACTATGTCCTTAAAACGGTTGCTGAAAAGATAGACTTACTTTCAAATAACCTGACTGCCAAGGTCGGGGTGGATGTTTCCGCGTTATTCAATTCGATTGACCAAGAAACGAATACGGTCATCGCAGGAATGGGCGTTGACTTCGATGTGCAGGAACTGATGCCAGTTCCTCAGAATGAACGGAGTGGACTGGTAAGAGAAATTACCACAACGAGAGATGAAATTCAGAAGAATCAGCAATTTCTCATCGCGAATGAGGGTATATTAAGCATTCCATGGGCAGACCGTAAGGTGAAAGAACAGTATCAGGTTGTCAGTGCGGACAATGACAAGATGAAAGAGAGGCTCGCACAACTCTACAAAAAGGCTACTCGGGACATTCCGCAAGAACAGGCCGATCCAGTTGGCGCGGCTCTATTCGGAATAGGTGCTTCTGCTATCGATTGGGGGACAGACCCCGATAATGTTGAAAAGGAACTGGGCGGACTGGCCCAGAACTTTGACCAGATGAACCCTTCCGATCAGCGGAAGTTTCTTGCCGAGCGGCTCGTGAATAACTGGTATGCGGCGAACTCCAAAGATCCGACGAAAGCCCCGATCAATGCAGAGATTCGTTCAAAGATGCTTAATGCTATTCGGACAGGACAAAAACTTTCCCCTGAGATCGAGGACTCATTGAATACTGTCATGCAGAACTTCAAGGTAACTCAGCAGAATCAGGAACAACAGCTTGCTCTAACATACTCAATCGCTTCTGCCAATACAGTCGAAGAACTCCAAAAAACAGTGGATTCCTATAAGGTGGATGGAAAACTACCCTCTCAGATTCAAACACTTGTTAACACACGGGCGGCGGCGATAGGAGAGAAACAACGCAACCTTGCCTCAGGCTTAAAGACGCTGGAAACGACCCTCGATAGCGACAACCCAATGTACGTTGCACATGACGAAAACGGGAAACCTCTCGGTGCGGTAAGTCTAAACGCCACTGAAGATGCCGATGGAAATCCTGTAGATAACTATGCCAAAGCCCGACTTGATATTATTACCCACTATTCCCAATTCGGTAAAGAGGTAGTAAACGAAATGCTTGGAAAACTGGATGCGGCAAAAGCAAAATTCGATTCTACCGAGGCTGTAAAAAGCAAGATCAGTTGGTGGGGGTTATCCCCGATTGGTACGGCTATTAAGACCGGAGCAAATCGCCGTGAAGTAGACGCAATAAAGGGGGAAATTAAAACGAAACTCGCTGAAAAACAGGCCGCTCCCCAGTTTCCGCAACAAGAAATTGATACTGCGAAGGAGTGGATAAAGGCAAACCCAGAGGACAAAAGAGTACTCGCTATAAAGGCAAAATATGGCATTTGATCCTAACGATTTTGGCAATGAAGCTCCCGTCTCAACTGGATTTAATCCAGACGAGTTTTTGGTAGATTCTACGAGTAGAGAAGAAGAGATGCATCGGCTTGAAGAAGAACGCCTTGCAAAAGAAACCGAAGCCCTGAAAGCTGTTGATGTAAAGACAATCGTCAACCTTGAAAAACCCACAGACCTCCAGGCAGATGACGACATATTCAGCCAGTCTCTTCTTTCAAAAGTCTATGAGAAACAAACAGGGCAGAGGTTAACCGATTCTCAGATTCTGGAAACAACCAAGATAAACTTTGGAGAAGGAGTGCCCCCCTCTGCGGCAGTCCAGAAGTTCAAAGAACTCTATACTGACGAGAATACACAGACCCCTATGAAGTTCAAAGAATCGAAGCAGGAAGGCAATAAGTTTTCTGCTACGATGAATGCTGATCCGAAATCACTTGGAGAAAAACTGAGTGACGACACTTATTTCTGGGAGCAGGGAGCCTACTTCAAGTGGTCTATCCTTGATCTTATCCCTAGCATGACTCGGGGTCTTGCGAATGCTGGGGCGGCCATTGTGCAGGGAGGAAATGAGATTGCGCAGAATTTGAGACAAGCCGTGGGTATAGACGAGAAGCGTAAACCCTCCCTTACTGATTTTGTGGAAGGAAAGAATCTCGATTTGCTCGACTCGTCCTACCAGCAAATGTGGCCTGCACAGCAAAAGATTTACGACACATTTATTGAAGCGGCAAACCAAGACTGGTTGACATTCACCCGTAATGAAAAGCAGTCTGCTGCAAAAGACCTTGCCGACAAAGCACTCGAACTGGGCGGCAGAACGGGGCGTGTTGTGTCGGACATAAGTAATGTGGTCTTTGACACGGTTCAGCAACTTGCGGTATTGCAGGGGGCAAAGATTGGCTATGGCGGGGGTGGCGAAACTGGAAGTCGATTAGCACAGGCTGGCGGCAAACTTGTCAACGCGCAAAAGATCGCGGCATTCAACTACCTTACGACAGAAGGGAACCCTGATTCAGAAATTCCACTTGCTCAACAGAAGGCAGACGCTTATCTAACCACTGTCCTGTACATGAGCACACCCGCCGTATCTGGATGGTGGCAATCTAAGGCTGGAGTAGTAGCGGCAGATATGGCTTTGAATACGATTGTGTCGTTTGGCAGGAGTTCCTATAAGGATGCCATTGAAGCGGCTGGACAGAAGGCGATTGATGAAGGCCGACCAAAAGATGCAATGTTCGAGAAAGTGCTTGCGGCAACTAAGGTAGTCGGAATGGACTTGGTTTTTTCCCTAATGACGAAACCCTTGAGTACTTACGGATTGACTCCAGACCAGCAGGCTAAAGGATACCAAGACCTACTAGACCAAACTCAACAGGGAACCGGTTCTAAGGCTATCAACGAACAGTTTTTGAATCAGGTTAGTGAGGTTCCTCGCCCCGTCTTTGACTCTATCAAAGAAGCCTTAGATGCCCGTACAGCAGAACAGACATCCAGAGCCGCAGAGATCGAAGCCCAGAAACCCTCGCCAGATTTGAAGATTACGGAAGACGGTAAGATCGCTGAAGATCAGGGAGAGTTTACTTTTAAATTGGATGATGGACTTCCAGACGGCTTTGAAGGGTCTGAATTACAGCGGTTAAATATGGAGCGCACTCAGGCAGTCAGAGATGGAGATGGTAAAAGGGTTGTAGAGATTGATATGCAGATGCGTGATTTGGAAAACTCTAAATTCAATGAAGACGGAACTCCAAAAGAAGCGGCTTCCTCAGACGGGACTTATTTAAAAGCAGATCGCGTAGAATACGATGAAGCAAGTGCTGAATTAGTCCGCCTTTCTTCGGATGTTGGTTCGCAAGAATGGACAGATGCTTGGCAAAGGGTCGAGAACGTAAAGAATAAGTATGGTGGAGAGACCCCGGCGCATAGAGATTTGCTGGCGCAAGAGGCTCCTACACAGGAAGCACCAA
>Ga0268280_1001439_pt1 | contig 15976 bp, 17 predicted proteins | sample saktaG_9_FD_190139 | JGI IMG/M metagenome (GOLD analysis project Ga0268280, IMG submission 190139) | Saline water microbial communities from Sakinaw Lake, British Columbia, Canada - sak_2011_5_24_40m | ecosystem: Environmental > Aquatic > Non-marine Saline and Alkaline > Saline ... | reverse complement strand
TATCTTTATTATTCTTCTTTCTAAATCAATATCTAAAATTTCTAATCTACACGCTTCTCTTATTCTTAGTCCGCACATTAAAGCCATAAAACAAGCAATAGAACATTTTGGAATAATCATATTTTCAAATAGTTTAACAAGTTGTTCTTTGGTAAGCATATCGGGAAGTTTATTTCTATTTGACATGTTATAAGCTTGAAACCGTATTGTTTATTTCTTCCATCATGAGCAAACCAGTATTGGATAGTTTTGATTTCTTTCTATTGTCTGCAATAAGAAAAGCTCTTCTAAAGCTTAATTTTCCTTTTTGGAGTTTTTCTATAATGTCTGAGGGCATTCTACAAGCAATAAACCAACGATAAGTTGTTGACGGATTAAGTTCATTCTTTAGCAGGTAGTCTAAGACAAACTTTTCATTTTTTGTGAGTTCTCTTTTTCTTTTAAGATTTTCAGGAATATTTCTTCTTCCAAAATAAAGTTTACCATAAAAATAATTTCTAATATGGGACATCATAGAAAGTAGTCTGTCTTCCTCTATTTCGGGCATTTGTTCTTTTAGATCTGTTTTTATCCGATTGATTCTGTCAAAAATTGGAACTTTCTTTCCTTTATATCTAACATTCTTGTTGATAAAAATCTTATCTTTGTTTTTTGCCATATACATTTTAGCTATCTCCTGTTTATATCGTTCTTATTTAAAGCGTATATAAACGCAAAAAGAATTAGATTTTATCGCTGTTTTGCGGTTGAGATGCCTGTTATTGTTCCGGTTAATACTCCAATAACTAATGCAAGGATAATTTCAATTAGAATAGGGGGGATGAGCTCAAGCAACATTTTCTGAATCTAGCAGGATTATCTTATTTGCGTTTATTTGAATTTGGTCCTGGTAAATGCTGATTTTTCCTTGAACTTGTATTTGGTTTGTTTTTGAGAAGCTTGGATTGGAGGCTAGATTCTGGTTAGAGTTTAATGTTACGGTTATGTTTCCAGTTTCATCCTTAAGATTTATAATAAAAAAGTTAGGGCTAACTTCTCTAAAACTAGTTATTTCTGCTTGAACTTTTACTTTCTGAAATTCCTCTAAACTTTGTGGGTTTTTTATTTCTTCTATTGTCATTACTCTTGGTTCGAGTAAACTAGATAGAAGTAAGAGAAGAAAGATTCCAATAATACAAAGAGCAAAGCATGCTCTTAGCAGCTTTTTCATGTTTTTTATAGGTAAAAAGGTTTATTAAGTATTTCTCTTCCTTATAATTATGGTAAAAGAGACTAAAATTAAGGATAAGAAAAATTCAAGTGAACTTGGTTGGGAAGAAAGGCTTGAGTTGATAAAGAGAAATACTGAAGAGATAATTGGTGAAGAAGTCCTCAAAGATAAATTAAAGTCTGGAAAAGAACTTGTCGTTTACTGGGGTACTGCGCCCACTGGAAAACCACATATAGGTTATTTACTTCCGTCCCTTAAAATGGCTGATTTAATTAGGGCTGGTTTTAAATTAAAGATTTTACTTGCAGATTTACACGCTTCTCTTGATAATGTACCTTGGCCAATTTTGGAAAAAAGATATGAATACTACAAAGCATTAATTCCTCTTTTATTGGAGTGTATGGGTGTTAAAAGCAGTAATATAGAGTTTATCAAGGGAAGTGATTTTCAATTGAAGCCTGAATATATGTTTGATGTTTTAAGAATGTCTAGTTTTGTTTCTGTTCATGATGCCAATAAGGCTGCTTCTGATGTTGTTAAAATGGGGGATAATCCTAAACTTTCCGGGCTTATCTATCCATTAATGCAAGCAATAGACGAAGTCTATCTTAAGGTAGATGCACAGCTTGGTGGAACAGATCAAAGAAAGATTATGGTTTTGGCAAGAGAGAATTTACCAAAACTAGACTATGAACCTAGAATAGAAATTATGAATCCCTTAATCCCTGGTTTAACTCAAGGTGGAAAAATGAGTGCAAGTATAGAAGATAGTAAGATTGATTTAATTGATGATGAAAAAACCATTCAAAACAAGTTGAATAAGGCTTATTGTTTAGAGGGAGATTGTAATAATGGATTACTTCCTTTTTTGAAATCTGTTTTAATGGTTGTCAAAGGAGATAAGAAAGAAAAGTTTTTGGTTGAAAGGCCAGAAAAGTTCGGGGGGAATAAAGGTTATTTAAATTATGAAGAAATAGAAAAAGATTTTATTGAAAAAAAACTACACCCTATGGACTTAAAGAATTCATTAGCAAAAGAAATTAGTAAACTGCTTGAACCTATTAAAAAACATAAGGATAATCTGCTTAAAATTGCTGCTGAAGCCTATAAAAAATAAGAAAAGAATTTTGAATCTATTATTTCGTTTGGAACTCTAAAATATCTTTATCTTTTAGTTCGTGCTGAATACCTACTTCTTGACCTCCAAACTTGCTACTGGGTCCCCAAATTTTTATGCGTTTTATTACATCTAGTTTTCCTTTGAAGATTATTTTTGCAGCGTTTTTTACAATTGAATGGGGGGGCATAATAATCGGATCTGGATCTTCTTTTTTTCCGGGTTGTTTTGTATAAACTCTAATTTTATCAAAACTTTTGAATATTTTTTCTTTTAATTCAGCTATTCCTTCTTGGGTTCTGCAAGAGATTAATGAAAAATTATATCTTTTTGTTCTTAGAGTTTCTTGAATTTTCCTTTTTGTTTGCTCATCATAAAGGTCTATCTTATTAAAAATAATTATTCTTTTTCCTTTCGCTTTTTGTAAAACCTTTTCTACTTCATGAATTTCATGTATTTTTTCTATAACTATTAGTAAGGTGTCTGCGGTGTTTATTATTCCTGTTTCAAAGGTTTCTGCACCTATAGCTGGCAGGTCTATTATTTGGATGGGACAAGCACCATAATAAAGAATTCCAATCTCAGGAGTATTTGTTGTAAATCCATAACTGGCAATACGGGGGTTTGCATTTGTTAATGCATTAAGAACAGAAGACTTTCCTGAATTTGTTAAACCGACTAAAACGGCTTGCATGTCTGCTTTTTTTATTGCAATCCTGCTTGTTTGTTTTCCACGCTTTTTCTTCTCTACCATCTCGCGTTTTATTTTTTTGTATCTTGTTCTCAGGTTGGCTCTAAGGGCTTCAGCAGATTTGTGGCCGGGCATAGTTCTAATCATTTCTTCAAGTGCTAGAAGTCTTTCTTCATCAGTTTGGGCTTCATCATAATGCTTTTCTGCCTTTGTAAATTCATATCCGGGGTTTGTCGCCATGTTTAGCCTAGTTTAGTATAATTTTTAAATTCTCTTGTCTGCTAAATCTTATGGATAAAAAAGTAGATTCAATAATTATTTTGGGGCATGATATTAATAAGAAAAATAGTCGGGAAGTATTAACTAATAGAATTAAAAGAGCTTTGAGTAAGTTTAATAAAAATATAAAGAAGATAATTCTTTCTGGTGGTTCTTATGAAAGAGTCTTATTCTTTCGTTTTGGCAAAAAGGGAATTACAGAAGCAGAGCTTATGAAAGAGATTCTTTTATCTTTGAAGAAAATTCCAGAAGTTAAGCTTGTTTTAGAAGAAAGATCTAAAACCACATTTTCTAATATATTGAGCTCTGTTAAACTTATGAAAAAATATGGATTAAAAAAAGCATTGATAATAGGCGATAAAAAAATTAAAAGAAAGTGCACCATTGCTCTTGCAAGAGTAATTAGTGGTGCAAAGGATATTAAACTAAAAATTGCTCCTTAGATTATGAAATTAGGAGTTTTATTTTCGGGCGGTAAGGATTCAGGTTATGCTGCTTATTTAGCTAAGAAACTTGGATATAAATTAGGTTGTTTGATTAGCTTAGCGAGCATGAATAAAGACAGTTTTATGTTTCATACTCCAGCCATTAATCTGGTTAAAAAACAAGCTAAGTTAATGGGGTTGCCCCTGATTATTTTGGAAACAAAAGGAAACAAAGAAGAGGAACTTTTAGATTTGAAGCAGGCAATAAAAGAGGCAGTTATAAAATATAAAATTAAAGGTATAGTTACAGGTGCTGTTGCAAGTGTTTATCAGGCTACTAGAATCCAGAAAATTTGTGATGGGCTTGGTTTAGAATGCTTTAATCCTCTTTGGCAGAAAAATCAAATAGAACTGCTTGAAGAATTATTAAAAAATAGGTTTGAGATTATTCTTTCTAGTGTGGCTGCCTATCCTTTTGATAAGAATTGGGTTGGTAAAAAGATTGATTTGGATTTTATTAAAGAAATGAAAAAAATGCAGGAAAAGTATAAAATTAACCCCGCCGGTGAGGGTGGAGAATTTGAGTCTTTGGTTATTAATTGCCCCCTTTTTAAGAAAAGGCTTGAAGTAAAAATAAAAAACATTGTTGGCTCAGGAAATGCATGGAGAGCCGAGATTGAAAATGAACAAGAAAATAATTAAAGTTCCATATTTTAAACAAAAGAAGGATTATACTTGTGGGGTTGCTTCTCTTAGAATGATATTTAAGTTTTATAATAAAAGGATTAGTAGAAATTTAATTGTCAAGGAAGCTAAAACAGAAAAATATAAACTTACAAAAAGAAAAGATATAATAGTAGTTATAAAAAAACATGAATTCTTTGGGTATATCAATGAGCATTCAAGTCTGAGGGAATTAATGGATTTTGTGAAAAAGGGTTATCCTGTTATTATTGAATACATCGAGCCTTCCGGAGATGATGTACATATTTCTATTGTTGTGGGGTTTGATAAAAATTATATCATTTTTAATGATCCTTGGAATGGCAAGGGATTTAGATTAAAACAAAAGGAATTTTTTAAGAGATGGGTTATAAATGAAAAAGGAAAAGGAAAGACAAGATGGGCTCTAGTTGTTTCTAAAGATAAAATTAAGTTGCAAGGAGGCAAGGACTAGTGCTTAAGCAAAACATACTTTTGATAGACCTTTGCAAGGAAAAACTTCATTATTTTGAGTTTGTTAAGCCTATCGAAGATATTTTGAATGCTTTGGGAATAAAGTTTTTTGTAAAGAAGTATAATCAAATTCAGGGAGGTGATTTAAATAAAGCTAGTAAGGTTATTATTTGTGGAACTTCCCTCAAGGATAATACCTTTAGTAATCTTGCGAATCTGAAATATTTTAATTGGCTTAGGGTTTTTAATAGACCTGTTTTGGGCATTTGTGGCGGGATGCAGATTATTGGTTTAATTTTAAGTGCTAATGAAAAAAAACTTACCCAAAAAACCCAAATTGGTTTTTATTATGAAAATTTTGGTAAAAACTTTTTAGGATTGACTGGAAAACAAGAAGTTTACCATTTACATAATTACTTTTTTAATTTTCCTAAGAAGGATTTTAATAGCTATTGTTCTTCATCAGGTGTGAATCAGGCAGTAAAATATAGAACTAGGAAAATATATGGGGTCTTATTTCATCCAGAAGTGAGGCAAAAAGGTTTAATAAGTAATTTCTGTAATCTATAATATGGCTCACAAATTTTTTAAGAAAAAGCTAGATAATGGGGTTACTGTTGTTTTTGAACAGCGAAAGGGTTCGGGAGTTGTTAGTGTTGCATTTGCTGTTCCCCACGGGGGAATTCATGAGGGGTTTGAAGAAAAGGGAATTTCTCATTTCATTGAACATATGCTCTATAAGGGAACTTCAAAAAGGAATTCTAAACAAATATCAGAGGAAATAGAAAAAATCGGGGGCGTGCTAAATGGTTTTACAGAAGAAGAGATGACTGCCTATTGGTGTAAAATGCCTTCTAAGCATTTATCTGTCGCATTAGATGTTCTTTCAGATATGATCAAAAATCCTCTTTTCGATTCAGGTGAATTGGAAAAAGAAAGAAAAGTTATATTTGAAGAGATGAAGATGAGGAGAGATACTCCACAAATATTTGTATTTGATAAAATTCAATCTTTATTATTTACCGGAAGTTTATCTAAGGATTTAATAGGAACCGAAAAAACAATGGGTTCGATTAATAGAGAAAAAATGCTTGAAAGATTTAAAGAGATATATTCTTCAAATAATATTATTTTATGTGTTGTAGGAGATACTAATTTTGAAGAGCTCTGTAATTTTGCTGAAAAAAACTTTAGTAAAGTAAAGGAAAATAAGATCAATGAGCCTATTGTTGGTTTATCTAATAGGATTCTTATTGATAAAAGAAAAGGCATAGACCAAGCAAATATGATTTTTGCTTATCATGTTCCAAAGGCAAGCGAAAGCGAGTATTATACTGGTATTGTATTAAATACTATTTTAGCAGGGGGTATGAGCTCAAGACTTTTTCAGGAAATAAGGGAAAAAAGAAATTTGGCTTATGCTGTTAAGGGTAGTTGTCATTCTGCTAAGAATTTTGGTTATAATTCTATTTATATTGGAACTTCTCCAGAAAATATAGACAAAATAAAAGAACTTATTTTACAAGAGTTTGATAAACTAAATGTATTAGATGAAAAGGAGCTTAAAGATGCAAAGGAACAGTTGGTTGGGAATAGTAAGATTAGCAGAGAAGATAGCCAAGGCCAGATGGTAGATTTATTATATAATGAGATTTATGGGGATGCGGCTAGGGCTTATTTGTATGAAAAAGGAATAAAAAAAGTTAAACTTGGGGATGTAAAAAAGCTAGCGCAACTAAAAGATTATTCTATAATTGCACTGGTGCCCGAGTAAATTATTTTTGGTCAAAAAATGTCAGAAGATTTAACGAGATGTTTTATTTGTCTTGAGATTTCTAGGGAAGCAATTGATTATTTCGAAGAATTGCAGGGAATTATAAGAAAGAAAAATCTTTTTCAAGGTAAGTATACTGAGCCCGAGAATTTACATTTAACTTTGAAGTTTCTTGGTGAAATAGAAGAAAGTAAAATAGGGGAAGTTAAAAAGAAGCTTTCTGAAATTAAATTGCCAGTTTTTTCGGTTAAACTTGGTTCTTGCGGCTTATTTTCTAAAAAATCATTTAGAATACTTTGGGTTAAATTACTAGGAGAAGGGATTTTTAATCTTCAGAAAGAAGTAGATAATAAACTTGGGGATTTATTTCCCTTTGAAGAGAGGTTTATGAGTCATCTAACTCTTGCTAGGATAAAAAAAGTCTTTGATAGAAAAATATTTTTAGATTATATAAAGAATGTTAAAACAAAGAAAATTGAATTTAGGATTGTAGATTTTATTTTAAAGAAATCAGAGCTTAAACCAGAAGGGCCAATATATACTGATATTCAAAGATATTCTCTTCTATAAAGTTTATTATTTTTGTTACAATTAAATATTGAAATATTATATTTTAGAACAATAGTGTTTATAAAGCAAGGATGAACTTATCAATTATGGAGTTAAATGGGGTGCCTAGTCAGATAGTACATCTTTCTCCTTCTCAGCATAAACTTTTCGATTTTTTAAGAAGACATTCTGCGGATCATCGTTCTGCTCCAACTTTGTCTGGGATTCAGAAGGAGATTGGTTTTGCAAGTGTTGACGAAGCAAAAAAAGCAGTTACTTCTCTGAAGAGAGTAGATGGCATAGATATATTTACACATATTGAAAGAGAGGGCGATCAAAAAGAAGCGCATTATTTTTTATCTCCTGAAACTTTAGAGAACACTGTCAAATCTAGAGAAGATGTTGCTGGAGCAAATTTGCAACAAAGACAAACTACCTATAATGCTTTGTACATTGCTGAACCCGGATTTGGAACAAAAGCTTATGATGAGCATAGCATGCTGGGATTAAGATTACTATTAGAAGCTAACGGATTAAATAGAGAAGTGCAGGAAGTTATTTTTCAAGGAGGAGTTATTCCTCATTTGCCACCCTATGCTACCAAAGCTAATTTAACTGCTCTTAAATTTTTAGGTTGGATACCTAGAAAACCCGGTGAGCCTAAAACAATTTCAGAGAAATTATTAGAAGAACGAGTGGCTAAGATTGATGATCCTTATTTACATGATTTTTATCCTAAACATGTGAATGATAAGGGTAGAAGAAAAATTAGAGATTTGGCTGATGCTTTTGAGGTTGCTGGCAACCAAGTAAGTATTTTAATGAAATGTCTTCCAGAGGATGCTCAATTAAGGGTTCAACATGGTGAAGAGGATAGAAAAAATATAGCTCATATAGTTGATACAACGATTGCTAGTTGGGCTGATGAGAAAAAAAATAAACTTAAGGGGGATCAAAAAATATATTCTGGAAGAATAGAAGCAATTGATTATGAAACTGCTAGAAATAATTTTTTAGCTGGGATTTATAGTGATACTAAATTAGTTCAAGAACTTGCTAGAAGAACTGGCGAAAAGATTAAGGCACATGCAGAAAGAGTTTCAACAAAATTAAAAGAAATTGCAGGAGAAGAATTTTGGGAAGGAGAAGGACATGGTTTGGTTTTAGGAAAAGAGGTTCCAAGGTACCTTTCTTGGGCATCATCTGGAGAAAGAGGTTCTAAACAATATGGTTCTTTGGTTGCTGGAAAATTAGCTAAAATTAAGGAGCAGGATGCTGACGCTCGAAAAACAAAAGAGGATTTGGAATTTAAATTAACTGAATTGGCTAGGGCTGTAACTTGGACAGAACAGTTACTTGAATCTAATAGGGCTTCTGTGACTTGGTTTACTAGGCAATATCCTATTAATTCAGATGAATCAGAAGTTGCTTGGAATGTAGCAAAAAATCTTTACAATCGAAACTATTTTGGATGGGATGTTTTACAACAGGTTCATCCTCATCCTTCTGCAAGAAAACCAATTACAGTAGATACAGGTATAATTGACATTGCTAGTGGGGAAACAATTAAATCAGAAGTAGATGTGCAGCCAATTAAACAGGCAGGAAAAAATGTTTTATTAGTTCATAATATTCGTAGTACTTTTTCTGATGCAGTTACTCCTCGTTCAATAAGAGATGCTAAGCTTGAGCAAAATGTGCAAAATATGGTTTTGCAAAAATTACTTGACCCGAGAGATCAAGCTGGAAATCCTGTTGATAATAGGCCAGATGTTTTATTAGTTGGTGGGCACAATAGTGGTGGATTTAGAGCCATGCCCTGGTTTGAAGATGCAGATGAAATTAGTTCTGCAGAAGGTTCAGATCATCCAGTCCGCACAGAGGGACAAAAAATTTCTTATTTAGTTACTCTTCCAACAATGCAGTCTATACAGAAACTTGATTGGTTGGTAAATCATGGTTTTAGTAATTGGGATACAAAAAGATATTTAACAGGGCCTTATGCCTCTGGTGCGATTTTACATACAGAAGATAAAGAAGGGGTGAATAAATTTCTTTTTTTTGGAAATACTGATTTAATTAGGTTTGGAAAGGTTGCTAAGGAAATAGAAACCTATAGGGCTGCTATGAAAGATTCTAAGGATCCTGCTGAAAGAAAAGCTTTAGCTAAGGTTATAAGAGATAGGAAAGAATCCGCTAAATTAGGCTTTAAAAAATTAGAAGCAGCAGGAGACTTTCATTTGGGAGCTCCAGATATGATTGGCAAGGTTTCTAAAGATCAGCTTATACGGGCTTATCAACAATACCAAAGAGAACACGGGTTACCTGATGTTGCTAGTTGGGATGAAGTTTTGCACGGAGTTATGGATGGGAAGTTTAAAAGTGGAACAAGATACTTGGGATTACCTGCTGAAAAATTTAGACAAGCAATTGTTGAACCAATTTTAGCAGATACTAATTTATCTCCGGAACAAAGGGCCTATACAATTGCTCAAAAATCAATGGATAATTTAAGAGCAATAACTATTCATAGTTTGGCTGAACAAGAAAGATTATTTGGAATACTTTGTAAACCTTATGCACATGAAGTTTTAAGGAAAAAAGGAACTCTTGTTTTAGCTAGTGGTAATCATGCTAATAATTCTACTCCAAATTCAGATGAGGCAGTTAGTTTAGCTAGTCAATTTGATGAATCTTATCGAGATAGTGGTCAATTACAAGTTTTCAGTGGAAAGGGAAGTAGCGTTGGCGTTGGTTGGGTTACTCTTCCAGGAACAAAAAACAGAAAACTTTTTGTGATGCATAAGTTTCCTACTAAACAAGATGAGGGCTATGGGGTTTTAACTCATTTAAGAAGTATGAATAATACTGCAGACATTGTAGTTGCAGGAGATAGACATCAACCAATTATATTTTATGCAGATGGACATGCCGGGGCATTACATCCGGGAATGGAACCAATAAATACTTATGTTCCTTTTGTGGGCAAACCTGCAGGAGTTAGGGGTATAGTTAATGTTCTTTATGATCCAAGTAAGAGAGAAACCTATGGCTGGGAAATGGTTCTTAATCCAACTTTAGAAGCAATTGTTAAAAGAGATAAAATGTTGTAATTTTCTTAGATTTATTATATAAAAATTATTTCTTTAAGTTTATTCAATTAAGGTCAGAATAAAAATATACTTAAGAAAGACTTTCTAGGTTTAAATAACTGTTGTTGTCCATAGAATATATTGGGGTTGTGGTTTTCTTTTTAAAGTAAAAATTCTTGTTTCTTAAAATGGACTACCTTAAAAAGTGCCAGATCTTTGAGGTGGCTGCTTCTGTTTTTAGTACTTCTGGCAGAACTGGAATAGAAGCCTGGGTTAGGGGGTTTGAAGGTTCAAAAGAGGAGAAAGATTATGTTTCTAGAATTTATAATACTCTTTTAGATAATAGTCGGGATTCTGGAAGAGTACTTTGTTTACATGACTCTAGAATTACAAGGGGGTTGGGATTAGAAGGAGGGGCTAAACTTAGGATTTTAAGTTAAATAGTTAGGTCAACTAGTTAAGCTTATTCTAGTCTTAATAATTTTCTTCAAGAATTTTAAAAGACTCTGATTTTTTTCCAAGTTCTTTTTCTAGTTCTTGTTCCGATAAATTAAAAATGGTTTTTAAATTTTTAAATTTTTTTAGAAGTTTTTTTGAAGTGCTAGGGCCTATACCTTGAAGACTTTCAAGAATGTACTGCTTTTGTTCTTTTTTTGTCAAACCCTTTCTTGAATGAAAGCTAAATTCTTGGCTTTTATTTAATTTTTTTGCTAGGACGAGTAAGAACTTGGCTGTATCTTCACTATTTTCTGTAAATATTATTGGTATATTCATTTCTAATTCGATTGTGAGTATCATGCCTCTAATTGCATTTGGATTAAAACCTCTATTTTGCTCTTCAATTTTTCCTTCTAGTACCAAAAGCTTTTTTTTATAAGTTTGAAGCTCATTAAGTTGTTTAGCTAATCGTTTGCTAATCATGCTAGAAATAAAATCTGATATGGTTTTTCTTTCTATAACTATATCTGAAATAATATAGTCTCCAACCTTCAATGACTTGAACTCTATTTCTGCTTGCATTTCTTGTAAGTAAGATGGAACTAAAGAATTTTTTTCATGAATATCTATTATAATTTTATTATTCTTATTATTAGATGGCTCTTGGTTTATCTTTTTCTTTTTAGAAAAAATATTATATAACATATTTCAAACAAGTAAGTACAGAATATAAAATTAACTATTTTACTTTTAACTATTCTGTTCCTTTTTAGTCTTATTTTAGATATCTTAATATTCCTTCTGCTGCTCTTATGCCTGAAACCATTGCTCCACCTATTCCTCTGGAAAATCCGGTTCCATCTCCTGCTAAAAATAATCTTGACATAGATTCTGATTCAAGATAATCATCTGTAGCCACTTTTATTCCGTGCATTTTTATTTCAGGACCGTAAAGTAAAGTAGAATCTTGATTAAGTCCTTCCATTAATCCTGGAGCACTTAATCTTTCTATACCATATCTTAAGTCATCCATTATTCTTGCAGGCATTCCAATTCTTACATCTCCTGGAAAATATGATTCTTCTGATAATGTTGGTTTTACTCTCCATTCTAAAACCCTTCCTGGTTTGCTACTTCTTTGGCTCTTTAAATCAGCCATTCTTTGTAAGACAATTTTGTTTATTCCTGCTTCTTTGTAGGTTTTTGCAATTTCTCTTCCCCAAGCAGCATTATCTCCTTGTCCTCTTAGTGGCATTCTTACTAATAATGCAAAATTTGTATTATTTGAAAGTTTAACTGAATTAGAAGCACCATTAACTAAACAAAAATCTACATCTCCAAATTCGGGTCTTTTATTTCTTCCTTCTTGTGCAACTTCGCCATAGGGGCAAACACAAAAGGTTCTAATTAAATCACCATTAGGATGTCTGAACTCTAGTTTAACATCTCTTTCTATGTCTGTTAAATATTTTAGAACAGCAGAGTCTGTTTCTATTCTTAATCCCACGTCTATTGGTCTAGAAGAATGCTTTATTCCTTTTCTTTCTAAAACTTCCTGTAACCAACTAGAACCATCTCGACCTGGAGCAACTAAAATATAATCTGCATTATAGGTTTTTGGGTTTGTTTCATTTCCTTCTGTACCTTGAGTATAAACTCTATCTTGCTCAAAATCTGTTACTCTTTCTCCTGTTATTATTTTTACTCCCTTTGATTCGAGTTCTGATTGTATTGCTCCTATTAATTCTGGAAGTCTATCAGTACCAATGTGATAATCGTGTGCAACAATATAATCCATATCATTTCTTCCTGCTATTGCTGCTATTTTTCCTGCATTTTTTAATCGTTGTTCAGATATTTCTTCAGGTACTCCAAAAATAGGTATAAAGAACTTCATGAACATTTCTTTTGCTTTAATTAAATAAACTTTTTCTGCTTCTTGTCCGATTAACTCATGAAGATTTGTTCCAATTTGTCTTTTTCCTAATACTGTATCAAAGATAAATTTTCCATCAGAATATGCTCCTACTCCTCCAACACCACAGGCTTTATCAAAACTAACTTCTCTATTTCTTTGTTCTACTCTTTTACCCTGATCAATTAGGGTTATTTCTAATTCTCCTGGTTTTGCATTAGTTACTAGGGTATGGGCTGCTGCAAGTCCTGCTGGACCTGCTCCGAAAATTATAACTTTTTTTGCCATTTTTATTTTTATCTAAAAATTAAGATTTTGTTAATTACGCAATTCTTTTAATATCTTTAATTTCAGGGCCATAACAAACTAAACTCATTTTTGGATTTTGTCTTGTTGTTGTGCAGATTGAATCTATGTAACTTAAAAACTCAACATCGTTTTTAAATCCTATTTGTTGCCAAGCATGGGTAGATAAATCTAAATGAGAACTGCATAATTTTGTTGCTCCTGATAACATTATTGCTCTTCTGAAACTTTCTTCATCGAATTTACCTGCTCTTCTTATTCTTCCACTCATGCTTCCTGATTCGCCACCTATGTGGAGCATTTCTTCTAAGGTTGTTGTGTCTGTAATTTCATTTTTCAATGGTGCGTCTTTTGCAACTGCTGTAACATAGGGCTTTATTACTAGGTAAACATCTCTTACTGATTGGGGTGGTAAACCTACTTCTCCTAAATATGCAGATGTGTTTATTGTTCTTGCAGTATTATATGGAAAATAACCTCCAAAATGTTGACATAATTCCATTCCATGGTCTGTTTCAAATAAAATATGTTGTCCTTTTGTCAATGCTTCGTCCATTTCCTTTACAGTATCAGTAGAATATTTTGCAAGTTCAGGATCATCTTTTACTAGTACTTGTCTTTTGTAAACCAAATCTAATTTAGCCATATTTACTCCACTTCCTATGCTTCCTAATTCCATGAGTCGTCTATCTTCTCTTTCTCTTTTTTTATGGTCTTCTGTAACTAGACGCGCATTATGATCTATTCCTAATCTTTCAGGGGTTAAACCTAATGTTGGAATTTCTGCTTGTATCTCGATTGTTTCGTGTATATGGGGTCTATATTCTTGTCCGCCGTAAAATAATTTTTTTGCATCAATAAAACTTGCTCCACCTAAAAGAATTCTTAGATTAGGATTTACTGCTGCGCAAGGTAAATGTGCTATTCCAACTCTCTTTCCATTAATATAAATGCTATGGCCTGCTTGGGGTGAAGAGCTTCGAACTGCTATAGAATAATCACCATCTAATCCAAGCCTAGCGCAAAAATTACCTTTTCCTTCATCTCCCCTTTGGGCACCCATTAGAACATCAACTGCCATAATGTTTTACTTTTTTATTTGCTTATAAACAATTAGATATTCTAAAATATGCTTTGGAGAATAATTTCTATGTTCTTTAGAAGCAGAATTCTTTTAAATACATTTTTCTAAGTTTGATTATGGGAAATTATGCATCAGACATATATTCTGGATTAAAGGATAAGTTAGGCGGAGATTTATCTGTATCAGAAAAAGTAGAACTAATAGTGTTGAGTCAGGGCGAACTTCGAAGTATGACACATACTAATAATCCTGTAGAAGGGCTTAGTCTTGAACTTGGAGCAATTAGGGAAGCAGGAATTGCAGGAGATTTGGAGATTGTTATGCAACAACAAGCAATTGGATATTGGGGTTCTAAATTAGATAATAAAGTAAGAAGAACTGTTCGGAGAGGTAGAGTAGGGGTTTTAGTATCTGTCTAATTGTTTTTTACTTTTTCTGCTTTTATTTTCTGCTTTATCTTTATTTATAAATTACATTCAAGTTTACGGCTTGTTCTTGTCTTTCAACCCAAACTCCAATATATTCTTTTGTTAAATTTACAATTTTTACTCCACTCCAAATCATTCCCGCCATCATTCCTGCTGCAAATAGATAACCTGCCCTCTTTAGTAAGGGATAATCTGCAGGAATTGTAAAAGAAGGAGTATTTTTTGGGGCAGGTCTAAATGATCTTAATGTGGCTGTTTTTAAATCAAAGTCATAGCCTGCTGGACCTTCTTTAAATTCTTCTAATAATTTTCTTAATTTTCTTGCTCTAGTAAACCCTCCTAATTCCGGGTCTTCTTGTATTCTAATTAAAGCCTTTTTTAAATCATCTTGGTGTTTTTCAATATAAGTAGAGGCATAGGCTCTTCTAGCTGGACTTTTATCACTGGAGATATCTAATCTGTTTAAGAAGTCTTCTAATTCTGCAAAGGGGCGGTGTTCTGGTTGCCTTCTAAAAATTTCGAAAGCCATAGGAAAATGCTTGTTTTTTAGTATAAAAATATATGTGTATTAGAAGAGGGTTTTTTGTGGGTGTAGGTTATTTCCACTTTGGTTTTTATTTTCATTTGAGTTCTGGATAGCGTTCTGAACTGAATTTTCTAAATCCATTTTATCTTTTATATCTTTTATTGCTTTATGCATCTTTTTTTCTTTTCCGATTGAAGCATAATAATAACCTTCATCTCTTGTGTCCTGCGTTATTAAAATAAATAATTCTCCTTTCATTAATCTGGCTGTTCTTCCTGCTCTTTGAATTTTACGAATGGCACTAGGAATGGGTTCATAAAATATTACTGCATTAACCTCAGGTATGTCTAATCCTTCTTCACCTATGGAAGTAGAACATAATACATTAATTTCTCCTGATTTGAACTCGTTTATTATTTGGTTTTGCTCTTTTTGATTTAAACCGGTTTTTTCTCCTTTAGAATCTTTTTTTGAACTTTGTCCTACAAACATTTTTGCTTTTATATTATTAATTTTATTTAATTCTTCTGTTAATTTTTGTGAAGTTAATCTGAATTGAGAAAATATTATAACTTTTGCTTTTGGATTTTGTTTTATTATACCCTCAATTATTTCTTTTGCTTTTGCTACTTTTGGATGTTCTTGTTTTCTAGTTATTAATTCAGTAAGAAGAATATAAGCTTGATTAAATTCTGGCTGTTTTATTATGTGTTGAACTGCCTTTGTTGTTTGCTCTTTTGCTTGTTGAAATATATTTTTAAAATAATCATTAGCAGAAGCCAGGGTTTGAGTTTCAATTAATTCAACCAGGTGTTCAAGTTTTATTGCTTGGCTTGCAGCACTTGCACCCATCATTAGGTTCATATTTTTGTTTCCAGAATTAAGAGAACGCATTATATTTGCTTGGCATTCTAGAATATATCTTTTCATAGGTGGTTTAAATAAAAGCCTGCGATGTTGTAATTC
>Ga0268280_1001437_pt1 | contig 15995 bp, 9 predicted proteins | sample saktaG_9_FD_190139 | JGI IMG/M metagenome (GOLD analysis project Ga0268280, IMG submission 190139) | Saline water microbial communities from Sakinaw Lake, British Columbia, Canada - sak_2011_5_24_40m | ecosystem: Environmental > Aquatic > Non-marine Saline and Alkaline > Saline ... | reverse complement strand
CCGGCCACGATAATGACCGACCCGGAGATGGCCGACCGGACATATATCGAGCCGGTAAATGTCGAAACAGTCGCCAGAATAATCGAAAAGGAACGGCCCGACGCGCTCTTGCCGACTCTCGGAGGGCAGACGGCGCTCAACACTGCCGTAGGATTGGAAAAAGCCGGAATATTGAAAAAATTCAAGGTCGAGGTCATAGGCGCCGATATTAAAGCCATAAAGAAGGCCGAGGACAGGGAACTGTTTAAAAAAGCCATGTTAAAGATCGGACTCGACGTCCCAAGAAGCGGTACGGCAAGGACACTTGAAGAAGCTTACAAAGTGGCGGAAGAGATAGGTTTTCCGATAATAATACGCCCAAGCTTCACGCTCGGCGGTACAGGTGGAAGCGTCGCTTACAATATACAGGATTTCAAGGCCCTGGCTAAACGCGGCCTTGAGTGCAGTATGATAAGCGAAGTGCTGCTGGAGGAATCCGTAATAGGATGGAAAGAGTTCGAACTGGAAGTGATGCGCGACACTAAGGACAACGTCGTGATAATATGCTCTATAGAGAACCTCGACCCTATGGGAGTTCATACAGGGGATTCCATAACGGTCGCTCCGGCCCAGACATTGACGGATAAAGAATACCAGAAGATGCGGAACGCTTCTATAGCCTGCATACGCGAGATAGGGGTGGCCACGGGCGGATCCAACGTTCAGTTTGCGGTAAATCCGGAGAATGGCAGGATGACAATAATAGAGATGAACCCGCGAGTATCCAGATCATCTGCGCTGGCGTCAAAAGCAACGGGTTTTCCTATTGCCAAGATAGCGGCAAAGCTGGCGGTAGGATACACTCTGGATGAGATACCGAACGACATAACGAAAGAGACTCCGGCGTGTTTCGAACCGGCGATAGATTATTGCGTCGTAAAGATACCGCGCTTCACATTCGAAAAATTCCCGGCATCGGATCCGACCCTGACGATATCGATGAAATCAGTCGGAGAGGCGATGTCGATAGGCAGGACATTCAAAGAAGCCCTCCAAAAAGGCCTCAGATCGCTGGAGATAAAGAAGTCGGGGCTGGAGAGCATCCTTTTTAAAGACGGCAACGCTAACGCCGAAAGCGGCACGATCGCTCTAATACTCGAGAAATTGACGACGCCCAACGCCGAGAGGATATTTTATGTAGGCGACGCATTCAGGGCAGGGATCAGCGCCGAAAAAATACATAGCGCCTCCAAAATCGACAGGTGGTTTCTTCAGAATATCAAGGAAATAATCGGCCTCGAAGATGAGATATCGTCCAAAAAAGGGTCGATCACGGTAAAGCTTCTTAAGAAAGCCAAAGAGTTCGGTTTCAGCGACCGCCAACTGGCAAAACTGATAGATTCTTCCGAGGAGGAGATCCGATCCCTGCGAATATCGCACGACATAAGACCGGACTTTAAACTCGTCGATACGTGCGCCGCGGAATTCAAAGCCCATACCCCGTACTACTACTCAACTTACGACAAATGATCCATATAGGCTCCGCGGCAATAAATACCAATGTTCTGCTCGCGCCTATGGCAGGGTGCACGGACCTCGCATTTCGCCTGGTCGCCAGGGAGTGCGGCGCGAGTTTCGCGTTTTTCGAGATGATCGACTCAAATTCCGTTAAATACGGTCCTGCCAGAAAAACAGCATCCATACTAAAGACCAATGACGACGACCGCCCGATAGCCGGCCAGGTGCTGGGCGACGATCCCGACGCCATGCTTGTGGCTGCCAGAAGGATAATAGAGCTCGCCAGTCCTGTATTCATAGATATTAACGCCGCCTGCCCTGTAAAAAAAGCCATAAAAAAAAGATCAGGAGCCTATCTTATAAAGCATCCGGATGTCCTGTATAAAATTCTGGACAAACTGGTGCCGAATCTTCCTGTGCCGGTGACCGTAAAGATCCGGACAGGATTTGAAATGACGAACACCGAAGGGATCGCGGACATAGCGCGCTCGCTGGAGTCGCGCGGCGCTGCGGCCATATTCGTACACGGCAGAACCCGCGCCCAGGGATATTCCGGGGACATCGATTACGCTTCGATAAAGGCCATCAAAGACTCGGTAAAGATACCGGTATTCGGATCCGGAAACATATTCTCTCCCGAACTCGCAAAAGCGATGCTCGACGCCACGGGATGCGACGGAGTAATGGCGGCGCGGGGCGCCCTGGGAAATCCGTGGCTTCTTAAAAACATAGAGTCATATCTGGCAACAGGATGCGTTGAACCTGAGCCGGATATCGATTCAAGAATAGATGTGATAAAAAGACATATCGAATACCTGGAACTATTCAGAAACCCCCGAGCCGCGGGAAGGATCGGATTTATGCGCAAGGTCGTGATGTGGCACACAAAATACTTCCGCAGAGCCGCGCGCCTCCGCGAGAAGATATCGCTTGTAAAGAGCTATGAAAAAATGATAAAATTAGTCGATAGTTTAAAACTGGAAAGAGAGGCCCGGGTTGGACAGGAAAATAAAGACCATATTGATAACAGCTTTAGCTGTGATGATATTAACATCGCTTTATAAGGCGCTATTCATACGCACTGTCAATTATGAGATCGCGGGGATCAGGATTCCTTCCGAGTACAGTCTGGTAACGGGCAAAGTAAAACCGATCCCGAATTATAAGGGACAGGGCGACCTGCCGACTCTGGAGCCCAGGCTTGTAAGGTCGACGGGGCTTTCTGAAGACCAGGTCACGATAGCGCGATTCAGATGGGCTGTGTTTGAGCAGTGGGTAAAAGATCGGGCCGAATATAAAGGCTGGAACACCGATAAGGCTATCCTTGAGAAGGCGCGCGCCGCATTCAAGACCGATATGTCAAAACTTAAAGGCGCTATCATACTACAATAGAAGACTTTTAATCTTATGCACGCCAAAATACCCCACACGGGGTTCGATAACGATAAGTATTTAAAAGAGCAGACCGCCGCTATAAACACCCGTGTCGAAAAATTCAACAATAAGATGTACCTCGAGTTCGGCGGAAAACTTTGTTTTGACTATCACGCCGCCAGGGTCCTGCCCGGATACGACCCCAACGTAAAGATAAGACTGTTACAACTCTTGAAGGACAAGATAGATATAGTCCTCTCCATATACGCCGGTGATATAGAAAAGGGAAGGGTTCGCGGAGACTTCGGCATAACATACGACGCGGCTACTTTTAAACTGATCGACGACCTGCGTAAGTGGGGTCTCGATATACTCGCCGTGGTCATAACGCGTTTCGCGAATCAGCCTTCTGCCGTAATATTCAAGAATAAGCTCCAGAGAAGAGGCGTTAAGGTTTACCTGCATTATCCGATAGACAGGTACACGACCGATATAGACCACGTCATAAGCGAAGAGGGTTTCGGGAAGAACGATTACATCGAAACTAAAAAACCGATAGTAATCGTAACCGGGCCGGGACCGAACAGCGGAAAACTCTCGACCTGCCTCTCTCAGCTCTACCACGAGCACAAACGCGGGGTCGATGCGGGCTACGCGAAATTCGAGACCTTCCCGATATGGAACCTGCCGCTTAAACATCCCGTAAATGTCGCTTATGAGGCTGCGACCGCTGATATACAGGACTTTAACCTGGTAGATCCGTTCCACCTTGCGAAATACAATGAGGCTACGATAAATTACAACAGGGACGTCGAGTGCTTTCCTATCCTGAAACTCATTCTGACAAAAATATTAAAAAAAGGCTCAAGCCTTCCGATGTACAACTCGCCTACCGATATGGGTGTGAACAGGGCGGGGTTCGGAATAGTGGACGATGCTGTCGTCCAGGAAGCGGCGAAACAGGAACTGATAAGAAGGTACTTCAGATATAACTCCGAATACGTTCTAGGCATCGAGAAGAAAGAGACGGTCGATCGCGTATCTGTCCTGATGGAAGAGATGGGCGTAAAAGTGACCGACAGGCCTGTCGTCGCCAGCGCAAGAAAATCGGCCGAGGACGCTGAGAAGAACGGTAAGGGTTTCGGCGGCGTATATTGCGGAGCGGCGATCCAGCTGAAGGACGGCCGTATGATAACCGGCAAGAACTCGCCGCTTATGAACGCAGCTTCAAGTCTTATGTTGAACGCTATAAAAACTATTGCCAATATTCCCGACGAGATATTATTGCTATCGCCTCACATAATCGGGCAGATATCAAAATTAAAAGAGGAGATACTCCACGCGGAGAAGGAGAGCCTGGATCTCGAAGAGACTCTCATAGCGCTTTCGATAAGCGCGACGACGAACCATACCGCTCAGATAGCTATGGAGAAACTCACGGAGCTTCGCGGCTGCGAAGTCCATATCACCCACATACCGACCCCGGGCGACGAGGTCGGCCTTAAGATGGTGGGAGTGAATCTTACAACGGATGGAAAATTTTCGTCCCGCAATCTTTTTGTGACATAAGTACTGGTTCTTCGCAGAAATACTCGTCATTCTGAGGAGTCCCGCCCTTTTTTCAGAAAGGGCGGGACGACGAAGAATCTAAAAAATAGATCCTTCGGCTCGCCCTTTCAGGGCTCGCCTCAGGATGACAAATATAGGAGATATATGAAAGCGACTCTAGTTCTGGAAGATGGAACAAGTTTCGAAGGCATTTCGATAGGTGAACAAGGAGAGCGTTTCGGCGAAGCTGTACTGAATACATCGGTCGTAGGCTATCAGGAATTCATGACCGATCCTGCAAACGCCGGAAAGATCCTCGTTCTTACCTATCCGTTGATAGGTAATTACGGCATTGCGAAGAAATTCTATGAATCAAAAAAATGCTGGCTTAACGGCCTGGTGATAGCTCAGGAATCCAGAATACGATCAAACTGGCAGTCGGAAAGCTCTCTTGGGGATTTTCTTAAGGATGAGGGAATAAGCGCGCTTAGCGATATAGACACAAGGTCGGTCGCCCTGGCGATACGCGATAAAGGCGAAATGTTCGCCATGATATCCACCAAAAGCACAAACAGATCGGAACTCGTCTCTAAACTAAAGAGTTACAAAATATCCGCTAAAAAGAATTATATATCGGAAATATCGGTAAAGAAACCAACCCAGATAACGACCGGCCTTAAGGGCCCGAATGTGGCGGTAATAGATATAGGTATGACGAATAGCTTCATAAAACAGCTTAAAACTCTCGGCTGCAATTTAACCCTTCTTCCGTACAACACGGATGCCGCCGCGATACTCGCGATGAAGCCGGACGGCGTCATAGTATCGAACGGGCCGGAAGATGACGATGCTATAAATAAAACGGCGGATACGGTTAAGGGCATCCTCGGCAAGGTCCCGCTTTTCGGAATATCTACCGGACACCAGATCATCGGTTTGGCGCTAGGAATAAAAAGAAAACGCATGAAGTCCGGTCATCATGGAGCGAACTATCCGGTAATAGGCGAGAAATCTTTTAAAGGCGAGATAACCGTTCAGAACCATTCATATGTTTTGGATGAAGTATCGATTAAGTCCGGAAAGCGCGACGTCCAGATCTCGATGCGCAATGTAAACGACGGCACAATAGAGGAGATCGAGAGCCGCGCCCTGAAATTTATCGGGGTCCAGTATTATCCCATAAGCCCAGGATTTGACGAAGTGAACGGCGCTTTCAAGAGATTCATCTCTATGATGCCTTCCCGAAAATCATCCGTAAAGAAGAATGCCCGCGTTTCCGCCAGCGAAGAGGTGCAATATGCCAAAGCGTAAAGACATTAAAAGAATACTGATGATAGGATCGGGCCCAATAATAATCGGACAGGCGTGCGAATTCGACTATTCCGGATCCCAAGCCTGCAAAGCGCTCAGGGAAGAGGGTTACTACACGATACTTGTGAATTCTAATCCGGCAACGATAATGACCGATCCTAATATGGCGGACGCAACTTACATTGAGCCTCTTACGATAGAAACTCTCATCAATATAATAAAAAAAGAGAAGCCCGACGCGATATTGCCCACCCTTGGCGGACAGACGGCCCTTAACCTGGCTTACTTTCTTATGAAGAACGGCACACTTAAAAAATACGGCATCGAGTCAATAGGCGCGGATGTAGACGCCATATCGCGCGCCGAGGACAGGGCGCTTTTCAAGAAAGCCATGCAGGAGATAGGCGTGGATGTGCCGAGAAGCGGCATCGCTAAAACTATAGAAGAGGGCATGAAGATAGGCCTCGGCATCGGTTTCCCCCTAATACTCCGGCCGGCCTATACGCTCGGCGGCAGCGGCGGATCGACCGCCTACAACAAGGAAGAGCTTGAAGCCTGCCTGGCTAAGGCGCTTGAGATAAGCCCTGTGCACCAGGTACTGGTAGAGCAATCGGTCCTTGGATGGAAGGAGATAGAATTTGAGGTGATGCGCGACAGGGTCGACAACGTGATAATGATAACATCCATGGAGAATATCGATCCGATGGGTGTCCATACCGGAGACTCCATCGTAGTCGCCCCGTCCCAGACGCTGACCGCGGAAGAGTACGCGCAGTTCGTAAACCTTTCCAAGAGGATAATTCGCAAGATAGGCATAAAGGGCGGCGGAGCCAATATACAATTTGCCCAGAACCCGGATGACGGACATATAGTAATAATAGAGGTGAACCCCCGGCTCTCCAGAAGTTCGGCGCTAGCGTCGAAGGCGACCGGTTTCCCTATAGCCAGGGTCGCGACGAAACTCGCGATAGGCCTTACTCTGCCCGAGGTGATGAATGAAGTGACCGGAAAGACTTCCGCGTTCTTCGAGCCGACGGTCGATTATTGCGTCTTCAAGATATGCCGATTCACTTTTGAAAAATTCCCACAGACCCAAAAGATTTTGAATACTTCCATGAAAGCCGTTGGAGAAGCGATGTCTATAGGCAGAACTTTCCAGGAAGCTCTTCAGAAGGGGATACGCTCCACGGAGACCAGGCGATTCGGGCTGGGCTCGGACGGACGAGACGGAATATCCGATGCGGAACTTAAGAACCCCTCTAAAGATATCGCCGCTAACGTAAAAGAGAAGATCAGGACGCCCGGCGATGAGCGGTTCTTTTACTTACGCTATGGAATAAAGATGGGCCTGACGAACGACGAGATTTACGATCTCTCGAAGATCGACCGCTGGTTTATAGACGGATTACGCATAATAGTCGAGACGGAAGACGAGATAAAAAAATACCGTAATGATAACATTACCGACGAGATACGGATAACGCCGGAATTGCTTCTAAAGGCAAAGAAGCTCGGATTCTCGGACGTCCAGATTGCCTGGCTTCTAAACTCAAAGGAAGATGACGTGAGAAAAAAGAGAATAGAGAAAAACATAAAAGCTTCTTACAAGCTCGTAGATACTTGCGCCGGTGAGTTCAAAGCCGCGCGGCCGTACTATTATTCCACATACGGCGCCAAGGAGGAGAGCATCCCTACCGACAGAAAAAAAGTCCTGATCCTGGGCGGCGGCCCTAACAGGATAGGCCAGGGCATAGAGTTCGATTACTGTTGCTGCCACGCATCATACGCCCTGAAAGAGGAAAACATCGAAAGCATAATGATAAATTGCAATCCCGAAACGGTTTCAACCGACTATGATACCTCGGATAAATTGTATTTCGAGCCTTTAACCGTCGAAGATGTCATGAATATAGTAGACCTCGAGAAACCCGAGGGGATAATAGTCCAGTTCGGAGGTCAGACCCCTTTAAACATATCCGGAGCGCTTTCAAGGGCCGGCGTTAAGGTCCTGGGAACGAGCCCAGATTCCATAGATATAGCCGAAGACCGGAAACGCTTCCAGCAGATGTTGAAGAAACTTAAATTGATCCAGCCCGATAACGGCACAGCCACTTCTTTCGACGAAGCCAGGACAATAGCCGAGAGAATAGGATATCCGGTCGTAGTCAGGCCGTCATTCGTTCTGGGAGGGCGCGCGATGGAAATAGTATACGATGAGAAGGCGCTGTCCGATTACATGGCTAAGGCCGTAGAAGCTTCGCCCGAAAGGCCCATACTGGTCGATAAATTCCTCGAGGACGCCATAGAAGTGGATGTCGACGCTATAGCCGACGGCGAGATCTGCGTCATAGGCGGAATATTGGAGCACATCGAAGAGGCGGGGATACATTCCGGAGATAGTGCCATGGTAATGCCGCCGCACACCCTCGGCAAAGATATATTGGAAAATATAAGAAAGAACACTCAGGCGATGGCTATGGAACTTAAAGTCAAGGGTCTCATGAACGTACAGTACGCGGTAAAAAATAATATCGTTTATGTTCTCGAGGTTAATCCAAGAGCGTCTAGAACAATACCTTTCGTAAGTAAGGCCATAAACGTGCCATTGGCCAAACTCGCGACGAAGATAATGCTCGGGAAGACGCTTAAAGAGCTCGGATTCACGAAAGAAAAGAAGATAGGGTTCGTGGCGGTAAAAGAATCTGTATTCCCGTTCGCTCGATTCCCCGGGTCCGACGCGATCCTCGGCCCGGAGATGAAATCTACCGGCGAGGTCATGGGCATCGACTCCACGTTCGGAGCCGCATACGCGAAGAGCCAGATAGCCGCCGGACAGAACCTACCGATCAAGGGCAATGTCTTCATAAGCGTGAAGAATCAGGACAAGCGCAATATAGTATTCGTCGCCAAAAAACTCGCCGATCTCGGATTCAAGATAATGGCCACCTCGGGAACGGCCGACGCCCTGTCGAATAACGATATAGACGTGAAGACGCTCCCTAAGCTCCACGAGGGAAGGCCGAATATAATAGACCTGATAAAAGATAATAAGATCGCGATGATCATAAACACCCCGGCCGGAAAAGCGACCAAAGAGGACGAAGCCAAGATCCGCAATCAAGCGGTAATGTACAGCGTTCCTCTGATAACGACCATCTCCGGGGCTCAGGCATCGGTTAACGGGATAGAGAACATCATAAAGAAAAAGAACATTTCCGTAACATCTATTCAGGAATACCATAAGAATAATAAATGAAAGAATATTGCGGAGTAGTCGGGGTTTTCGGACATAAAGACGCCAGCCAGCTTGCGTATCTGGGGCTTTACGCCCTTCAGCACAGGGGGGAAGAGTCGGCCGGAATAGTAAGCTTCGACGGCAAAAAAGTTTACAAGCATAAAGATATGGGGCTGGTCGGAAGCGTCTTCAGCGCTGAGACTCTTAAGAAATTGAAGGGCAACATGGCGATAGGCCATGTCCGCTATTCGACCACCGGCTCTAGCACCATAAAGAACACTCAGCCGCTCCTCGTAAACCACAAAAAAGGTTTCATTGCCGTAGCTCATAACGGCAACCTCACTAATTCGGTCGAGTTAAAGAACGAACTCGAAAATTCCGGCTCCATCCTCCAGACAAGCATGGACTCAGAGCTAATAGTCCATCTCCTGGTTAAGGACCAGCAGAATAACTACCGCGATAAGATAGTTCCTATAACCGAGAGGCTTGAAGGAGCATATTCATTCGTCCTTATGGTAAACGATTCAATATACGCTATAAGGGATCCTCATGGTTTCAGGCCCCTGTCTCTCGGCAGGATCGGCGACGCATATGTAGTCGCCAGCGAAACGTGCGCATTCGACCTGCTTCAGGCCAAATACATAAGAGACATAGAACCGGGCGAGACTCTCATAATTAATAAAGGCGGGCTTACTTCGCTCAAGCAATCTAAAGAGAAACGCAAAGCCTCCTGCATATTCGAATACATCTACTTCTCCAGGCCCGACTCCAATATATTCACGAAGAACGTGTACCTTACGAGAAAAAATCTCGGCAGGACTCTCGCGAAGGAGGATCCGGTCGACGCGGATATGGTGATGCCTATACCGGACTCCGGAACGCATGCAGCTCTGGGATACGCGGAAGAGTCGAAAATTCCGATCGAGATGGCATTCATACGAAACCACTACGTCGGAAGAACGTTCATACAGCCGAGCCAGCTTATACGGGATTTCAAGGTCCGTATAAAACTAAACCCCATACGGGATGTGCTGAAGGATAAGCGCATAATAATAGTGGAGGATTCTGTCGTAAGAGGCACTACCTCGAAAGGCCGGGTAAGGGCGCTAAGGGAAGCCGGCGCCAAAGAGATACATATGCGCGTAAGCTGTCCGCCGATCATCTCGCCGTGTTTCTACGGCATAGACTTCCCCACAAAGAAAGAGCTCATAGCCGCTAATCGCACCATTGAAGAGATGAGGCAGTTTATAGGCGTAGACAGTCTGAAATTCATAAGCCTCGACGGTATGCTTAGTTCGATGATGCTGCCGAAAGAAAATTTTTGCACGGCCTGCTTCACAGGGGACTATCCCACTAAAATATGTAAAGGCAGTTCAAAGAAGGCCCTTGAAGCGGAAAGATGCAAGAGGATAGTGTAGATGGCCAGAGAAAAGATACTTATAATAGATTTCGGCTCCCAGTATAATCAGCTGATAGCGAGATCGGTCCGCGAACTCAATGTCTTCTGCGAGATCGTGCCCCCGGACATAAAATCATCGGCTATAGACCCTAAGATCATAAAGGGAGTCATACTATCGGGCGGGCCGGCCAGCGTTTACGCCAAAGGAGCGCCTCAGTGCGAGGCGAAAATATTCGATCTCGGGATACCCATATTGGGAATATGTTACGGAATGCAGCTGATGGCGAAGACTCTCGGCGGAACCGTCGCCAGGGCCCATTCGAGGGAGTACGGCCGGGCGAATATTGAGATAAAAGACGCAAGGTCATTATTCAGCGGGGTCCCGAAGAAGAGCGTCACATGGATGAGCCATGGAGACAAAGTGCATAAGATGCCGCGAGGATTCACGCGCACAGCTTCATCCAAAAACACATCCGTAGCCGCCTTCGCCGATTTCAGGAGAAAACTTTTCGGGGTCCAGTTCCATCCGGAAGTCGCCCATACCCAGCATGGCAAGCTCGTGATCAGGAACTTCGTAAAGAATATATGCCGAGCGCGCGGCGACTGGTCTATGCGCTCATTCGTCCGCGAAACAGTTTCCGAAATAGCCAGAACGGCCGCGGGAGGAAAGGTCATTCTGGGGTTATCGGGAGGCGTCGATTCCTCAGTGGCGGCAGTCCTTATAAATAAGGCGATAGGCCGGAGGCTGGCTTGCGTATTCGTCGATAACGGCCTGTTAAGAAAAGGCGAACGCGAGATCGTGCGTGAAGTCTTTCAGCGCCATTTTAAGCTGAACCTCAAGGTTATAGACGCCTCGGATGAATTTTTGGCCAATCTTAAAGGCGTTACGGAGCCGGAGGCCAAGAGAAAGATAATAGGAAAGACCTTCATAAAAGTTTTTGACAGGGAAGCCAGGAGGATAGGGGGCGTAAAGTTCCTGGCTCAGGGAACTCTTTATCCCGATATTATAGAATCACGGTCCGCGTTCGGCGGGCCAAGCGCCACTATAAAGACTCATCATAATGTCGGCGGATTGCCTAAGAAGATGAACCTGAAGCTTATAGAGCCTTTAAAATACCTCTTCAAGGACGAAGTCAGGGCTGTAGGTAAAGAGCTCTCGATACCATGGGAAGTCCTCGGCAGGCATCCTTTTCCTGGGCCGGGGCTGGCTGTCCGCATACTTGGCGATGTAACGAAAGAACGCTGTGACATGCTTAGAGAAGTCGACGATAGATTCATTTCGACGCTTAAAAAAGAAGGACTTTACGATAAGATATGGCAGGCGTTCGCCGTGCTGCTTCCGGTAAAATCCGTAGGCGTCATGGGCGACGAGAGAACCTACGAAAATGTCGTAGCCCTGCGCGCAGTCACAAGTCTCGATGGGATGACGGCCGACTGGGCGAAGATACCATACGACGTCATGGCCAGAGTGTCCAACAGGATAATAAACGAGGTCAGGGGCGTCAACAGGGTGGCATACGATATAAGCTCAAAACCTCCGTCAACCATAGAATGGGAATAGATGTTCTACAGAATTGAAATCGGCGAAAAACCCGGATTCTTTGACGCTCAGGGCGCTTCGGTAAAAAAAGATATAGCGGATCTCGGTTTTAAGGGCAAGATCAAAGAGGTAAAGACGATACAGGTCTATCTCATAGAAGCCCCTATCGATTCATCCGACGTAAAAAATATCTGCGAACACCTCCTGATAGATCCGATAACACAGATATATAATTATACCGCGAGCGTCTTTAATGAAAAAGGGTTTAAGACCGTCGAGATCGCGTATAATCCCGGGGTCATGGACCCTGTGGAAGAGAGCGCAAAAAAAGCCATAAGAGACCTTGGTTTTCGCTCCATATCCGCGCTCAAGACCGCAAAAAAGTATCTCATAAAGACAACCCTTTCCGAAAAAGAGATCCGCAAGGTCGCCGAAAAGATACTCTATAATAAAGTTATCCAGCACCTTGTAACCGGCCAGTCTAAGATAGCTCCCGAGATACCCCCTTATAATTTTCAACTAAAGCATGTTGATATTCTGGGGGCGGGTAATGAAAAACTCGTAAAGATCTCGAAAGACGGACAACTCTTCTTATCGCTCGATGAAATGCGCTCGATAAAAGCGCACTTTAAGAAGCTCGGCAGAAATCCAACCGATTGCGAGCTCGAAACGATCGCCCAGACCTGGTCGGAGCATTGCAAGCATAAGACGTTCCGCGGATCGATAGAATTTGAAGGCAAAATTATAAAAAACCTTCTGAAAAATACCGTAATGAAGGTCACTAAGGAACTCAACAAACCATGGTGCGTATCTGTATTTACCGATAATTCCGGAATAATACGTTTTGACGAAAAACACGACATTTGCTTTAAGGTCGAGACCCATAACCATCCTTCGGCATTGGAGCCTTACGGAGGGGCCGGTACCGGGATCGGCGGGGTCATACGCGACCCGCTGGGGACCGGCATGGGCGCCAAACCTATCGTAAATACTGACGTATTCTGTTTCGGGCTTCCGGACTATCCATATAAAAAACTTCCAAAAGGGGCTCTGCATCCAAAACGCATAATGAAAGGCGTCGTTGCCGGGGTAAGGGACTACGGCAACAGGATGGGCATACCGACGTCCAACGGCGCCGTCTCTTTCGATAAAGATTTTGTCGGCAATCCTCTCGTCTTCTGCGGAAACGTAGGAATAATGCCGAGAGGAACAGCTTTAAAAAAAGTAAATCCGGGAGATCTGGCGGTAGTCGTCGGAGGCAGGACCGGCAGAGACGGTATTCACGGCGCTACATTCTCTTCGGGCGAGCTGACACATGAATCGGAAGAAGTTTCCGGCTCGGCCGTTCAGATAGGCAACCCTATACAGGAAAAGAAGGTGACCGATACTATCCTTAAGGCCAGGGACGCGAAGCTTTATAACGCTATAACGGATTGCGGAGCCGGCGGATTATCGAGCGCGATAGGGGAGATGGGTGAAGAACTTGGAGCTGAAATATATTTGGATAAAGTCCCGCTTAAATACAAGGGCCTGAGTTATTCGGAGATATGGATATCGGAGGCGCAGGAGAGAATGGTAATAGCGGTAAGCCCGGAAAAGATCGACAAAACCATAGCGATATTCGCTTCTGAGAACGTGGAAGCTACCGTAATCGGAAAATTCACGGGCGATAAGAGGCTAAGGCTTTTTTATGACGGAAATAAGGTCGGCGATATCGAAATGAAATTCTTACACGACGGACTTCCCGACGTGAAACGAAAAGCGGTATGGAAGAAGCCCGTATTTAAAGAGCCTGGCCTTAAAGCCGGACGGAATATGACAGGCGAGCTGCTTAAACTTTTTAAGAACTGGAATATAGCCAGCAAGGAATGGATAATACGCCAATACGACCATGAAGTTCAGGGCGGAAGCGTGATAAAGCCGCTTCAAGGCGTCGATGGCGGAGGGCCCGGAGACGCTTCCGTTACTCGCCCGGTTCTTAATTCAAAAAAAGGCATAGCCGTTTCATGCGGGATCAATCCCGATTTCGGCAAGATCGACCCTTACTGGATGGCTGCCAGCGCCATAGATGAGGCTCTGCGCCAGATAATATCCGTAGGCGCGAATTTAAAGCAGTGCGCCATCCTCGATAACTTTTGCTGGGGTAATACAAATAAGCCGGACAGGCTCGGAGGGCTGGTCAGGGCTTCCATGGCTTGCTACGATATGGCTAAGGCTTATGGCGTCCCGTTTATTTCTGGAAAAGACAGCCTGAATAACGAGTACTCTACCGGAAAGAAAACCATATCTATACCGCCGACGCTGCTCATATCGTGCATATCCGTAATGGACGACATATCTAAATCTGTAACGATGGACGCCAAAAAAGCTGGCGACTCAATATACCTCGTAGGGCTTACTCGTGACGAACTTGGCGGCTCACAGTACTATAAAATGCTCGGCTTTACCGGAAATAACATCCCTAGGGTGGATCCTGTTTACGGAAAAGCTCTTATGGAAAAGCTCTCCCGGGCTATGTCAGACGGAAACATAAGGGCATGCCACGATTGCTCCGAGGGCGGAATGGCCGTCGCTATGGCAGAGATGGCGTTTGCCGGCGGTTTGGGCATGAATATAAAATTTAATACCGCCGATCTTCCGAAGCTTCAGGAAATACTACCTGAAGAGAAATTTCTCTTTTCGGAATCCAATACTCGCTTTATAGTCGAGGTGGCCGATGAGAAGAAATTTTTAAGAGCCATGGCCGGCGCACCGCTGTGGAAATTGGGGATTGTATCTAAAGGCAGGGCATTCCGCGTGACCGATTTCAAAGGCAATATCATTATAGATACTACGATCGACAAGTTAAAAGAATCCTGGCAAAGCCCTTTTAAAGGCGAATAGATGAAAAAAGTAAAAGTCATAATACTCAGGACCGCCGGAACGAACTGCGACAAGGAGACGGCTTTTGCGTTTGAAGCCGCCGGAGCCTTTCCCGAGCTTGTGCATGTGAACGAATTATCCTCCGGTAGAAAGAAGCTTAGCGAGTTCGCGATACTTGCTATCCCCGGAGGATTCACATACGGCGACGATATAGCCAGCGGCAAGATATTGGCGAACGAACTCAAATTCGCCATGGAAGAGGAAATAGAACGATTCATAAAATGCGGCAAGCTCATGATCGGCATATGTAACGGCTTCCAGGTGCTTGTGAAGGCGGGGCTACTGCCCAATCTCACAGGTGACTTTAAGACGATAGAAGCGACCTTAACTCTGAATGATTCCAATAAGTTCGAAGACCGCTGGGTGTATTTGAAAAGCATAAATCGCGGAGAGCGGAAAACTAAGTGCATTTGGACGAATGGGATGAATGGGATAATCAGGCTTCCGGTAGCTCACGGAGAGGGAAAATTCGTACCGAGAGATAAAAAGATACTAAGCCGCCTGAAATCGGACGGCCTTGTAGTGTTTGAATATGTCGACTCGCGCGGCCAAAAATGCGTATACCCCGATAACCCGAACGGAGCGGTGGAGGGAATAGCCGGCATATGCGACACTACAGGCAGGATCTTCGGACTGATGCCGCACCCGGAAAGACATTTAAGCGTATATCAGGATCCGGAATGGACCAGGAAGAACATAAAAAAAGAAAAAGAAGGGTCGGGGCTGGAAATATTCAAGAACGGCGTTCGTTTCGTTAAAAAACATTTGTAATTGAAGTCTTTTTGGTGTATATTATTCAAAAAGGAGTATGAGTAAAACACTAGAAGGAACACGAAGATCCTACTCCAAAGAAGATGTGCTTCTTGAACACATCGCAAGCACATACTTCTCTAAGAAAGCTCGTCCCAAATCCCGATCAAAAAGAAAATCCCCGTCATTAAAAGACCTGGTAATACTCACCGTAGGCGCCTTCATAATACTTTCGGCAATGGGTTTTATACTCGCGCTTTCATCGATCGCGGGAAATAACTATAACGAATATTTGCGAAAAAAAGTTTCCGCGCTGGCCGTAATATCTCTCGTAGAAAAAGGATCCATGAATAAAGATGTCGTGGCCAGGACCGAATTTTTGGGCTATGCCAGGGCCGAGAGGTCAAAACCTCAAAGCG
>Ga0268280_1001435_pt1 | contig 16025 bp, 19 predicted proteins | sample saktaG_9_FD_190139 | JGI IMG/M metagenome (GOLD analysis project Ga0268280, IMG submission 190139) | Saline water microbial communities from Sakinaw Lake, British Columbia, Canada - sak_2011_5_24_40m | ecosystem: Environmental > Aquatic > Non-marine Saline and Alkaline > Saline ... | reverse complement strand
ATCCGCCGACTATGAGCGTATTTGACGCTCCTATGGCGCTGGCCAATATGCCGGCCAAAAGACTTCCTATCGGCGCGGTGCCTATGAAAGCCATCGTATAGAAACTCATGACGCGCCCGCGCTTATCATCATCGGCTATCGTCTGCAATATCGTGTTGGAGGCCGCCATATGGGCCATGATGCCGAAACCCGTTACCGCCAGGATCACCATGGATGTAGCTACATTGCGCGAGAATGCGAACATGACCAGTGACAGCGCGAATATAGACGAGCATATCGCGATGGTCCTTCCGAGGCCGAGGACCGTCTTTCGCGAAGCGAGATATGCGGTAGCCGCGAACGCCCCGACTCCGGCCGACGACATAAGAAACCCAAGCGTCTTAGGGCCGCCGCCCAAAACGTCTCTGGCGAATACCGGCATGAGGACTGAATAAGAGGCGCCCATAACGCTCACTACCCCTAATAGCGATAATATATGGCTCATGGGAAGGGATCGGGAAACATAAAGGAATCCCTCTTTTATGCCTTCTATCACCCCTCGGCCGTCTGGGTTTTTCTTTCTGTCGACTATCTTCATCGCCATAAGCGACCACAAAACCGCGATAAAGCTTAGGGCGTTTATCAAAAAACATACACCTTCTCCGAACATCGCGATGAGTATGCCGGCCATCGAAGGACCTATAAGCCGCGCGGCGTTGAACATCATAGAATTAAGCGCTATCGCATTGCCCAATATTTCCTTATTCTCCACAGTGTCCACCACAAAGGCCTGACGAACCGGTATATCGAATGAATTCACGCAGCCCAGGACAATGCCAAGTGTTACCAGGTGCCATATCTCTATCCTGCCCGTCATCGTAAGGAAGGCCAGTATCACGGCCTGCGCCATGGCTATAGATTGTGTCACTATGAGAATACGCCGTCTATTGCCCCTATCGGCAATGACTCCGCCGAAAGGCCCCAGTAAAAATATCGGCGCCTGGCTCGCGAATGCCACCAGCCCCAGAACAAGAGGCGAATTGGTAAGCCGATAGGCAAGCCACCCGGAGGCAACGGCCTGCATCCATGTCCCGGTGACGGATATGCCCTGCCCGACGAATAGCAGCCTGAAATTTTTGTATTTAAGAGCCCTGAATATTTCCATATATTTGGATTATGACGGTTTTTACGGAGGATCCTTTGCTAATAAGGAGAATGCCAGGGCCAGAACGGCCGCGAGCGAACCGAATACAAATACGCCGTGGAATCCTTTCATCAATATCTCCGGATGATCCTTAATAACATCCATAGCGACGCCGGAGCGTTTCGCCGCTATCAAAACGCTTCGCATAAGAACGGCAGGCGCCACCGCGAGCCCTATAACCGCCCCAAGCCCGAGCACGCTCTTGTACAGACCCGAGGCCATCCCCTGCTTTTCAGCCGGAGCCAACGCCATTACGAGTTTATTATTAGGGGCCATGAAGAGCCCGAGGGATACCCCCATCATTATCTGACAGGCGATGAAAAAGAATACCGAACTGCCCTTATCGATAAACAGAAGCATCCCCATTCCTATGACGCCGAGGGCCATACCGGCGGAACATAAAGGGCGGGCTCCTAAAGAATCGGAAAATTTTCCGGAAAAAGGAGACACCATCATCATCAATAACGGCGGTATCACCAGAAGCATGCCTGCCTTAGATACGTCAAGCCCCCTGACCATCTCGAGATAGAACGGAAATAAAAAATAAAGCCCCATAAATAGCGATATAGCCAGAAATACCGCGGCATTGGCAAGAGTGAAATCCCTGCTCTTGAAAAGTTTCAGGTCGAGAAGCGGATAAGGCATATGCAGTTCGCCGAGCATAAAAGCGATGAAAGCTATCACAGATATCCCGAAGCATCCTATAATTACGATGTTTCCCAGGCCCAATCTGGACACGGAATTTAGCGCAAACAGAAACGTGGCCAGCGCTATAAATATCAGCCCGGCTCCGGCAATATCAAAACGTTTGTCCGCGGACTCCGGCTGTCTGCCGGACATCATGCGGATAGAAAAAAATATGACAAGAGCGGCTATAGGAACATTTACGAAAAATATCCCGCGCCACCCGGCGTACGCATTTATAAATCCCCCGACTATCGGGCCCACGGCCATGCCCAAACCTTGCGATAAAGCGGCTATGCCGAGAGCCTTGCCCCTGGTTTCCTGCGGAAGCTGCGTCGTAACGAGCGCTATCGCGCTCGGAGCTATCATGGCCTCGCCAATAGATTGCACTACGCGCGAAACCAGAAGAGATGAGATCCTGAATGATAATCCGGATAGTATCGTTCCTAAGGCAAATATAGCGGCGCCCGCGACGAATAACTTCTTGTAGCCCTTTATGTCGCCGAGCTTACCAAATCCCAAAAGAGAACTGGTAACGACCAGGAGATATATAAGCGGCACCCAGGAGATAGATGTTATCTTGACATTGAAAGCCCTGGCGACGTTCGGCAGGGATATATTCAGCATGCTGTAGTCCAGGTTAATCATGAATATCGCCGCGGCGACTAATATTATTAGAACGCGCTTCGGCCTGATATCCGTTATTACATAATCTTCCATATATTCACTTCCGTTTAATAATAGTTGTTATGCGGCCTTAATCAACTTATCGCGCGTCAGATCCCTTAACTGCGCAAAATCGGCTGTCTTGAGGCCTGTAGTCTCAATAGGAGGAAGTATGACAAGCCTGCCGGCCACTTTTGTCTCAAAAATAAATCCGCCCCTGGGAATAGCTTCTCTCGTGCCGCCGATATATATCGGCAGTATCGGCTTAGCCTCTTTTATTGCGAGCTTAAAAGCCCCGTTCTTGAACTCGCCCATCTCGTCGGTGCCGCTACGAGTGCCTTCCGGGAAGAACAGCATGGACGTGCCGCTCTTAAGTCGCTCCTCCGCCTTTCGGTAGACTTCCTTTATGCTGCTTAGCTCATCCCTGGAAACCAGTATATGATCATTCACCCAGAGAAGACCCCCAATAAAAGGCACTTTTAGGAGCTCTTTTTTAGCCACCCACTTAAAGTACATGTGAGTCTGGTAGATTATGACAATATCGGCGAGGCTCTGGTGATTTGCCACCATCACATATGTCCTATTGGCCTCTATGTTCTCCAGACCCTCTATCTTGATCTTCCAGAATGGATTCAAAGCTATGATGGCATCGGACCACCAAAAACACTGCGAGTGGACCAGCTTTTCCCGATCGGCAATAGGGAATGGGAATTTCTTTATGATGAGGCTTGAAAGGAAAGCGGCGGCTGTTATTACAGCCCCCGCTATCCATATCAGTATCGATATAATAAATCGCATAGGATGCCAGTTATCTCTAGAATATCCGCTACATCACGCTCTGTCTAGCCTTACGGAATATCTCGATCATCTCGGATTTTATGAGCTTCGGATATATGAGAGTGTAGCTCTCACCTATAGGCATATCTTTTTTCGTCATAGTAGCTTTTACCTTATCGGTCCATAGGACGGAGTTCTTCTTTACATCAATGATCTCCGACTGTATCTGTATACGAGCGTAGTTCTCTATTATAGCGGCATCCATCGCCGCGGCGCCTATGCCGTACACCTCGTCGACAGGATCGTCCTTCATCCATATATATTCCTTTATATCGCCTTTGAAGACTATATCCGCTTCCAGCGCCGTCTGAACGACGGTAAAACTATAGGCCTTACGCGTAGCGAAAGCTTCCTCTATCATTTTTTTCAATAAAGGCACGTCCACTTTAGCGTCTCCTGAAGAATTGATAAGCTCAACGCAGACCTTCATAGAGCTATGCTCTTTCAAATATTCCTGAAGTTCCGTTGAAGCGAATACCGTGGTATTCGACGCGAAAAATAACACCGAAACCAAAACCGCTACTGCCATAAATCTCTTCATCGCGCTTCCCCCTTTTTTTGTTAGACACATTATACACTTTATGCGGCTCTTACTCATCAAAATTCTCAAATTTTCTCTTCTGGTCTTCATATTCTTTAGCGGCGACCTCGAGCCGGGCGTAACCGGAATCTATCTTTTCCGCAAGTTCTTTCAGTTCCCTCGAAAATTCGCTCCGCCGTATAGCTCCGAGACCGCCCTTAGCCGAGGCTCTGGCGAGTTCATCATTGACTATCTTTACCCTGGCTTCGGAAGAGATTATCTCGTCCTCCAGGTTCTTTATATTCTCTTCGAGAGGTTTTAAAGTTTTGGATCTGGTCACGATGAATTCCGCCCGCGCTTTTCTTTTCATTTTACTGCTGTAACCCTTTACGCCGCTATCTCGCTCGCTTTTCTGCGCGGATGGACCTGCCGGCGCGGGTGCCGCGGGAACGGCTGGAGATGAGGATTGGGGGTCGGAAATAGAAACGCCGGCATTTGAAGAAACGGGTGGCTTTACGGCGCTTTTAGCGCCATCGCCCTCTTCCCATCCGATCCTTTCCAGAAACTCCTTATAATTGCCGGGATATAAAAATACCCTGCCTTCTTTAAATACGATAAGTTTGGTAGCCACCTCGTTTAAGAAATGCTCGTCGTGCGCCACCACGAGCGCCGCGCCTTCGAAATCCCTTACTGCGTCCATCATGGCCTGGCAGGATTCGATATCGAGATGGTGCGTGGGTTCGTCCAGGAACAGGATATTGGACGGCGCCACCAGAAGTTTTCCCAGAAGGACTCTGCTCCTCTCGCCTCCCGAAAGAACCTTTATCTTCTTCTCGGCGTCGTCGCCCGAGAACATCATGGCGCCGCATATCCCGCGCACGCGCGATTTGTCTATATGTCCTCGTCCGACCGATATCTCCTCTTCGACCGTGAGTTCGCCGTTAAGGTCGGCCGTATTTGCCTGCTCGTAATAAGCCGGAAGCGCGGCCGTGTGTGTCTTCACCATGCCGCTTACCGGCTTAAGGATGCCTGCGATCAATTTTAATAGCGTTGTCTTGCCTTTTCCGTTCTTCCCGATAATGCATATCTTATCGTGCCTGTTCACGGTAAAATTCAGGCCGTTTATAAGATACGGATCCTTGCCGTCATATGAAAATGTGAGGTCATTTACATCCATCACCTGACCGGCGCGCAGCGGTTCGTAATTAAACGAGAACGAAAGGGTGTGGATCTCTTCGAGCTTATTCAATTTCTCCATCTTCTCAAGCTTTTTTATATTGGACTGGACCGTCCTCGCGTGGCTGGCCTTGGCCCGGAAAGTATTCACGTATTCCATGATCTGCTTACGCTTCTTCTCGTCTTCGTTGCGTTTTTTTTCGTGTATAATTTCCTGATCCTGCATCTGAGTGTAATATTTCCCCGTAGTCCCCTTAAGTTTCCTTATTGACCCCCGATGTATGCCGACTATGTGGGTCGTAACGCTGTCTATAAGATCCCTGTCGTGACTTATCACGATGATCTCGCCCTTCCAACTGCGCAGAAATTTTTCAAGCCATCTTATCGATACTATATCGAGAAAGTTAGTCGGTTCGTCCAGGAGCAGCATATTGGGCTCCGATATCAGGACCTTCGCCAGCGCTATTCGCATCTGAAATCCGCCCGATAATTCGGAAGGATGGCGTTTAAGATCCTCCTCCGAAAACCCGAGCCCCGAGAGTATCTTCTCTACCTTCCATTCGCTCCCCGCATCATCGGGAGCCAGGCCGACGCACCCCTCTTCCAGGACCGTAGGCTTGGTAAATGTAAGATGCTGGCCGAGATACCCTACTTTGTAATTATTCGGCATGTAGACCTTGCCTTCGTCGGGCTCCTCTTCTCCGGATATGATCCGGAATAAGGTGGTCTTGCCGTGGCCGTTACGGCCCACGAGGCCGATCTTCTCCCCTTCCAGGACATCGAAACTAGCGTCCGAAAAGAGCACTCTGCCGGCGTATTGTTTTGAAATGTTTTTTATAGATATCATGGTTTTTTGTCCGGTGTTTTCTTTTTATTCTGCGGAAGGAGGTCTTCGCAGAGCTTTCTTTTCTGAGTGGAATCTCTTACCCGTAAGCATCTTATCTTTGGCCCTGCGGGAACGCCTGCGTTTCTGGCGCCGGATCTTCTCTATTCGCTTTTGCTCTTCCGACTCTCTGCCCAAGACCAGCGTCTCTATCTTGCCGGCGAGTACCCTCCTGGCGAGAAATCTGTTCAGGATCTGTGAACGTGCCTCCTGGCATTTAACTTCTATGCCGGTCGGCCCGTGTTTAAGATATACGCTCGCGGAAGTCTTATTTACCTTCTGCCCTCCGGGCTTATTGGAGCGAATGAAGATCTCTTCTATGTCGGATTCCCGGATGCCGAGCGAAGCCATCTTAAGCCTTAATGCTTCTTCCTTATCCATCATGTCGACCCAGTCTAAAAATTGAGCTACTTACAATGAAAAACCCACCCAACGTTTACGCTTACGGCATATCCGATGGATGGGCTTATGCGACTTACTTCTTCTTATTGATGTGCTTCCTTCTGCGATATATATTCACTACATCCTGATTGATAGCCTGCAGGTCGACTTTCTTACCCGCCGCTTTAAGTTCGGCCACTATCTTGCGGACCGCGAGCCTCCTGACCTTCTTTCTCTCGGCTACGGTAGTCCTGGTCTTTCTTTGACGAAATCCGTGGACGACGTTTATCTGCCAGCATCTTTTAGTTCCCATTATAGATCCCCTGTTTTTTTAAGTTACACCACAACTTCACGCGCTTGAAATTATCGATTACCATTGTACCACTAAATCCTGAATATATCCACACTCTTATTCGACCAATCGGGGCGGTTGGTCGGGGGTTACGACAAAGCCGCCAAAAGCGCCTGTCTCACCCTCTTCGACGCCTCCAGGCAGAACTCCTTATTGTCCAGGTCGTAAATATCTTCAAAGCTTACGGGCGGCAGTATCGTCACCTTCACTTTACCGGGGTTTATGAACTTACTGCCCTTTCTCTGGATGTCTATGCTTCCGGAGATAGCCACCGGGACCACCCTGACCCGCGCCTCATGCAGAAAAGCAAAGCTGAACGATTTGAACTTTTGCAATTCTTTCGTGTGCGAGCGGGTGCCTTCGGGGTATATGACTATGGAATTCCCGCTCTTTATCAGGCTTATGATATTCTGGTATGTTTTCCAGGACTTCCTTATATTATCCCTTTCGATGGGAATATATTTCTGGATCCTCATGTACGTTCCGAATACCGGCGCTTCAAAAAGTTCTTTTTTCGCCAGGAAAAGATACAGCCCCGGGATCGACATGAAGATTATCGGCCAATCCAGATCGCTCTGGTGATTAGCCATATAAACGACCGTTTCATTTTCAGGCAGATTCGCCTGCCCTTCTATCCGGAGCTTTATTCCTCCCAGCTTCATAAGGCTCCATGCCCAGAAACGCTCGCTCTTTCTGTACATCTTCCTGTTGCCGGGCCAGATGACCGAATCGAATACGATGCCTAAGAGCATTATCAGGACCCAATCTGCCCACCATATCATCGAGTGCATTAATTTGAAGAATTTTTTCATTGGTATCCTATTTTAAACTCCGACTGAAAGTCCGGCGACTATCCCTTTAAGCCGGGCGCCCAGCTCCATCGAAGTGGCCTTATTGACATCGTCGCAATATCTGTCAAAATATACCGGCTTTCCTATCCTTACGCTGACCCGCGAGCGGGAGAGTATCCACGCTCCTTTAGGCAACGCCTTAAAAGTCCCTTCGATCAATATAGGAACTACGGGCTTCCTGCTGCGCTGTATTATGATCGACGCTCCCCTGCCAAACTCACCGATACTGCCATCGGCCGTCAATTTTCCTTCCGGGAAGATAACGAACGACTCGCCCTTACCGAGCAGATCTATTATGTGATGAATAGTTTTAATGGAACTCTTCCGGTCCTTCCGGTCCAGAGATAAAAACCCCGCCCGGGTCATGTAGTACCCTATTACCGGGACCTTAAAAAGATCCCTCATCACGATAAATCTGAAAGGCTGAGGCAAATATTTAAGCAGTACAAATATATCCAGGTAACTCTGATGGTTCGGCGTGAAGATGACATTGGTATCGAGGGGGATATTTTCCAGGCCCGAAACTTCTATCTTAATAAGAGAGGCGTTTGCTATTACTGCCCCCCAGAGCTTTGCCCCATTCTGGTAGAATCTATCCTTCGCGTCTTCACCTTTTATAAAAAGCGCCGTTATATAGAAAGAAACGTGCACGATCAGACTATAGAAGAATACCAGAAGCCAGAAGAAGACGCTGTGAATAAATCTGCCAATCCCGATCAATTCACTTCCTCTCTTTTTTTGATACCCATCATACATACGATCCTGTCGGAACATAAATGAACACCCACATAAATAACGGCCGTAACGATCGCTACATCGGCGGGCGGGACGAATGCGATCGAGCTTAAAACCATTGCCCCGATGATCCAGTCGAGCTGATCCCACGGAAACCACGGCTTGCCGGAAGGTTTGCCGAGCCTTCGTTTTATGAAGCTCTTCACCAAGTCTCCGACTAGCGCCCCTGTCCCCATAAGAAATCCGAATAGAGCGAAATTGACATATCCATAGTCAACGATCGTACTCTTCGCGAAAAAATTGAAATTAAAAAATAGGGCAGCCTGGAGCCCGGCTACCAGGACCCCGGTTATAGCTCCGACCGCGAGACCTCTATATGTCTTATTCTTCCCGAATATCTCCGCCCCGCGCCATTTTCTTCCGAGATCCACCGGCACGGCTATCTTAGCGAGAGGGTCTTTAAGTATCGCCGGTAACCACAGCCGGTTGCCGCACGAAGCCGCGTGATTGCCGAGAGCCGCCGGAAGTAAATACCAAAGGCATACAAATATGAATTTGATCATGGGGCTTTGAGCAGATCTTTACGAACGTAAAGGATTCTCTGAATAACGGTAAGGTGAGACAGAACAGCGATTATCAAAAGCCCCCAGAAGGCCTGTCCTACGCAAAAAGCGGCGCCGAGTATGAGTATCCTGACGGTCCGTGGCATTATCCCGACTTCACAGGTAAGGCTCAGAGACTCCGCCTTCGCCCTTGTATAACTTACTGCCAGAGACCCCATCATCGCTATGGCGGTCAATATGACATAGTCCGTATTACCCTGCAGCGAAAATCGATAAAGGATGCCGAGATAGATGACCGAGTCTGAATAGCGGTCGAGGACCGAATCAAGGAAATTACCGAAGACGGTGACGCGGCCGGTAGCCCTGGCCACGCTTCCGTCGAGAGCGTCAAAAAATCCGGCGCCCCATATGAGCATGCCAACCAGCAGGTTCCCGAGCCGGCCTGTAGCTATGAAATAAGCGACGACGCAGTTAACCAAAAATCCTAAAAGCGTTACTTGATCGGGCGTTATTTTAGTCTTTGCCAGAACGGCGCCGGGATACTTCGCGACAAAGCGGATGAGCTTACCAAGAGGATCGGCCATTTAAGACTATCTTCTCTTTCTATGTCTTCTTCCGTAGACAGCGATAAAATCTTCCATCATCTTCCTGGCCGTATTATCGTCGTATTGAACGGGGGGCGATTTTTTCAGGTATGCGCACGGGCCAAGAAGCGCGCCCGACAGGCCGTTATCGAGGGCTATCTTAGCGCACCGGATCGCGTCTATGACGACGCCCGCCGAATTCGGCGAATCTTCCACGGAAAGGCGGCACTCCAGATTCATCGGTATATCACCGAAATGCAGGCTCTCTATGCGCAGAAAACAGAGTTTATTGTCTTTCTGCCACGGCACATAATCGCTGGGGCCTATATGCACATCGTCTTTATTTATGCTCATGCCCCTGTTCTGTATCTGGGAGACGACGGCGTTCGTCTTCGATATTTTCTTCGATACGAGACGATCCTCTTCTTTCATATTCAGAAAATCCGTATTTCCGCCGGTATTAAGCTGATAGGTGTGAACTATCGGCATCCCGCGGTCCAGGAAGAGATTCGTCAGAACTCGGTGCAATATAGTAGCGCCAACCTGCGATTTTATATCGTCGCCTATGACTGGCAGCCCCTTCTCCTTAAAACGGTTCTGCCAGTACTCTTCGCGCGCGATGAAGACCGGCACGCAGTTAATAAAAGCGCATCCGGCGTTCAGCACCTGCTCGACATACCATTTAGTAGCCTCTTCCGAACCGACCGGAAGATAATTAACGACCACGTCGGTCTTCGTCCGTCTCAATATGCCGGCCACGTCGTCTGTCTTGCCGGGAGCCTTCGTTATTATCTTAGCCAGATTCTTTCCGAGGCTGTCATGGGTCATCCCGCGATGGACTTTTACGCCCAGACGCCGGACCTTAGCGAACACTTTCGTATTATTGGGTTTTGTATAGATGGCTTCGGCCAGGTCCTTACCGACCTTATTCTTATCGATATCGAAAGCCGCCGAGAACTCTATGTCGCGTATGTGATAACCGCCCAGATCGACATGCATTAGCCCGGGTATAAAATCTTTGCCCTTCGCTTTCCTGTAGTACTCTATGCCCTGAACGAGCGAAGAAGCGCAGTTACCGACCCCTATTATAGCAACCCTTATCTTAGACATGTGACCGGCATTCCCCTTATTTCACCATCTTAAATTTCCGCGTATCGGTCGAGCAGATCGGGCACATCGACGTGGTTATAGCGTCCACGATATTCCCGCAGACCGGGCATAGATAAAATACTTTCGTTAATCCTTTCGAAGATTCGAGGGTAACGAGCATTCTGGCATACATTTTGGCATGAACGCCTTCGGCGGCCTGAGCATCCTCAAAGACGTCTACGGCTTCGGGTAAGTTCTCCTTTTTGGCCTGCGCCAGAAATTCCTTATACATAACTTCACTTTCGTACGTCTCTCCGTTAAACGCCGCCTCAAGGTTCTCTTTGGTGCTGTTCACAACCGGAGTTTCGATAACAGCCGCCGGCGTGCCGCCAAGTTTTTTAATGATTTCGGCATGGCGATCGAAATGCACCTGTTCGGCCGCAGCGGCCGCTCTAAAAAGCGAAGCTGCTATATCATACCCATCCTCGTTAGCCCTCGTGGCGAACGCGAGATACCTGGCGTTTGCGTTCTTCTCACCGTTATATGCCGCCATCAGATTGTCGAGGGTAGTCTTGGACGGAGCCGCCGTTTCCTGAGCACAAGCCCCTGAAACATACGCGCCGAGAGCGAGTGAAAACAGCATCACCACTGCAATAGACCTAAGAACACCGTTCCGTTTAAGCATACTTACCTCCTGTTTTGATAGTTCTCATAAAACAGCCCTATAGATAAGAAGATTACATCATTACGCCTTCATTGTCAAACACTTACGACACACTTACCGCGTCGAGCTGCGTCGGCTCAACGCGGTTACGGGGCGCTAAGGCTGCCAGCGCTCCCATTTGACGTTTTCCGGCTTATATTTGTCTTTCGGCTTATCGACGCCCGTAGGATAACCGACGGGGATAACATTAAGTGGAATGACATCTTCCGGGATACCGAGTGTCTTTCGCACCGCGCCCATCCTTTCTTCATCCGGATAAGCTGCCGTCCATAACGCTCCCAACCCGAGCGCTTCCGCCGCAAGCAGGATATTTTCGCTCGCGCAAGTGCTATCTATGACAGCAAACTCCTTGCTTCCTCCGTACGCCTTAGCAGGGATAGCGCAAACCACTATAGCAGCCCCGGCTTTATCAAGCATCTTCGCGTAAGGCAAAACCGAGGCAAGGGCATCCATAGCGGCGCGGTCGGTAACGATCACGAACGCCCATGGCTGCATATTAACCGCCGTCGGAGCCGCCATACCCGCGCGAACTATCTTTTCCAGCATCTTTTTATCGACGATCTGTCCCGTGAAGTTCCTCACGCTTTTACGGCTATGTATGACGGTCATGGCATCGGGGATCTTTGCCCCCTCAAGAGCAAACGCGCAAGACCCAAAAGCAGCCAGACCGGCCACGAAAAGAGCGATAAAAAACTTTGCATAACGCATAGGAGCCTCCTTTTTTATTTATCCTTAAAAAATCACTCCGGGATATCCGGTATCGAATCGATATATGTATTCAGCCGGTTTCTCCATCCGGCCAGCCATCTCTCTTCATTTCTCCCGGGAGGCGAATTTATTACGCGCTCCGTCAGCAGGCCTTCGGCCACCCTGACAAACTCGCGGATAGCCGGCTCTCCGGCCTCGCTCCCCTCCATCCCCTCCAATACCTGTAAAAGCCCCCATCCGCGCCCTCCGTAACCCTCGGTAGAGAGAATGCCCTCTCCTTTAAAATTAACATAATCCACGAGCGCGTATAGACCGGCGGGGGTGGCCGCGGTGCGATAAAATTGCTTTTCTATCTCCGACCGGGATATTTTCGGGGCGGCGGCAAGCATATTAGGCAGAGCTTTATTAAGCCGTTCTACGATAAACCTTAATTGCAAAGCTCTGGTCAGGTTAAGAACTTTCCTCAGATCCTGGATCTTCGGGTTTTGCCGATCCATAAGAAACTCCTCGCGGCTTCTCCAGGGGCAATACGATCCATTCTCTTTTTTTAACCAATCCGGTAAAACCAAACCTTTCTCTTCAAGAAATTTCAGCATAGCCGGAAAACTTTCGTCAAACGGCCCTTTTTTGTATTTGGGGTACCATATGAAGTGCCCTATGCCAAGCGACATGAAATCCTCGCCCTCGTTCCAACAGACAATATTTCCCTCTTTCCCTCCGCATTCGTTAAGGAATATTCTGTTCCCTATCCAATCGGCCTGCGTGTCGGTCAAGGATATCTGCTGCGCGAGCGCGAAGTGTGGAAAAATAATTATCGACATCGATAATACGGCCGTAAATATCTTCTTCTTTAAGTTCATATTTTATGCCGCCGAGACCCTGTTCTTACCGGAAGCCTTTGCCTTATAAAGTTCCGCGTCCGCGGCCTTTACGAGGTCCTTGCCCGCCATATCCGGAGAGCACCCGGTCGTTACCAGGCCGGCGCTCATTGTAATGGCGCGCCCTTTAGGCAGCCAGGCAAAAGCAAGAGTCCTGGCCGCTTCGATAGCGCGCGACGCTATAGCGAAGGCTTCGCCGGAATGGATGCCCGGCAGGACGACGACGAATTCATCTCCGCCGAATCTTGCCACGACACCGGGCGCCGGGACATGGTCTTTTATGGCTGCCGCCGCGCCGCGCAGAACGTCGTTGCCGGCTTTATGGCCGTAAGTATCGTTTATCTTCTTAAAATCGTCTATGTCAAAAATTGCCAGCGACATTTCCGCGCCCTTATCAAGCGCCGACGCCGCCTCTCTCTGGAGTATAAGCTCAAAATAGCGGTACGTGAACATTCCTGTCAGGGCATCGGTCATGACCAGCCCGCTCAAACGCGCGTTTTCGATAAGCGTCGAAAGGCTCATCCAGATCGAGACTCCCGTAAAAGAAGATATCGACGTAAATGCAAATCCGAAGAGGTCAAATATCCGATCGCTCCGAATGCATAACGACGCCAGAATAAATCCTGCGGCTAAAAGACAAGTCCCTATGGCGGCGCCCTTAAGCATCCCTAAGCGGTATGTAAAGCCTCCCACGATAGCGGCCGCGGCTAAAAGTATCGGGCACATTATCCAAAAAGGTAACCAAAGAAGCTGGCGTTGGGACATCAGATCCAAAACGATATTGGCGTTTATCACGACTCCCGGCATTATGCCGAGCGGCGTGGGATAGACATCGTGATGTATCTCTATTATCGTGCCGATGAGCACTATCTTATCCTTAAAAAATCCATCGAGTCCGGAGGAAGAGAGCGCTTCCCATAAAGAGACGGTCTTAAAGCCCCCCATAGGAGCGAAATAATTTATCCGCATCGTCCTTCGGATAGGATCGACAGGTATCTTTCGCGCGCCCTCGCCGCTCTCAAGGCCGGGTATAAGAATATTTGAATCCGACGCTCTGTAATAAGCCTTATCGAGATATATTCCGCGACTTTTACCATATAGCGCCAGAGGAAAGGAATAAATAAATCCGCCGTCCGTAAGCGGCATCGCGGGATAAGTCTCCCTGACGACCATATCCCCGTCTCGCGGAGCGCTGACGAATCCAATACCTGCTGCCGCCTGCGCCAGCGCCTCCTCCGGCTTGATTATAGTTCCGGATTCGCTCACATAGCTCGCTATAACGGAATTCCCGGATCTCTTCATAGATTCAGCCAGAAGCACATCATCTTCCGGGCGTTCGCTCGCGCCGGAAAAGAAAAGGTCCATGCCAGTCGCAAAGGGTTTTGATCCGTCGCGCGAAAGCCTGTCGATAAGAGCCGCGTATATGCCGCGGCTTACGGGCCAGCGCTGGCGAAGGCGCCTAAGCGATTCCTCGTCTATAGTTACGATCGTGATATCTCTTATCTCTTTCGGAGGAGATGAAAAACGGCATCTCTGTTGTATGAGAATGTCCGCGGCGTTAGCTTTGAGGGTCTCGAATTGCGGAATATTAGTTGATGCTAAAATATATCCGGCGCTCAAGAGAAAAGCCAGAGCGATCGGTACATGTTCTTTTTTAAATATATCTTTCAATCTCATCATACTCATAATCGGTAATATTAAGATATCATATATTCCTAACAATTATTATAAAAATCGCACATCGCTTGTTTTTCAGAGAATATGTGATATACTTATGTTAGGACATGATAAAGTTAAATGTACAGCTAAAGGTGATTTATGAGATACATTGTAGCGGTATTTCTTATAGCCATATTCACTATCGGGGCGGTATGCCCTGTGCGCGCCGATGTCTCCCCAGCCTCTGTAGAAGAGCGGGAAAATGAGATCGGTGAGCTTATTAAGGATTCCGTCGGGCAAAAAGATATGAGACCTGAAGCCACTGTACAGCTTCAGAGTCCCGCGACTTCTTCGCTAGCCCAGCCGGCCGTCTCCACCCTTGCTCAAGGCCATGAAACACTCACAATGTCGGGCCTATTGGACCTTATAAAAGCAACCTCGAACATAGTAACGCCCGACGAAAATTTGAAACCCGAATAAAATTATTCGCGTATTACTTATGATCAAAAGGGGCCTGCTATAAAGACAGGCCCCTTTTTTATAACCATCTCCGGAAAAGAACTTATTTCTTCTTTCCTAACAGGAAATACAGCACCATTCCTATAATAGGCAACACAAGTATCAATATAACCCATAGCACCTTTTTGCCGGTATCAACTGAACTCTTTATGACATCGACAAGAGCTATAATATCCAGCACCAACACAACTATTCCTATCAATGCTCCCATAGTCCCCTCCTTATTTATATGATGCTACTTGCCGAAACCGCTGAACTTTTGCTTCACATCGGCCATGGCCTTATTAGCCTGAGCTACGAGCTCGCTCTTTGCTTTCTCGAGCAACGCCCTGGCTTCCTGCGAATTGCTGTTAACATTGGACAATGTATACTGCGCCACATTTACAGCTTGATCAAAATTCTTCGAATTGATGAATGCTCTGGCCTGACCTACCAGATAATCGGTCTTTTGCTGTACGGTGGCCATACTCTGGGACTTCTGTATCGCCGCCTGGCTGGACGCCTCTTTCTCGGCGCCACATCCTATTAAAGCGATGCTTAAGCATACCGCAACTACCACTACCATAAACACGCCCTTCTTCATCACAACGCCCTCCTTTTTTTTAAACGCGCTTACAGACGAATGGCGGTCCAAGCCTTATAGCAAGGACCGCCATTTATCACTTCATACACCCGTTGTTTTTATTCTTCACCGGTTACAAGCTGAGACTCAAATTTCGTGGCTGTATCGGTAAGGGCATCTCCGGACTCGTGCGTGTAGATAGGAACTTTCTGCCCGAGGACATCCCTTCTGTAATCCTGCTCTACTGGCGCGCTCTTCACCGGAGCGGCCTTCCTAACCACCGGCTTCGTGTAGCCGCTGCATGGTGACGATACCGCCGCCACTGCCGCCGCAACCACCACGACGCTTAACATTACCACTGCAATCGTTATCAGAATATTCTTCATTCTATCCTCCTTTTATATTTTATCTTACGCTGATGACCGCTTCGGGGCCTTCGTGTATACGAGCATCATAGTATGTATACGATGC